>Ga0099364_10011802_pt1 | contig 11870 bp, 9 predicted proteins | sample TergutTh196P3_FD_73070 | JGI IMG/M metagenome (GOLD analysis project Ga0099364, IMG submission 73070) | Microcerotermes parvus P3 segment gut microbial communities from Pointe-Noire, Republic of the Congo - Th196 P3 | ecosystem: Host-associated > Arthropoda: Insects > Digestive system > Gut ...
GCGGGTGCCCCCCCCGCCCCGCGCGTCCTTCGCGAAAACCAACCGCCGCGCGGGCTCGGCGCCCCCCCCCCCCCCCGCCAACATCCACATCATCAGAACAGCATTTTTCCTCACGACACCCTTCCTTTGTTTAATGCATTCATAATACCGTATATGCCTCCCAGAAGTCAACGCGAATATCCGGGACAGGGCGGCGGCGGGTACAGGGAGCATGATTGTGTGACGCTCTGGCGTGTGCCGCCCCCCCCTAAAAAAAAAACGGAAATGTATGGGTTTCTAGGCTTTCGGGGTTGCGGAGAGGGGACGTTTGAGGTATATTGTTCTCTCTTTTTTCCAAGCAGAACGAGTGCGGTGTAACACCGGTGGCAGTATGGAGGTTTTTTGAATGAGCAATCTGTGTCCCTGTGGCAGCGGTCTTGCGTTTGAGATGTGTTGTGAGCCTTTCCTGATGGGACAGGCGAAGCCGAAGACGGCAGTCCAACTGATGCGCGCACGCTATTGTGCGTATGCGATGGGAACCATCGAGTACCTGTACAAGACGGCCGGGCCGCGCGTGCGCAAGGTGTTCGACGCGGAGAACAGCAAGAAGTGGGCGGAGTCCGCAAAATGGAGCGGGATCGAAATCCTCGACACGATCGGCGGCGGCGAAAACGATGAGACGGGGCGGGTGGAGTTCGTCGCGCATTACGCGATGAAGGAGCAGGAGTTCAATCACCACGAGATGGCGGAGTTCGCGAAGGTGGACGGGATATGGGTTTTCATGGACGGCAAAATCTTCGGAACCGACCCCATCCGCCGCGAGCAACCCAAGATCGGCAGGAATGACCTGTGCCCGTGCGGGAGCGGTAGGAAGTACAAGAAGTGTTGCCGGCAGGGGGCGGAGACGAAATGACCGCCGAGGCGTTCATCTTCGATCTGGACGGCACGCTGATTGACTCGGAAATGTTGTGGGTTGACGCGATGGTCGCGTACCTCGCGGACCGCCGGTGCGAATGCCCGCGCAAGGAGATGATGGGCATCGTCTTCGGGCGGTCGTGGCGTGACATCTACCTCGACATCACAACGCGTTTCCCCGCGCTGGCGTCCGTCCCCATGCGGCAGATGGCGGGGGAGTTGCGCGACTATTACGTGGAGCAGTGCAGGAACTCGGGCAGCATCCTAATCCCGTCGTCCGTGGCGTTACTGAAATCGCTTGCCAAGGATTATCCCGTCATCGTGGTCTCGGGGTCTCCGCACGATGACATCCTTGAGGCGCTGAAGTTGATGGGGGCGGAGTCGAGCGTGCGCTTTGTGCTGGGCGCGGAGGACTATTCGCCCGGCAAGCCCTCCCCGGCGGGCTTCCTGATGGGGGCGCGGCTGCTCGGGGTCCCCCCCGGGAGCTGTGTGGTCTTCGAGGATTCCTGGGCGGGCGTGACCGCTGCGAAAGCCGCGGGCATGACGTGTGTCGCGCTCGCCCGTCCCACCGAGAATCCGCAGGATCTTTCTACCGCCGATTTAGTCTTGACCGATCTTGCCGGGTTTGAAGTTGAGAAGTTGAGAAGTTGAGAAGTTTAAAAGTTTAAGAGTTTAAAAGTTGAGAAGTTTAAGAGTTTAAGAGTTTAAAAGTTGAGAAGTTGAGAAGTTTAAGAGTTGAGAAGTTAAAAAGTTGAGGAGTTGAGGAATATGCGGGATAATACAGAATTTAAGCAGGTGTTGGAGAAACGCACGTTGCATTTTTCAGCAAGCGTGATTAACACGCTCGCGAAGCTACGTTTCCATGAAGCGTTAAGGAATGTTATTTATCAACTCTCTCGTTCCGCAACATCCATCGGCGCAAATTACCGTGAGGCTAACCATTGCGAGTCTCGACAAGATTTTATCCACAAAATCAGCATTGTCTTAAAGGAGCTTAATGAGACGCTCTATTGGCTAGACCTTCTCAACCTTTTTGATTTTATCTCTTTGGAAGAGAAGCGACTTTTTGAACCACTGCACAAAGAAGCAAAAGAGATTTACGCGCTTTTTATCTCTATCATTTGCACAGCAAAGCGTAACACCAAACCTCAAACACAGGATAAAACGTCATGACTCCAACTTCTCAACTTGTAGACCCCTCAACTTCTAAACTTTTAGATTCCTCAACTTCTAAACTTTTAGACTTCTCTACTTCTCAACTTACTGCGGATCAACTCCGTGACGCTTACCTGAAATTTTTCGAGTCCAAGGGACACACGATCATTTCGGGCGCGTCGCTGATTCCTGAAAATGACCCGACCGTGCTGTTCACCACGGCGGGGATGCACCCGCTCGTCCCGTACCTCCTCGGGGAGAAGCACCCGGCTGGCTCGCGCCTGACCGACGTGCAGAAGTGCGTCCGCACGGGCGACATTGACGCCGTGGGGGACTCGTGCCACCTGACGTTCTTCGAGATGCTGGGCAACTGGTCGCTCGGCGACTATTTCAAGAAGGAGGCCATCGAGTGGTCGTATGAGTTCCTCACGCGGCACCTCGGCTTCGCGCCGGAGCAACTGAGCGTCACCGTGTTCCAGGGCGAGGGCGACATCCCGCGCGATGACGAGTCCGCCGCGATCTGGAAGTCGCTCGGCATCCCGGAGGAGCGCATCCACGCGCTGCCCAAGGAGGACAACTGGTGGGGGCCCGCCGGCACGACGGGGCCCTGCGGCCCGGACACGGAGATGTTCATTGACACGGGCAAGCCGGCGTGTGGCGCGGCGTGTCGCCCGGGTTGCCGTTGCGGAAAGCACGTCGAAATCTGGAACGACGTGTTCATGCAGTACAACAAGACTGCGGAGGGTGCCTACGAGCCGCTGAAGCAGCACAACGTGGACACCGGGATGGGCGTCGAGCGCACCATCTGCATGATGAACGGCTGCCCGACGGTCTATGAGACGGAGCTCTTCGCGCCGCTGATGGCGAAGATCCGCAAGCTCTCGACCACGCGCCCGGCGGACGCGGAGACGGCGGTGCGCGCGGAGCGTATCATCGCCGACCACATGCGGACGTCGGTGTTCATCCTGGGCGACCCCAAGGGGGGGGTGAAGCCCGGCAACATCGGCGCGAACTACGTGCTGCGCCGCCTCATCCGCCGCTCGGTGCGCTACGCCAAGATGCTCGGCATCCCGACCGGGTACACGCGCGCGCTGGCGGAGGTCGTCATCGAAAAATACAAGGGCCCCTACCCCGAGCTGGAGGCGAACCGCGACACCGTCATCCGCGAGCTGGGCGCGGAGGAGGAGCGTTTCGAGAAGACGCTGAACGCCGGGCAGCGGGAGTTCGACAAGGTCGCCGCCGCGCTCACGCAGCACGGCCCGACGACGCTCTCGGGCCGCACCGCGTTCAAGCTCTACGACACCTACGGTTTCCCGCTCGAGTTCACCGAGGAGCTTGCCGCCGAGCAGGGCCTTGCCGTTGACCGCGCCGGATACGAGGAGGCGTTCAAGAAACACCAGGAGGCCTCCAAGCAGGGCGACGCGACGTTCAAGGGGGGGCTGGCGGACAACACCGTCGTCACCACGCGCCTGCACACCGCCACGCACCTGCTGCACAAGGCGCTGCAGATGGTCCTGGGCCCCCACGCCCTGCAGAAGGGCTCGAACATCACGCCCGAACGCCTGCGCTTCGACTTCTCGCACCCCGACAAGATGACCCGCGAGCAGATCGAGCAGGTCGAGGCTCTGGTCAACGAGCAGATTCAGCGCGGCCTGCCCATCACGGTCGAGACCATGGCGTTCGAGGACGCGAAGGGCCGGGGGGCCATCGCGCTGTTTTCGGCGAAGTACGAGGAGCAGGTGAAGGTCTACACCGTCGGCGATTTCTCGATGGAAGTCTGCGGGGGCCCCCACGCCGCGAACACGGGCGAGCTGGGGGGGTTCAAGATTCAGAAAGAGGAGTCGTCGTCCGCCGGGGTGCGCCGCATCAAGGCGGTGATCACGAATGTGGCGTGACCGGCGCAGGAGCTGATACGGATAGAGGCCCGTGACGAGGAACGCGACTGGCCCGCGATTTGGAGCGGACACGGCGGCGCGTTCTACGACGGGCGGATGGTTGCGCTGAAGGGAGAGCGTGGGAAGAAGTTTCGAGTGACTCGTTTCGACTATAGTCGAGGGCCATCGAGGGCCATCGAGGGCTGTCGGAACCTGAACCCCCTTCTCCTCGGACACGCCGGCCATATCGGTTGAGGATGAGTTTCAGCCCCCGCTGCTGAGTAGTGGGGGAGAGGTTCGGCAAGCTGCAACCTGCGGACGATTACGGAGAGCGTTCTCCTAAACTAACCGCCTGCCAAGCTCCCGCCCCCGTGGCGGGTACCGTGGCATGCTTTTAAAGTGATTTCGCTATAAACCTACAATTTTTTTTTCACTCTGCAGGCTTGTTCCCACCCTTCGTGATAACCAGCGCAGGCTCCGCCTTTATCTTGGTGATGATTTCCTCCACCACCGCGGGATGTGTCCGCAGGAATTCCGTCGCCGCGATGGCCCCCTGCCCGATCTGCTCCGTCCCGAAACTCAGCCAGGACCCCCGCTTTGTCACGATGTTGCGCACGAGCGCGGCATCCAGCACCGACCCCTCCCACGAGATGCCCCGCGCGTAGAGGATGTCGAACTCTGCCTCCGTGAAGGGGGGGGCCATCTTGTTCTTCACCACCTTGACCCGCGTGCGGTTACCGATCACCGTCCCAGCCGGATCCTTGAGCGCTCCGATGCGCTGGACGTTCAGGCGCACCGACGCGTAGAACTTCAGCGCTTTACCCCCCGGCGTCGTCTCGGGGTTACCGAACATCACGCCGATTTTGTCGCGTACCTGATTGGTGAAGATGCAGAGTGTCTTGGTCTGCGCGATGACGCTTGTGAGCTTACGCATGGCCTGCGACATGAGGCGTGCCTGGAGGCCCATGTGTGAGTCGCCCATATTGCCATCAATCTCCGCCTGGGGGGTCAGCGCCGCCACAGAATCCACAACCACCACATCCAGGGCCCCGCTCTTGATGAGCTGCTCCGTGATGGTCAGTGCCTCCTCGCCCGAACTCGGCTGGGAGACGAGCAGGTCATCGAGGTTCACGCCGATACGCCGCGCGTAATTCGGGTCCATCGCGTGCTCCGCATCCACGAACGCCGCCAACCCCCCATTCTTCTGCGCGTTCGCGATGACGTGCAGCGCCAGCGTCGTCTTGCCCGACGACTCCTGCCCATAAATCTCCACCACGCGCCCGCGCGGCAACCCCCCCACGCCCAACGCCAGGTTCAGCGAGAACGCCCCTGTCGAAATCACGGGGATGTCCTTCGACGCCTCCGCATCCCCCATCCGCATGATGGCCGCATCGCCGAACTCCTTACGGATCTGGCTTAAGACGGCTTCCAACTGTGTGTTCGACGATTTTTTCTCGGCCATAGTCAACTCCTAATTATGACTGGTGAACGGAAATACAATACCATAAGCACGGCACAAAACAACCCTAATTTGACGGACGAGCGATTATCGAGCGATTATGGTGCCAGAGGAGGGACTCGAACCCTCACGCGGATCTAACCCCGCTCCGGATTTTAAGTCCGGTGTGTCTGCCATTTCACCACTCTGGCGTATTCCTTTTAATGTTGAATCCTCCGTTTATGCCAACGCCTTCCTGCAGAACGCGACGCACTTGCCGACTTCCTTGACGGAGTCGGACCCCTCGGGAATCTTGTACTCCTGCTCGATGTCGGCATGGATGGCATACTTGTTTTTCAGGAGCAACTGGAGGGCCCCGGCGACCGGGGTGTCGCCCTCGCCGAAAGGCAGGTTCGCGCCGCCGTTGGCCTTGGTCTTGCGATCCTTGAGGTGCAGGCTAACGATGCGCTTGTTGAACTTCTCGATGAACTCCAGCACGCTGTCGTCGTTCGACGCGACGTAGTGACCGATGTCGAAGTTGATCGCCAGGTATTCGCCGTGGGACATGAACGGCTCGTCATACGTCGTCGCGTTGATCTGTGTGTGGTTGTGGAAGCCGATGTAGACTTTGTGCTTGTCGGCAAGGGGCCCCAGGCGTTTCGCGATGTTCTTGTCAATCTCGCGCGTGATGATGGCCGAGCCGAGCGCCTTCGCCACCGTGAAGTTAAACGCGATCTCGCCGTCCGTCATCTTCTCCTCGCCGATGTTGCCGAACTTCGAGATGTGGATTTTCACGCCCGCGTCCTCGTACATCTTGCGCAGGGCGGCACAGCGCTCCAGGAGCGCCTTGTCCTCCGCGGCCTCCAGCCACTTGTCGCTCGCGGCGGGGTCGTCGGCCTTGATGCCGGGCCGCTTGATGTACCCGTTGATGGGCCCCGCCTGCAACTCGACGGCGCTCAATCCGTTCTCCAGCAGGTACCCCAGCGTCTGCTCGGCGGACGAGGGCTTCCCGTGGTAGCTGTAGGTGTTGACGCCGATCTGCACGCCGCCGAAGCTCGAGTTCGGTTTCCCGTCCTGCCCAAAAAGCCTTACGGGAACGACCGCCGCCGCAGCCGCCGCCGCCGCCGCGCCCAGGAACCCCCGGCGCGAGACTGTCATGTTCTGTCTTCTCATCGCTTATCCTCCTCAATTCAGATGAACCAATATAGCATATTCGGTGCCTGCATCAAAGGTGAAAATCTCGGTGCGGGAATAGTGGACCCGTTTAGCCAAATCACGTATTAGGCACATCCCGTACCCCATCGGCCGCGTCTGCGCCGACGGGGGTCTCTTTTCTTGTGGACATGGAGGGGGGGTGTTTTTCTACCGAGAGACACATCCCTTGCAAAAAAATCTGTGAACCCTGTCATCCTGTCAAAAAAATCCTCCATTTCATGTTGCCATCGAATGACACGAATGTTTGCGAATGTCTTTCATATTCGTTTTATTCGAGTCATTCGATGACAACATGAATCCTCTGTTTTTCACATCACGGGAACACGAGCTTGGGGTTCGTGTGGCGCACGGCATCGTTGTCGTGGAAGTTCGCGACTTCCGTCTCGATCACGCCCTCGGGCCCCGCCAGCTGCGCATGGCGCGCCGTCACGCGGTTGAGCTTCACGAACGTGCCCGGTGTCGCGTTGACCCCGCAGAGCACCGTGGCAACCTCGCGCTGCGATTCGGGCAGACGTTCCAACAGGCCTGGCGTGGGATCCCCCTCGCCGATGATCGTCGCAGACCCGTGGCGGACGAGCCAACCCTCCATCTTCTCGACCGACTTCGCCGTCTTCAGGTGGTAGTGTTCCGGCAGCATCTGCCCGGGCAGCAGGTAGAGGTCCTGCATCAGGAAGCGGAAGCCTTCCGGCTCCTCCTCCGGGTTTGCGAAGAACAGGGCCCCCAGTCCCACCTTCGTGAACTCGCCGATGCCGTAGTCGGACACCCACAGCGTCTCCTTCGTGTTCGGGAACACGGGGTAGCCGTGATACCGCATGAGCGCGATGTACGCGTCCTTGCCACGTTCCTCGATGAACTTCCCGTCCTTGTCGTAGAACCACGCGTTATCGAACGTGATTGCTGGCTTATTCGCAGTTGAACCGCTCGGGCTGCACCCGGTGCCGGCGACGATTGCGGCCGCAGCCGCCATAAACACGAGACTCTTCATTAATCCATTCCTTTCACAAAAGTTAAAGTGTCATTTATATAACGAAACCGCCGTATTGTCAAACGGATAACGAAAAGGAACACGAAAAAAATACCCCTCACCTTTTTTGGGGTATATCGTCATTAGAAATGAGGAATCTAGTGTATCGTTCATTCCCGATTCCTCATTCCTCATTTCTAATTCCTAATTAAGCTCGAGGCATCGCACGAGCAGGACGGCGGCTTTGGCGCGGGTCATGCGTTGCTCGGGGATTGCGCTGAAGATGCGGAACACGTCTTCATCGTCGTAAGGTATATTCAGGAGTTTCAGCACGTTGGCGGTTAGGGCGATGGCTTCGCTGTCCAGCATCGTGCGGAAGTCTATGCCGATGCCTTGATGTTCGCTTTCGCGGTATGTGCGCTGGAGCGCCCCCTTCATAAAACCTAACGCTTCTGCCGTTCGGATGGCATCTCTGAAATCAACGCGTACCCCCATGTCATCGCTAATGTCCGCGTACAGTCCGAACGTGCGCACGAGCCAGACGATGTATTCCTCGAAGCGCATGGGGTCGTCGGGACGGAACGGGTGGTGGCGGTGGGTGGGGTAGTTGCTGAAAACATAGGACGACGCAAGCCGGCGGATTTCGTTTTCAGCGAAGTGCCCTTGGATGTCCGTGTAGATGGCGCGGAGGGGCTGGATGGCGCGGCTGATGGCGTCGAGCCTGACGGGGCGCCCTTTGTTGGCAGGGTCGCGAAGCTCGAACAGCGTGGGCGCGATGAAGCCCCCCTCGTCGTACGCGTTCCACGCATAGATGAGGATGCTCTTGAAGCCCTCCATGTTTCCGTATGCCGTCGCGAAATTGATGGCGTCCTCGGTGTGCTTCTGGAGCTCGTCGGGGGTGGGGTACTGCATCCAGGCGTTTCGCAGGACATCAGTGTCGGCGTACCACGAGCAGCCGTTATGGTAGCGCGGGCGGTTGTCCCAACCCGCGGTGACGCTCGGGATGATGCCTGTGTCCAACGTCTTCCAGAACGCCCACCTGTCGCGCTCGCTGGCGGCGTTCCGCGCGAAACGGGCATTGTCCCTGCCGCCGTGCGCGTAACTGCTGATGGCACTGGCGCGGCACGCCTTCAACACGCTGTTGATTTTCTCCCTGTCCGTCTCGTCGGTCATGATGACGACGAACGGCTCGGGGACCCCCTGCGCCGCGCACTCGGCGTACAGCGCGTTGACGCAGTCGGCATAGCTTTCATCCGCCCAGATGATGTAGAGCACGGGGCGGACGGTTTCGGTTCTGTAGTGTGTTCGTCGCTCCCCCTTATCCTCGTACTCGAACTGCGGGATTTTGGCATCTGCTTTCAGATACATATCGGATTTGAAGTCGCGCGACACCATGTCCGAAATCAGTTTCTTCTGCTCGGGCGTCGTCCAGTCGCCGACAGCCTTGCGGAAGTTGCCGTCGAAGACGTGGCACCATTGGAGCGCGTTGCGCTGGAGGGATTGCGTCCAGAGGTTGCGCTGGAGCGAGAGCCCCGTGTCGTCGTGGTCGCCGTACCAGACCGTCGCCCAGTAGTCAATGCCCGCCGCCTTCGCATAGCGGATTTCGCGCTCGACGGTGAGCCTGTCGGTGTTGCGCACGAGGACGTTGTTGTCGGGCAGAATCTTACCGTACCACGGCACGCGGAAATGATAGTTCGTGACCGCCGCCGCAGTCAGGTTCGTGAGGGGGATGCCCGAGAGGATACGTTCGCATTCCAGCCCCACCTTGTGCCGGTCCCCCACATAGGCGTCCCAACGGATGACCCCCACCTTGAGCCGCCCAGTCGTGTCCGGGATGCACCAGTCCACGTGTCCATAAATGAACCCCCCTCCGCCAAAAATTTTTAAACAATCTTTGGCAAACATCCCCTCCGTCCCAGACACTCTGGCACTTGTCATGAACAGGGAGACCCCCGTACAACCCGAAAACGCATCACTCACCTGCGTCCCCTCCCCGATGGTTTTCAGTGTCTCAGGAAGCACAAGGGCGGTGATGCCCTTGCACGCGTTGAATGCGCCCTGCCCAATGTGCGTTATCCCCTCCGGGATAACCAGCATCCCCGTAACGTCCTCTCGCATAATGCTAAGGCGGATCTCTCTGTAGTGGGTCTCTCTGTCATCGAGGGGGAGTACAAAATCCGTCGTAATGCCTGACCCGTAGAACGCGTAGTCCCCGATGTCCGTCAAAAAACTGCCGAGCGTCAGGGCCTTGATTTTCCGTTTCGCGAACACCCCCCCCTCTGGCGCAGAGGCCCCCCCGATGCTCACGAGACGGTAGGGGTTGCCCTCCGCGTCGGCGATGGGCTTGGACAAGTCGAGGTCGGCAGGGGTATCTGGCGCATTTGCGGACACCACCGAGAGGCGCGTCCCCTCCACCGTCACGCGGATTGTCCACACGCCGTCCGTGATGTGCTGTGCCGCGCGGTCATACGTCCACTGGGGGGGTACGGCAAAGGCAGCCCCCCCCAAGATGATTGCAACGACTGTGAGGAAATTTTGTTTCATGTCTGCATTATACAATTTCCGTATCCTCATCTTCAAGTGCCGAAATGTTTTTTACGAATGGGTTGGACAATCCAGCGCAATCTCGTGTAAACTGTTCACGTTTTTTAGACAGGAAAATCACATGAAAAATATCGAGATTACGGTTTTGAAGAACGGCGCGACGGTCGCGACCTCTGCGGTCGAGGATGCGGAGAGCGTCGCGTTCGGTATCTGGGCAAAGGCCGGGGGGCGGCACGAGCGGGCGGCGCAGTCGGGCATGAGCCATTTTTTGGAGCACATGCTGTTCAAAGGCACGCCGACGCGCTCGGCGCTTCAGGTCTCACAGGCCATCGAGGGCTGCGGGGGGTACCTGAACGCGTTCACGCAGGAGGAGAGCACGTGCTACTATGCGCGGCTGCCGCATGAGTTCATGTCGAAGGCCGTGGATGTGCTGACGGACATGTACGTCAACGCGTCCGTCAAGCAGGACGATCTCGAGCGCGAGCGTGCGGTCATCCTCGAGGAGATCAAGATGTACCAAGACCAGCCGCAGTCGTACGTGACGGAGATCCTGCAGGATGCGATGTTCGCGGGTCATGCGCTGGGACGGCCGCTGGCAGGTAGCGCAAAAACATTGCTCCCCGTTGACCACGCGGCGATGCTGGACTACAAGGCGAAGGCCTATGCGCCGTCGGCGACGGTGTTCGCGTTCGCAGGGCGGTTGGAACACGAGACGTGTGTCGCGTGCGTGGAGAAAGCGTTCGGCGGCGTTGCCGAGCGCAGGGGGCTGACGTTCCAGCCCGTCACGGACGCGACGAAGCAGCGCCCGTTCGCGATGGCGCGGAAGGAGATCGCGCAGGTCCATGCGATGGCCGGGTTCCGCACGTTCGGGCGGCACGACAACCGCCGCTTCGCGCTGCGCGTGCTGAACGGTCTGCTGGGTGAGAACATGAGCTCGCGCCTCTTCCAGAGCGTGCGCGAGCGGCACGGCCTGTGCTACTCCATCCAGTCCAGCTTCCAGTTGTTCGACGAGACGGGGATGTTCGCCATCAGCGGCGGGTTCGACGCGCAACGCGCGGAGGCCGCGCTCAAACTCACCGCCAAGGAACTACGCCGCATCCTCGACAAAAAAGTCTCCGCGCAGGAACTGAAGCGCACGAAGGATTACCTGCTTGGGACGTTCCGGCTCGGGTTGGAGGGGACCGGCAGTCAGATGATGTTGCTCGGCGAGTCGCTCCTGCACTTCGGGCGCGTGATGCTCCCCGAGGAGACGATCACGGGCATCCGGGCGGTCACGGCGGACGACATCCAGCGTGTGGCGGCGGACACGTTCGCGCCGGAGCGCATGACGCTCTCGCTCGTCGTCCCCAACGCCCAGCCGCAGGACGAGGCCGCGTGGCGCGAGACATTCGCAGTGTTGTAAAAACAGAGGAGTTATATGCTCACACGAAGGCACAAAGGGCACAAAGGCAATGCTTCGGGCTTTTAAAAACCTTTGTGCCCTTTGTGCCTTTGTGTGAGAAAAAAGGGAAGAATCATGATCACACGGAATCACGAGGCAATTGTTGAGGACCGCGCGAATATGCGGGGGGGGCTGGGGACGGTGCGGCTGGAGCATTGGTTCAAGCCGGAAAACTTCAAGGCGAAAATCCGCCTCTGCACGCGCATGACGATCGCGCCGGGGGCGACCATCGGCGAGCATTCGCACGAGGCGGACGACGAGATCTACATCGTGCTGTCGGGGCAGGGGCGCATCCTCGAAAACGGCGAGTGGCAGGACATCCGCCCGGGCGACGCCATCCTCACC
>Ga0099364_10011803_pt1 | contig 11870 bp, 10 predicted proteins | sample TergutTh196P3_FD_73070 | JGI IMG/M metagenome (GOLD analysis project Ga0099364, IMG submission 73070) | Microcerotermes parvus P3 segment gut microbial communities from Pointe-Noire, Republic of the Congo - Th196 P3 | ecosystem: Host-associated > Arthropoda: Insects > Digestive system > Gut ...
TGGATAAAAATGGAAACGTCACGAAAGTACGATCGGGCGTAAGAGGCACTACCACACTGAACAGAATCTTATGGGACGCTGCTGAAAGAGCTGCACGGCAAGCCAAATTTACCCCCAATCCAAATGTTATCGAGCAAACGGGAACGATTAGCTATATTTTTAAATTGCAGGGGAAATAAAGGATTTGCTAAGTGTATCCAAAATCAAACTGATTCGCTCATTGGAGCATAAAAAATACCGCACGCAGTATGGTCTCTTTGTTGTGGAAGGCGATAAAACCGTGCGCGAAATACTCGATTCATCATTAACGGTTGAATGTCTTTTGGCAAAATCGGTTTGGTTGGAGCAATTACCTGCCTGTTTGCGCTCAAAGGCAAACCAACTCATTGAAATCAATGACAGAGAGTTATCACAAATCAGCTTCCAAAAAACACCCAATCAGGCATTGGCATTGGCACAAATACCGAATGAACACGTTGATTTTGACGAATTAACCGGTGGCCTTTCATTGTATTTGGACGGAGTGCAAGACCCCGGTAATCTGGGTACCATCATCCGCCTGGCCGACTGGTTCGGCATCCGTTATGTACTGTGCGGACAGGAGTGCGCCGATCCATTCAGCCCTAAAACCGTACAATCGACTATGGGCGCGATCATTCGGGTGAAGACCTGTCAAACCGATGAATCGTTTTTCCGACTATTGAAAACCCTGCGCTCTGATTTCCCCGTTTACGGGACATCTCTCACCGGGGAGAACCTCTACGATACGCCTCTGCCATCGCGGGCTGTCATCGTGATGGGCAATGAATCGAAGGGAATCAGCGACAAAGTGGCGCAATATGTTAACCGGCATCTGCTGATACCGTCGTATCCACCGGGCCGGCCAACATCCGAATCACTGAACGTGGCTACCGCTGCTGCAATCGTTTGCGCCGAATTCAGAAGAGTGGTTGGTGACCCCTAACCGTTAATATCGGTAATGTTCCGGTTTGTAAGGCCCATCTACCGGTACGCCCAAATAGTTTGCCTGCTCGTCGGTCAGTCGGGTGAGTCGAACGCCAAGCTGTTCCAAGTGCAGACGCGCTACTTCTTCATCCAATTTTTTCGATAAGCGGTACACATCTATTTCGTAATGGTTTTGCCACAGATCAAGTTGTGCTAAAGTTTGGTTGCTGAACGAGTTGCTCATCACAAACGAAGGATGTCCGGTAGCACAGCCGAGGTTCACCAAACGACCTTCGGCAAGCAGGAAAATAGCGCGGCCATCGGGGAATATGTATTTGTCCACCTGCGGCTTGATGTTGATCTTACGAATACCGGGGTAGTTTTCCAATTTGTCTACCTGTATTTCGTTGTCGAAATGCCCTATGTTGCACACGATCGACTGGTCTTTCATGGCGGCTAAATGCGCTATGGTGATCACATCGCGGTTGCCGGTGGTGGTCACGAAAATGTTTCCTTCCTTCAGTGCGTGTTCCATCGTGGTTACTTCAAAGCCTTCCATTGCGGCTTGCAGGGCGCATATCGGGTCTATCTCGGTGACGATGGTACGTGCACCGTAGGCACGCATCGACTTGGCACAGCCTTTGCCCACGTCGCCGTAACCCAGCACCACTACCACTTTTCCGGCAATCATTACGTCGGTGGCGCGTTTGATGCCGTCGGCAAGCGATTCGCGACATCCGTAGAGGTTGTCGAATTTTGACTTGGTTACCGAGTCATTCACGTTAATAGCGGGGAAAAGCAGTTCGCCCCGTTCCTTCATTTGGTAAAGGCGATGTACGCCGGTGGTGGTTTCTTCCGAAACGCCTCGAATGTCTTTCACCATGCGGCGCCACTTGCCGGAATCACCGGCCAGCGTCTTTTTCAACAAGTCGAGGATCACGCCTTCTTCCTTGTTGGTCGGTGTACGTTCGATGGTTTTCGGTTGGTTTTCGGCTTGAAAACCCCAATGAACCAAGAGGGTAGCATCGCCGCCATCGTCCACAATCAGGTTGGGACCCAAGCCGCCGTCGAAGGTGAGCGCCTGTTCGGCACACCACCAATATTCTTCCAGTGTTTCGCCTTTCCATGCAAACACCGGAATACCGGCAGCGGCAATGGCAGCCGCAGCATGATCCTGCGTCGAAAAAATGTTGCAACTGGCCCAACGGACTTCAGCGCCCAAGGCGGTCAAGGTTTCGATGAGCACCGCCGTTTGGATGGTCATGTGCAGCGAACCGGTAATACGCGCACCTTTCAGAGGTTGTTCTGCTGCGTGTTTTTGGCGGATAGCCATCAAACCCGGCATCTCCTTTTCAGCGATTTCTATTTCCTTGCGCCCAAAATCGGCAAGGCTGAGGTCTGCAATTTTATAATTCATGATTTTTTCTATTGATTTATCTATTAACTTACAGGATGCAAAGATAGTATTTTTCCATCGTAATCCAAAATTGTTCTGCTGTCGGCGACAGCGGGTGCATTTCAAATTGTCAAATGTGTCTTTTTTCATAAACGCTTGAATAACAAGCAATATTTCCCAATTTCAATCTTGCAGGGGTACGATTTGGAGCGCTAACTGATTATTTTCCATCCGTTTTTGTCCAGTTTGTGTCTGCATAAAACTCAAGTGCAAAAAAACACATTATTTTTCACAAAAACAAAAAAAAATTGCACTTGATAATCAAATATTTATATTAAGTGCATGGTGCATGTATATCTATATAGATATACACATGCACCTTGCACTAAAAAAAATGATGGACACTCAAAACCGAAATGCCCTGAAAATTTTTCTCTTTTTGGTTTTTGTCTGAAATGGCGTGAAAAACTGTTGCAAAAAAACACCACTTTTTACATAAAATGAGGCGTTGACTGCTGTAATTATTTCAAATTCAACAAAAAGCCATTATTTGTCATATGTTGGGAATTTTTCGGCAAAAATTGACTTTTTTTGATTTTTTTTTGCAACTTAACACATTTTATATTAGCATTTTACAATTTTGAACAAAAATTTTTTTGCACTTTTTTTTCCCAAGTTGGGAATTTTGATTTTTTAGGCTTCCGACCTTTGCCGAAATTTTTAATCATAATTTTTTCATTATGGAAGTTATCACGATTGAAACGCAGGCATTCAAGGAGTTAATGGCAAAAATCAATACGATTGCCAAATTCGTTGCCTTGATACAGGCAAAGACGGACGAAGAACCCGCAGACGGCTGGGTAGACAGTTACGAGGTATGTACCTTTTTGAAGGTTAGCGCAAAAACCTTGCAGCGGCTGCGAGCCACCGGTAGTGTAACCTACTCGCGGATACGCGGAAAAGTATTTTACAAAATCAGCGAAATTCAACGCTTGATGGATGAAAATGTTATCCGTCGAACCGATGAACATTTGCAGGATTTAATCAAAAACCACCAATTCCATGTTGAACAAAGGCGAAATACTAAAGCGAACGGGTAACGGTTTAGATGTGTTCAAGCACTACATTCCGGGGCAATGGCGCGTGGGACGCAATTTCCATAACCCGCTGTATGAAGACCGTAAAGCCTCCTGCAATGTCTATTTCGACAGAAGGAGCGGCGCTTACCGTTTGAAGGACTTTGGAAATGACGATTATTCGGGCGATTGCTTTGATATTGTCGGTAAAATCAACGGTTTGAATTGCGGTAATGCACAGGATTTCATTGAGATACTTAAAACGATTAACCGCGATTTGTATCTGGGATTGAATGAGGTCAATCATTCGTTTGCTGCCCCCGTGCTAACAAAACCGGTTCGCAGGGTGGAAAAAGCTAATCAACCCGAACAACCCGAACCCGATACCCCGAAAAAGGAAAAACCGTATTCCATTGTCCAACAATCTTTTTCGACAAAAGAAACAGCGTTTTGGCAACAATACGGCATTACTCCCGACACACTGAAAGCATATAAAGTATTCTCTTTGAGAGAGTTTAGGAGTGAAAATAACGAGGGCAAGCCGTTTTCTTTTCTCTCGACGGATGCAGAACCCATGTTTGGCTATGTGGGAAAACGCCATGTAAAAATCTACCGTCCGTTTTCGGACGTGCGGTTTCTGTATGGCGGGAATTTGGGGGACAACTATTGCTTCGGTTTGGAGCAACTGCCCGCCAAAGGCGATACGCTTTTCATTACAGGCGGTGAAAAGGATGTGCTTTCGCTCGTTTCCAAAGGCTGCAACGCAATTTGCTTCAACAGCGAAACGTCGAACGTTCCGCAAAGCATCATCAAAAAAATGTCGTACCGCTTCAAACACATTGTTTTGCTGTACGATACGGATAAAACCGGTTTGGACGCCTCAAAAAAACATGAGCAACAACTCGTCGGTTTGGGTGTAAAGCGACTTGTTTTGCCGCTTCCGGGAACGAAACAGGAAAAGGATATATCCGACTACTTCAAAACCGGAAATACGCGCGAAAACTTCATCAAATTATTTATCAATTTTTTAGACAATCTTTATTCGGAAACAATGGCGATATTAAAACCTTGTGAAATAGATTTCGGTAATCCACCCGTAAAATCCGAGATGCTCATTTCGATAAACGATGTGCCGCTTGGCACACAGGGCAATCTTCTTGGTGTTACAGGCGGCGAAGGCACAGGCAAAAGCAATTTTGTGGGCAGTTTGATTGCGGGTACCATCCGAAAAACGAACAATGTGGATACGCTGGGTACAACCATACAACCGGACAGGGACGAAAAAGCCCTTTTGCTGTACGATACCGAACAATCGGAGGTGCAACTTTACAAGAACATATCCGGCATACTGAAACGCGCTAAAATCGAGAATATGCCCTCTTTTTTCAAAGCGTACTGCCTGACAAGCATGTCGCGCAAAGAACGGATGCAATCAATCGTGCAAAGCATGGATAAATTTTACTATCAATTTGATGGTATTCAAATGGTTGTAATAGACGGCATTGCGGATTTGGTGCGATGCGCCAACGACGAGGCGGAAAGCGTTGGCGTGATTGATGAACTCTACCGTCTGGCAGGAATTTACAAAACCTGCATCATTTGTGTACTGCATTTTATCCCTACCGGTATGAAACTGCGGGGACATCTTGGTTCGGAATTACAACGAAAGGCAGCAGCAATACTTTCCATTGAGCGGGACGACGACCCCCTAATATCTGTGGTAAAAGCGTTGAAAGTGCGCGACGGCAGTCCGTTAGACGTGCCGCTCATTCAGTTTTCGTGGGACAAGGAACTTGGGATGCACGCCTACATCGGCGATAAGCCCAAAGAAGAAAAGGATAAGCGTAAAGAAATGGAATTAACAGGCGTTGCCCGTACTATCTTCGGAAAACAGCGCTTTTGTACGTATGCCGATTTGTGCGAGCAGATACAGTCTATTTTGGACGTAAAGGAACGCACGGCAAAAAGTTACGTTAAATTCATGCGCGAAAAGGAAATCATCATTCGCGACGCTTCCAATACCAGCCATTTTTTAATCAATAACGCATAAAATCAAAAATTATGTTGATGGATATCCTTCGACAATTTTTCCGCTTCGGTTTTGTATTTTTCAATCAGTGAGGGTATTTTTTCCAAAGCGTGTAGAAAAAAAGTAACGGCTAATTTCGGGTCGCCCGCTATTTGTCCGTTGTTATAAGAATATTTGATATTTCCTTCCATTTTATCCCGCCAAAACCGCTGTACTGCTGCAAAACGGTTCTTTCTTCTTCGGTTGCACTGCGGTTTTCCCGGTCGAGAGAAAAAGCGATGCGGATTGCTGCGGTGTTGGTCAGCAAATGTGTTTTCTTGTTAAATGCCATGATGAGGAGGAATTTAAGGAACTTAAAGACTTTCAATCATCAGGGCGATGGCGCCGGTGAGTTCGGTGTAAAGTAACTCGTATTCAGGCTCGAAGGCGAAACTGTCATGGATTGGATATTGAGCAAATACAGGTTCACATTCCGGCAATAGATTTATCGCAAATGTTTTGGCTTCGTCTTCCGGTATTTCGTCCGGGAACTCATTCCACAGGATATTGACCAATGTGTCGTGTTTGGAAAAATGCAAGCCGGTGAACAATGCGGCGTTTGCCTGCTCTACGGCTTCAATGGGCGTGTCGCCGCTGCGGATGGCTTGCTCGTAGGCTTCTGTGGCTGCATCGGTGCGGGCGATGATGAAACGGTTGTCTTTCAACCGTTCGGGATGGCTTTCTTTGAGAAAGTCCATGAGCGACAACCGGAAATAGGATATGTCCGGCGCGTGGTTATTTTTTCTGTTCACTTCTTTGGATTTTAGTGGTGAACAGCAAAGGTGGGGATTATGTAAGTTCGGTTAGTTGATTTTCAGGCGGATGGCAGGGGTTGGCTGTGTATGGGTATGGGTTGGCACGGGAACGTTGTCAGGGCGCTTTTTGAATCTTATGGGGATTAATAGCGTTCTTATGGGGAATTGAAATTGTCAATAAAGTTTCTGGATATTAGGATATTAAAAAGTTTTTGCCTTTTCAAAAATCAATTCTTATGAAGAATTTAGGCATTCTTATGGGGAATTGAAATTCACTCCGATAACCTTCTAACAAATTGAGTATAGATGTTTTCTTTGTAGTCAATAAAATCATCATTGAGTACATATCGCGTATATTTTTGTGCTTTTAGGACATTCAGTAGTTTTTCAGTTTCTAATTTTGATATAAAATATCGTACTTGTTCTCTTGATAACTGACTATCAAAAGCATCAACAAATTCTTTCATTGATACTTCCGTCGCTTTTTCAAAACACCCTGCAACAATCTGTAAATCTTTTACCCGGTAATCCTTTATGTATGCAGGCTGACGGGTAATTTCGTAATACAAATCACCCAACACATACTTTTTATCTGCCGAACTTTGTGATTTTATCAAATCTTCACGCTGTAACTTTTCTACCGATGCTTCAAATAAATCCGTTGAAATGCCTTGTCGTATCTTATCTAAAGTTAGCAAATCAAATACGTTCAGTTTGTTTTTCCGTTTATTCTGTACCTCCTTCAGGAATGTATAAAAGGCTTCATCAACAATCTCTGCCCGCAAAAATAAATCGACCTGATAATCATCAGTATTTGAATAATCGGGCAACGGCTTTCCTTCCATCAGACAGGTGTAGTACATTTTATCTACACCCTGACCGGAACGCTCTACCTGACCTGTTTTTTCCAAAACTTCCATTACCCGCTTGTTACGAGGTTTACTGTTTACAGTAAGAATATTATGTTTTGTAACACCGCTCGGGAAACCGCCGGAATTGATGATATTGATACTGTCGGGATACTGTTTGATAACTACGCTGCTTTGGTCTTTCCACAAACGATGCCCAATTGCATTTAATACTGCTTCACGAATGACACTTTCGTTGAAGGCAGGTATGTCATATATCGTAAATTTGTGTTGTACATGCAGTAAAGGATTACTTGCAGGCTGGTTGATGTACGCCCAAATCTTATCCATGACGGTAAAAAGTGATTCCTGAAATTCTTTTCGCGCCGTATAGGGTATCATCGAATGGTCTAACCGGTATTCAATGATAACCTCTGCATTTGATAAATATTTGCGCAAGGCTTGTCTTTTACCAAGCAAAATCAAGGCAGCGTAACAATACTTACCGTTTTCAACCAACCCTAAATCGGTAAGAACTTGACTGTCCGGTAATGTTTCAAATGCAGGATTTTCCTGTTTTTCGGCATAGCCGGCTTTCATCAACGTGATGGCTTCGGGGTCTAAATCTTCAAAAGTCAACCCTTCGCAAATGGTGGCTGAAAAATCAGGTTCACGCTCGGAAAGAATACGGGAATATTCGTCGTCAGACATCACATGCAGACTGTCGCCAATCCGCATGAGCGAAACCCCTTCAAATTTCAATGTTGAGCCGATAGGTCGTGAAGGAATGTTGAACACCAAAACCCGTTTGCCGTCATCAAATAACTCATTAATAGCAACCCGAATAGACAAACGTTCATATATTGTGTCTTCCAAAGCGCCTATTTTGCCCTCTGCAAAAGTCGTTCCTACGATTTCGTGAGGTAATACCTTTTTCTCTTTGACGCCCAAAACAAGCACCCCCCCACCTTCATTAGATAGAGCGACAACATAACCGAGGACGCATTTGCGCCTTTCGGACGGGTCGGCATGGCTGCCCCCGTCAAAGTTGAAATTGCGCTTGGCTTCCTTAAATTCAACTTTGTCCTCCGTTTCGCGAAGTCGCTTTATTTCCTGAATGGTCATCATGGATGCTTATTTTTTAGGGCGTAAAATTACTCAAAATATCCGATACTGTACAAACGGTTTTTGAATGTTTACGAAAAAGCGCAGGGATATCCCTCCCGAACGCTTACCACTAAAACTCCAGTGAAACAGTATTAAACCATTACGACACAGAATTTCAGCGGCAAAATTACTATTTTTTCGACTTCTTTTCCGGAAAATCATATATTACGCGAAAATTGTCATCGAATTTCAACGTGGCATTGAACGATTTGCCGTTTTTGCTTTTGAAACCTTTTATTTCAGAGGTTTTGCCTTTGGTGAGCAAGTCCGTTATTTGACTGTCGGATAACAGTTTTTCGCTGATGCTACGGAAAGCAAGCAAGCCGCAATTTGCGTCTGAACATTTGACAACTTTGGGATAAATACGGACGTTGGCGGCTTTGCATTTGGGGCAAAGAGAAGCCTCCCCCTGACCCCCTCCAATAGAAGTGGAAATAGCGACGTCTAACAGTTCTGCTGTGATTTGACGGGTGTAGTCTTGAATCGCCTTGCAGAACGTTTCGGGTGGCATCTCGCCGCGTTCAATTTTCATCAGGGAGTTTTCCCATTCACCTGTGAGGGCAACGTCGGCAATGCGTTTATCTTTGACGGTTTCGTAAACGGTCAAGCCTTTTTCGGTGGGTATGAGCGACTTTTTTTCCCTGCGGATGTAGTCGCGGGCAAACAATGTTTCGATGATGGCGGCGCGGGTGGCGGGCGTTCCGATGCCGGATTCTTTGATGGCTTCGCGCTCCGCTTCGTTCGCTACTTCTTTTCCGCACGATTCCATTGAAGCCAAAAGTGATGCTTCCGTATGCAGGGATTTTGGCTTGGTCTGTTTTTGCAGAATTTCGGATTGGATTACAGGTAAATTTTCACCTTGCCGGAGTTCGGGCAGGTTGTCCGTTTCGTCGCCATTTTCTTCTTTTTCGTTGAAAACAGCCCTCCACCCCGCTTGTTTGATGACTGACCCCTTTGCCTCAAAAACAGCATCGCAACCGGATAACGTGATGGTCGTTGCGTCTTTGATGCACTTGGGTGAAAAGGCTTCCAACATGCGCCCGGCTATCATCTCGTAAATGGTTTGCTCATCGGCGGTCAGGTCTTTGGGCGAGTTTCCGGTAATCAAAAGAGCGTGGTGGTCGGTCACTTTTTCGTTATTGACGCAGGGGAAAGATGGGGAAGCCGGGAAAATGGGGAAAATTGTTTGGACGTATTTGCCGAAACAGGGGTGCGTTTCCAAACTTTTGATTAACTGTGGTATTTCCTCGAAAACGTCGTCGGAAATGTAGCGACTGCCGGTTCGGGGATAGGTGATGAGTTTGTGGGTTTCGTATAACTTTTGAGCGACTGACAAAGTTTTTTCAGCCGAAAAGCCGTGTTTGGTGTTTGCCTCCTTTTGCAGGGCGGTCAAATCGTACAATAACGGCGGGGATTGGCTTACCTCTTTCTTTTCGACTGATTGGGCGTATAGCGATTTTTGCTCATTCAAAAGCGTGATAATACTGTCCGCTGCCTGCCTGTTGTCGTATTTTTCTTTGCCAAGCGCGGAAAATGCAATATTTCCCTTTTCCGTTTTAACTTTTACTTGCCAAAAAGGAACAGATACGAAGTTTTTGTTTTCAAGGAAACGCTTGCAAATCATCGCCAATGTGGGCGTTTGCACACGTCCGAGAGAAAATACGCCGCGCCCGGCGGCTATTGAAATTGCCTGCGAACTGTTGATACCCACCTGCCAATCTGCCTCTGAACGCGCTTTTGCGGCTTGGTAGAGGTTATCGTAATGGCTTCCGGGTTTGAGGTTTTGTAAGCCGTTTCGGATTCAATGTCGTTTACTTAAGCGCCACCATTCCGTCGCGTAAAATTCAATTTCCGCACATACAATAATCATCCCCTCCGTCCGGTTCTTACCGTCAGATATTGGGTTTTGCCATCAAGTATTTTTCTATATCTTTTCTGTTTTTAAAAAGGTTGCATCAAATTCAGGAGTGATGTATCTCCGCGCCGGATGCTGTCCGGCTTGCCGACCAAACGCTTCACAGTCGTTTGTAAGTCATTGAATACGGTCTCCTGGGTTTCATTTTTCGCTCCACGCTTCGACCCGGACGTATGATTTCTCTCGTCTTTTCAACCAAATGGTCAAACGCCTTGAGCGCCTGCTCAAACTGATGTTTGATAAACATCCCGATTAATATATCCTGCGTGGCTGAAAGTGCATGGGTACGGTTGATTTTTTGGTCGAATTTGCGATTTTCATCCGCCTTGTATTCGGCGATTACTTTTTCCTCTATCGGGAAGGCATAGGCAGCGCATAAGGTCATCAGGAAAACCTTCGCAAAGAAATCCTGTCGGACGGAGATGGCAGTTTTTCCCGAAAAGTTTTCTACCTCTGCCCGACACTTCAATAATTTGTAGGCTTCTTCTTCGTTCCAGCGGTAGTGATACAACTCTTCAAACTCCTCGTAGGGATATTGTACCGTATCAAGCAGTGAAGTACAAAGTATTTCCGTACTTCCATCCTCCAAAATCACCTTGATCAAACGGCAAGTAATGGTGGCGTCGGTGAACAGGGGATAATCAGCCAATTTTTTGCGGTCTTTTTTGGGAAGGCAAAAAACCACCTCGCCATCCAACAAGTCGCTACCGGCAAAATTCCGCACCTCAAGCCACCAATCCTCCTTCATCCGCACACAAAACTCCACGCCACGCGCCTTGAGCAAGAAAAACAGCCAAATACTCGGATAACCACGATCCAATAACAACAGGTCGCGCGCCTGTGTTTTATCCAAATGCTTCAAAAAAAGAGAATGTTCGCTCTCGGTGTACGGGCCTAATTGAGCGTCAAGGGTCAGATGATTAAAAACGTCGTAAAGCATCGAACCGCTGGCAAGCGATCGCTTACTGTCGGCTTTCGGTCCAAAGGAATGTTCTCCGAACTCTGCTTTGACAGTTTTATGGTTGGGTAATACAAATGTGGAACCATCTACAGAAAGAACACGGTGACCACCCCAGCCGTAATAGTCAACTTTGCGATAAAATGTATCAACGGCAACATCATTAAGTCTTTGAAATGCCCATGGATTCAACTTTTGTCGGGCACGGGACAAAGCGCCTTTGGTGACTTCGCGGATACTAAAGTCCGAACCGTTTAAACGACCAAAGAAACGATCCAAATCTCTTTGAAGCGCCGACTTGATATTCATCACAAACAAAATGACTTTTTGTAAGGGTAATTTTCTCTTACGGGAAAATATTTTTTTAGGAGCATTTCTTGAACACTCCTGAAAAACCTCATCTTCAAGTTCATACGATATTTGTTTTGATAAATACGCTCGATAATCTTCTTTTTTATTAACACTTGGGAAACCCCCATATTATATAGGCAGCAAAAATACTGAAATCTTTCAACATGACAAAATTTTTTTCTTGTTTTTTTTGTAAGTAAAATATTTTGAATCAAACCATAAGAAGTAAATCCTTAAGTAAACGACATTGAATAATAATTATTCAATCATCAATCATCAAATCAAAAACCCGTTATTTCGTTATTCGATTGACTTGCCACCGCTGACAGGGTCTGCCGACCGCTGTCAGGGTGAGAGCGCGAACAACCCTGTCAGCGGTCTTGACCCTGAC
>Ga0099364_10011804_pt1 | contig 11870 bp, 7 predicted proteins | sample TergutTh196P3_FD_73070 | JGI IMG/M metagenome (GOLD analysis project Ga0099364, IMG submission 73070) | Microcerotermes parvus P3 segment gut microbial communities from Pointe-Noire, Republic of the Congo - Th196 P3 | ecosystem: Host-associated > Arthropoda: Insects > Digestive system > Gut ...
GTGCCGTCGTGTGCGCCGGTATCATTGAAAAAACGTCCTCCCCTGTCCATCGTTTCGTCGAAACGCATTCCCAGCCCGTCATAATATCTGCCGCCTTCGCCGCCTAAAATGGTATCGACGACTGCGGTGAGTGTGCTCTGCCAATCGAGCAGCGTCGCCTCATTGCCTTGTCCGACGTTGATTTTTCGGATTTCTTTTAGTAATGTTCTTCCCTGTGCTTCTCCTGCGGCGGGTAAGTTCCAACTGATTTCCGTTTCCATCGAATTGCCTTCGGATTGGAACTTCTCTGTAATTTGCTTGCCTCGGTTCGCATCAAATTCCCCCCAGAAGTCGCAACCGCCGGCTTGCAGGCCAAACATTAACCCGTGATGATGAAGATGATCCCAGGGAGCATCACGAAGGATGTTTTTCCCCGATGGAGTCCGCAATTCGTCAATGTAGGGTTTGAAGGGTACGGAAACATAACGGTAACGAGCCAAGGGGGTGCCCTCTTTTTCCAAAACGGCACTTGTCGGCGATAAGGCGGATAACTGCTCTGTGTTGTCCCCGGAGATTTTGTAGAGATTGTCGTTACTCACCGCAAACACTGTTTGCTCATCCTTGACGATGAGGTTGGTGAAGACAAGATCGCTTTCGGCGGGCAATTTTTTCCATGTTTTTGTTTCCCGGTCATAGCGGACGATTTTGCCTTCTTGGTCGATGGCGTAGAGCGTATCGAGTCCCTCTTTGTTGCGTCCGACAGCGAGGCAAGCCGCCTTTTGTCCGAGGTCTTCTAATCTTCTGTTTTGATAGAGGAAAACGGAACCTTCTTTGTCGAACATTGCGATTTCATCGCCGGGCGAGGCGGTAAAATTACCGGCAAGCACTGCGGCGATGTTTTTTGCCCCCTCTGCCCTGGAATAGGTTTGCCACATTGTTGAATAGAGATAGACATCCCCTTCTCCATTGACGGTCGCAAAGTCATCCAGATTGCTTCGCCGGTCAAAACGTCCCCTTGATGCTTGGACAAAATCACCGGGTACGTTAATCCAACCGCTGCCCATCACCTCTTTTGTCCAGCGGAAAGAGGCACCGCTGAATGTGCTGACGAACAGCGACGGATATGTTTCGTCGGCAGAACAATGTCCCGTTGCCATCGTCCGAACGTTGTGTCCGAAGGGTCCAATCGTCTTTTGAGTGGTGAAACTATAAATACGAAGTGCCTTTCTGTCATGGTCGAGATAAGCGAGTTGATCCGCCCCTTCTTCAAGGAAGTCGGCGGCGACAACCGCATAGACTCTGGAGTTGGGAATCGGTTCGGTAACGTTCGTGCCGTCGTACAGGTGGACGATTCCGCCGTTGTCCAGCCATGCGATGCCGAAGGAACCAGCGACCAGTGTGTTGTTCGTGTTCTCCGTTGCCGAAAGGGTGGCGGAGAAGAGCAGAGCGGCGATGAGGCAATATAAACGAAGTGTTCTCATGTTTAGGAGATGACGTTGGGGGATAAGGGACAATACTGTAAACTGCACGACTGTAAACTGCATGGGAATGTTGTTTTCATTTTTCTCACACAAAGGCACAAAGTTCACAAAGGAGTCTAACTTTGCTGTGTAATTTCTTTGTGCCCTTTGTGCCTTTGTGAGAAAACAAATTCTTACAAAAGGGACGACGGCAATGAACTTTTAACTCATCACAATCGACTGTTTCTCGAAGTCGAACATTGCGACTTTGTTTTGCATGTGCGACAGTACCCCCATCGACAAGGGTGCCTGCACCCGCACTGCCATTTCAATCGGACACATCGGCGTTTCCCGTGTCTTGACGCAGTCCAGCAGGTTTTGCCAAAGTTTGCTAGTGTCTCCCTGTCCCGCCCAGGGAATGTTGATCTCTTCCCTGCCGCTGGCAAAGGGCACGATGCGCACGCCGTAGTCCCTGCCTCCTTGAAGCATCCCCCAAGTGATGAGTCCGTCGGTGCCGCGAATCTGTGTGTCCAGCGGTACATGATTGGAAAGCGAGTTTGTCATCACCACCGTTGGACCATCCACATAGTCCGCAATGATATTGCATTGGTCGGGCACCTCACGGTTGTACTGGAACGTTCCGCCGCCGCCCATCACCCGATAGGGGAAGTCAAGTTCCAGGACGCAGAAAATCGGCGTGTAGGTATGGACGAGCAAGTCCGTCGAAGGACCGCCCGCATAATCCCAATACATCCGCCACTGGAAGAACCGGGAGACGGAAAAATCGACCTTCGGTGAATCGCCGAGAAAGCGTTCCCAGTTGAGGTCGGGACCTGGTCTCGCGTTGACATCGGGAATCGGCATTCGTTCCCCCCAGTCGCCGCGCCGGAAGAAACTGCACTGCACGTGTACCGGCTTGCCGATGATGCCGCCGCGAATCAGTTCGATGATTTTGGGATAATTATCGTCCGCCATGTGCTGCGTGCCGACTTGCACCAGTTTGCCCTTTTCCTGAGCCACCTGTTCAATCTGCTTGGCAAGTTCAAATTGATCCCAGTGCGTCAGCGGTTTTTCGCAAAACACGTCCTTGCCGGCATTGATGGAATCAATCGTCTGCTGGGCATGGTGTGCGTCGGGAGAACAGATACAGACCACATCGACATCCTTATTTTCCAGGAGTTCTTCGTGGGTATCGTACATTGCCGTATTGCCGGTTTTTCGTGAGGCTTCGACCTGCCGGGGGCGATAAACATCATTCACCGCAACGGGTCGGGCAACGCCCTGCTCCTTGAATCGGTTGATGATGTCCAAATGGGCGTGGCACCGTCCGCCGGTGCCGATGAAGCCGACACCGATTTGGTCATTTGCCCCTCTTGCTCCTTGAGCAAGAACAAAGGGCGCGGCAACAGTCGCCGCCGTTGCCGCAACACCGGCAGCAGCAGAGGACTGGAGAAATTTTCGTCGTGTCTGTGTCATAAAAAATAAAGGGGGTTAGGGTTTCTGATAGGTAGCATACAACAGGAAGGAATTGGATATTTTCCTTTGCGTCCTTTGCAACTCAATAATTCAATAGGGCTTTGCGGGGCTTTGCGTCCTTTGCGGTTAAAAAAACAGATTTAACCGCAACAGACTTAACCGCAAAACGCAGTTCTCAAATCAATTTCCTCAGGTGTTCAATACTCCGTGCCGCTTGTTCGACGGTGCCGCATTCGACGCTGAAAACGATGTCCTGCGGAATCGTTTTACAGATCGCAATAACCTTTGCCCAGTCGATCACGCCGTCGCCGCAAGCACAACCGACCGGCGTACCGGTTACAGTACCGCGCTCGGCATCGGATTGCTGCATCGAAATATCCTTGGCATGCATGTGGACAAGTTTGTGCTTGACCTTTTCCAGCCACGTGTAAGGGTCTTGACCGGCAAGGTAGGAATTGCCGGTATCGAAGTTTGCCGCAACGGCAGGTGAACCGGCAAGGTCGATAATCTTATCGTACAGGTCCGGCTTCACCGTGTATTGCTGGTGCGGTTCGATACCGATAGTGACTCCGCGCGGTTCGGCAAGGAGCGACGCTTCCTTGAGAACATACTTCATGTAGGCGAAGTCTTCCTCTTGCGTTGTCCAATCCGGCTTGGGACCCTCATCGGTACAGACGACGGGGCAACCGCACTCTGCGGCATAGCGGACGGCTTGCTTGAGATAATCGCACGAAACATCCGGCTTGCACAGCGGACAGTGTGCCGAGAGGGCGGAGACTTTGATGCCATGCTTTTCACAGCACCGGCGAATCCGAAGCGGATCATCCAGCATCGAAACACTGTGAAAATACCCCGCTTCGGCAAGCAGTTGCCGCCCCCAGTGAACCATCGGTTCGACGTACTCATAACCGAGTTCCGCCGCCTTGGCAACCCCCCATTCAAATGACTTGTCTTCGTGGCGGACATATTCCATGTTCACGCCGAGTAAAATTTTTCCCATAGATGATTGACCTCTTTAATAGTGGACGAAATGATAATGCTCCACAACTTTCGAGCCGGATTATACCCCGTGCTCAAAAGTTTGTCGTTCAATATTCCGCAACTGTTGAATTTTATACACGGTGCTTCTATACCCTGCGCCGATGAGACCGGGAAACAACCTTGCGGGATAATGGTTTCTAGTGGTCTGGTGATAAATGATTGCGTCCTTTGCGTAACCTTTGCGTCTTTGCGGTTAAAAAAAAGAGCATTTAACCGCACAAGTCCTGCAAAGAAAAAATCCAATTTGTTTCCGATTATGATATAAACAGTAGAGAAAGTTGCCAATAAAAGAACAATTTCTTCCCGTGTACAATACAGACCAACCCTGCCGTTACTCTCTGGGTGCAAGATGGATTCATACCATGCTTGCCGCTCCTTTGGAGAATCATTGGCTCAACATTGAAGAGGGCAGAGTTGAGTCGGTCTCGCCGAAACCGGCATGCACACAAACCCAGCATCTCGGCAGCAACAGCATCCTGCTGCCGGCAGCCGTCAACGCACATGCTCATTTGGAATTGAGTCAGTTGGACGCACCGCTGGAAGTGCCGAGCCGCTTGATGTCCGACTGGGTTGCTTCGCTTATGGCGTTCCGCCGAAGTGGGGATTACGATGCCGAGCGCGGAATCCGACGGGCAGTGTGCCGACCAGATTTTTCAGAATCAACCATTGCCGTTGCCGATATTGTGCCGCCGACCATTAAACTTTCGCCGGAAAATAATGTGCCCTTTTCCGTCATTCCGCTTCGTTTCATTCCGGCTTTTGTCAATAACAGCCGGAATGGAGCGCAGCGAAATGACGGCAGATTACTTTCTGGCGGAAGCCTCACGTTCCCTCTTTCAAAAGGAGAGAGAACGGCTTCACTCAAATATCTCCCCTTCGTCGAACTCATCGCTTGGCAAAAGGAAGCCGTCGGGAAGCGGAACGCGGCTCCTCCTGCTTTCGGTCTAGCCCCGCATGCTCCGCACACCATTTGTCCGGCACTTTTGGAAAACGCCATCGCTCAAAACGTTCCCCTTGCCATGCATCTTGCCGAAACGTTGGAGGAACTGCAACTGTTACAGCATCACACCGGACCGCTCCTCGAAATGATGCAGCGTGCCGATCCCGATTATGCTCCCGCGTCCGTGCTGCTTGGCAAGCGTCCGAGGGACTATCTGCAACTGCTGTCTGCCGCTCCGAAGGCGTTCATCATTCATGGTAACTATCTTGACGACGAAGAGTTGCGTTTTCTCGCGTCGCATCGGGAAACAATGGCGGCGGTCTATTGTCCGAGGTCGCACGCTTATTTTCGGCATCGTGCCTACCCGCTGAAAAAAATGCTGGACTACGGCGTTCGGGTATTATTAGGGACGGACAGTTTGGCATCGACTCCAAATTTGAGTCTCGTCGAGGACATGCAATTTGCAATCAAACAACACCCAACTGTCGCACCGGAAATTATTTATCGTCTCGGAACCCTTGAAGGAGCGGCGGCGTTTGATTTGTTGTCCGATGGTTTAGGCACTATCCACCCCGGCAGCCCCGCCCGGTTTGCAGTGGTTCCTTAACCCATGGCATCCTTTGCGGTTCAATCCGAACTCTTTTAACCGCAAGGGGCGCAAAGAATCTATTTTTAGAGGTTCACCTTCCATGGTAGTATGGTAGCATGACATTGTCCTTCGCGTCCCTTGCACCTCTCTGCACCTTTGCGGTTAAAAAAAAACCGCAAACGGCATGCAACATGGTGAATCGTTGTCCGGGTTGCGAAACCGGGGTAAATTTTGAGTTTTATGCCGAAAAACTAAATTTTTTGGTTTTTTTATTTGACTTTGCCGATTTAGGGGATATACTACCAGTGTATCGGAGTCCTTTCTGGAGCGAGTCCAGTGATTTCCCCAACATTACAAACCCTTATAGGATCGGCTTATTCCAGCAGCCCGGTTCGGTGGATTGAAACCCCCGAAGCCGCCCGGTCGGGGTTTGGAATTGACCAAGTTGCCGGAAATAATGTTGGAAAACCCGTCGAAAAAGCAGTCGATCCCGATTTAGGAAAGCCGCAATCTGCCTCCGGCGATGTTCTTGACCTCTCGGCAGAAGCCCAGCAAGCACCGGCAGTCAACCGGATGGATGCCCGAAATAATCTCGACGAGAGCAAATCGGCAACTGAAAAGTCAGAAGGGGCTGTGAAGTCAGAAGGGTCAGGGAAGTCCGAAAGGTCAGTGCGGGTGGTCGGCGAAGCGGATACTTTGCAATCTGACAAGGAGTTAGCGACCGGTAAGGAATTGACCCCGGAAGAGCGGCAACAGGTTGCCCATCTCCAAGCCCGGGACCAGGAAATCCGCATCCATGAGATGGCACACATGATGGCAGGCGGTCAGTATGTTACCAGCGGTCCCTCGTATCAGTATGAAATCGGACCCGATGGTAAAGCCTACGCTGTTAGCGGTTCGGTAGGGATTGATACCAGCCCGGTGCAAGATAATCCAGAGGCAACGATTGCGAAAATGCAAACCGTAGCGGCGGCGGCGATGGCACCGTCGCAACCGTCGGGACAGGATTACAAGGTAGCGGCACAAGCGCGTCAGGCAGAAGCCCAAGCCAGAGCGGAACTTTCCGCGATGAAGTCTGAAGAACTGCAATCGAAACCGCCGCAACCAGAAGAGGGAAAGGAACTCAAAGGTGAAGATGCCGGTGCGTTTTCCATCGTGAGAACTGCCGACAGGATGGCGGAGGCACCGAAATCCGACGCACCTGAAGAGGCAATCATGCCTTCATTGGTACGGTCAGGCACGGAATTCGCCCCCAGTTCTGCTTATAAGGCACAGTCGTCTGCGGTGCAGTCCGCCCCGCGATTTACCGCTTTTGCGTGATGTTTCCGCTGATTTTTTTTAACCGCAAAGGGTGCAAGGTGCGCGCAGAGGGCGCAAAGGGTGATTTCATACCATTTTCCGGTCTCACCGCCGCACGGTTTCCCCTTGACCCCTTTTCCCCTTTTCCCTATAATCCCGTGTGGGAATTTTGCGCCTAATAGGGACTATACTCTCCTGGGGAAGTTTGCTTGTCGTCGCTGGAGCGGCGGTGGGGGCGTTCGTTGTCTATTCCCGGCTTAACAGCGAAGTGGAAAAACATGTCCTTGCTGAACTCCAAGAACGCTATCCCGACCTCGACATCCATATCGGTTCCGCTCAAATTATTGAAAATCGCGGTATTTCCGTCAAAGATATCGAGTTTTCCGTTCCCCCGCACCAAAGCAGTGCTTCGCGAAATCCCTCGCGAAAATTGCTTCACATCGGCGAACTTTTTATTGAATGTCCTGTTACACTTCAAACGCTCTATCAGAAAAATCTGCGAATCAGCCGGGTTATTGTGAGAAAGCCCATCCTCCGGGCAAGTTTGTCCCCAGAGGGCACGTTTCCTGAACTACAACTCCTTGCAGGCGACGGCGATTTTTCCCTCTTCTTTCCTGAGGACGGCAAGGCGGTGCTGATAGAGGTCGAGGGGGGAAGTTTGCTCTACGACGATGCCCGGCAGCCTGCCCCGCCGCTCCATCTGTCGAACATCAATTTCACGGTTACGCCGACATTGTATGATTCGGAAATGGGGGAACAAACGCAGCGTATCTCCTTCAAAGGCTCGGCGGAAGGGGATTTTTTCCGGCGGCTTAATGTTGAAGCCGAATTTTTGCCGGAGACAAATCAATGGCAATTCACTGCGAATTGCTTGCAATTCGATTGGTCGGATGAACTTTGGCGATACCTTCCGCAGCACCCGTATTTCAAGGAGCGTCCCTCTTTTCAGGGGCGGCTTAACTTCACCGTTCGGGCAGTGTCCGATCCCTTCGCCGACTTTGGTTGCCGGTTTGTCGTCGGAGGCGCGTTGTCGCACGGACGTGTCGTGTTCCCGCATATCAGCCGGACGATTACGGAACTTTCGACCCAGTTTGAAATTTCAAACGAACGCATCAAGATCGACAACTTGACCGGCATGGGGGACTTTGCCCGGATTTCCGCCTCTTATGTTCAAGAGGGATTGATGTTTTTCGGCGACGAACGCCAGCAAGCGGAACTGACCGTTAACCTCCGGGATTGCCGGTTCGATGATGAGTTGATCGGAGTCCTTAGTCCCTTTCTCAATGACGAAACCGAATACCTTCTCGCGCAATACGATTATGATGGGACGGCGGATTTGCAGGCAAGTCTTTCCTGCCGCAACGGTAAATGGTATCCCAAAAATGTTTCGATACAAATTGCGGAGGTCGGTTTCGCTTACAAAAACTTCCCCTATCGGGTTGACCGGCTCGCAGGCGACTTGCTTATCGACGAAACCGCTCTGCTCCGTTTTCACTTCAAATCCAAACAAGATTCGCCGCTCAAAGTGGAAATTGAGGGACGCTACACCAACATTTTTGAAGATGCTGCCGGCAAGGTCGTCATCATCGTCGAAGAGGTTCCCATTGATTCCAAACTGCTGCGGGCATTGCCGCTGGAATCGCAGAAGGTGGTTCACTCATTACAGCCGGCGGGCAAACTCAAAGCCCGGCTGATTTTTGAATTGCCGCCGGGTGATGTTCCTGTCAACAAGCAATTCGATATTGCTCTCGATCAAGTCTCCTTGCGGTATGACCAGTTTCCCTATCCGCTCCGTGATGTTACCGGCACCTTGAATTACAACGGCACCGCTTGGCAATTCCGTGAGGTGGTTGGAGCAAATGGGACTGCCGTCATCCGGGGGAGCGGATATTTGCAGCCTGCCGGAAGTCTCTATGAGCATGTTGTTGATGAGAACGCACAGGAGTTTGTGCTTCACGTGGAGGCAGAGGAATTACCCGTTGACGATCAAATTATGCAGGCATTGCCCCATCCTGAACAGCGGCAACTGTTACAAAGTTTGAACGTCAACGGCAGAGTCAACCTCGCAGCACAGATTCAATACCGCACCGATGAACAAAAATTAAACCTCAAGTTTCAAGCGGTGCCGCGTGCCGGTTTATCGATCTACCCGGATCGCTTTCCTTATAAAATCGACAACGTCGACGGCGAAATCCGGTTTGAAAACGGGCGTGTGTTTGCGGAAACTCCCCTCACCGGAACACACCGGAATACAAAATGGCAAAGCGGACTCGATTGCCGATTCAACGAGGAGGGACACTTGGTGCTGAGGCTCGCACCGCTGGACATTGATTTTCTTCAAGTGGATCGGGAACTCCTGGATGCGCTGCCGAAACAGTTACAACACTTTTTGGAATCGCTGCAACTCACACGCCCCTTCAATCTGTCCGGCGGCATTGAATATCACCAATCGGCACAGGGACAGCAAGCCGTCCATTGGAATTTAAGATGGATTTTACACCAAAACAATGCCACGCTCGGTTTTCCCGTCGAAAGCATTTTCGGTATCGTGCATCTGGCGGGAGTGTCGGCGGACGACCGAGTCTATGTAAATGGCGAACTTAATTTGGATTCCCTGATGGCGGGCGGCTTTCAAATCACTTCGGTACGCGGTCCCTTTACCTTTGACGGCAACCGGCTTCGTCTGGGCACCCAGGCGGATCGGCTGCCGGAATCCCCCGCCCGACCGCTTTCGGGAATATTTTGCGACGGTGTTATTCGTGCTGCCGGACTCGTCGTTGTGGCGGATAATGTCTCGTATGACATCCGTGCCGACTTGATGGGTGCTGACTTGGCAAAAATTGCACAAGTGGTGGAACCAACAGCACAAAAAGCGGCGGGAAAGTTGAATTGCATCAACGTCCATTTAAGCGGTGTGGGAACAAAAATGGAAACGGTCGTAGGAAGAGGCTCCATCCAACTCCGGGACGCAAACATCTACGGCGCACCGGTGATGGTTCAGTTACTGCGGGAGTTACGCATCCGGGAAACCGATCCCGAGTGTGGGAACAAAAATGGAAACGGTCGTAGGAAGAGGCTCCATCCAACTCCGGGACGCAAACATCTACGGCGCACCGGTGATGGTTCAGTTACTGCGGGAGTTACGCATCCGGGAAACCGATCCCGACGCGGGAATGTTCAGTGTGATGGATGTTGATTTTCGTCTATCGGGAATGCAGATGTTCATTGATTCCGTGATTTTTGAAGGGGGAGCCATTTCACTCCACGGGGACGGACTGGTCAAACTGGATGACCGGCAACTTGATTTAACGATGCGGACACGGCTGGGCAGCCGGCGGATGCAGATACCGCTCATCAGCGACATCGTCGGTGGCGGGGTGGACCAACTGATACAATTAAGAATCACGGGACACATCGGCGAGCCGGTGGTGACACGGGTGGCGGTGCCGGAAGTTCAAAAGGCGTTGCAACAGATTCAAGGGGACGAAGAAATTCTGCCCGAACCGCCCGACACACGCAGCCGGCTTGCACCGTCGAGAATGTTTATGCGGAATTCGCTGTGATATGGTGCCATGTCCATCAATGGACATTTTCCCTTGCAAAATCTTTGCGTCTTTGCGATTAAAAAAATAGCCACAAAGTTACGCAAGGTTCAATTCCGTGCCGTTTACTGCATACTTTCCGGCAAAAGCCTCGCTATTCCAAATCTTCCCAATCATCCCAGTTCCAACTGGGAACCTGAATACCAAGCGTTGCCAAGTAGTCCCGCTCCTTTTCCTGCATCTTGGCTTGCTGTTCCGCATCGGTATCGTTATAACCGATGAGGTGGAGCATCCCGTGTACCACATAAAGCAGCAATTCCTCATCGGCAGTCCAACTGAACTCCCCGGCACGTTCTTTGGCAATTTCGGTGCAGACCAATACCTCGCCTTCGAGATGTCCTTCATCCTGACGGTATTCGGTGGGAAAACTGATCGTGTCGGTGGGATAGTCGTGCTGCAAAAAATCCCTGTTGTACTGCCCGATGGTGTCGCTATCGACCAGCACGACATTGATTTTGCCGCTTTTGATTCTGCCATCATGGAGAATTCGTTCGCACACCGTCCGTACCTTTTCGAGATCGACGGCAAGGTCGTCCTGCTCGTCGAGTATCTCTAATAAAAGGGGGGCTTCTCTGGGGATGGGCATGGCTTAATAACGTTTGTTGTTCCCCCGCTTACGCCTCGGACTCTGATTGCTGTTCCGGCGGAAGCGTACCGGTATTGCCGGTTGTTGAGAGCGAACTGTGCTTCAAAACTTCATCCATAACATCCTGACATCGAGAAATGACGGACACCAGACTGCTGCGGTCTTGTGCCGGAAGTTCCGCCATGTCATCATTGTCAACACTCTCTCCGATAATGCTTTCTAAATGGAACAATTCCTTTTTTAACGTGCCTACGGCGGTGCGCAAATGATTGCTTAACATTTCGCGGGGCGGCGTGCCGGGAATAATATCATGATACTGCCCGCTGTTCGTTGCCCATTGATTGCGCAGCCATCGAAGAAGTTGCGTGCGGCTGATGTAACCGACCAACATGCCGTCTTGTATAATCATCACCCGCCGTACTGATGTCCGGTTGAGAAAATCGACAATTTTCCGAATCGGCGTGTCTGCCGGATAACTCACTACGTTGAGCAAAACAACGTTTTTGACGGGCGATGTCCAACGTTCAATTTGTCCCACCATCGAAATCAGGTCGGTTTCCGAAACAACTCCGATAAGTGTTCCGTCGTGTTCGGTCACGGGCAATGTTTCAAATCCTGTTTGGAGAAAACCGTCGGCAACTCTTGCTGCCGAATCATGCGGCAGAATTGACTGCGGAAAGGGAATCATCACATCCCTTGCCGTAATCTTGTCGAACAACTGCAAGGCAAAATGTCCGGTATCGCTGGTAACATCTGCGAGCACTGCGGAATACGAAAGACACCGGTTGCGTCCCCGCTCCTTGGCAGCAAGCAATGCTTGGTCGGCACGGTCAATAAGGTGGTCGAGCATTCCGGTTGTTTCCGTCCTCTCTGCCACGCCGAAACTCACTGTAATGGA
>Ga0099364_10011805_pt1 | contig 11868 bp, 5 predicted proteins | sample TergutTh196P3_FD_73070 | JGI IMG/M metagenome (GOLD analysis project Ga0099364, IMG submission 73070) | Microcerotermes parvus P3 segment gut microbial communities from Pointe-Noire, Republic of the Congo - Th196 P3 | ecosystem: Host-associated > Arthropoda: Insects > Digestive system > Gut ...
AAAATGGCTTTCAGGGAAAACAAGAAAAGCTGACTTAATCACAAATTTTTAATAGGTTAAATAAGGATGGAAATCGCTCGAAAAGCTAGTGTTTTCCTACAGCCTCCTGACCTGGCATTACTGTCTAATCGCCGATGCTACCCGAATTAGAACCCTGCTCTCACTGGGTGGATATAGTCACAGTAATTCCTGCAAAGCACATACCCCTGATATTTAAATGTACATTAAAATAATCCGATGCCATTGTAATTATTATGGGGGAATTGTATTTGGATAATAATGTTTTAAAAAGAAGAAATAGGGGTGTGAACGAATTTTTCCGACAGGCTGGAAAACCAGGAGCAGGGGCGACCTTTTTCGTATCTCCACATCACGTAGTGATGAGAGTACGAAAAAGTTGTGATGATGCTTGGAGGAAACCGAGTGAACACCCATATTTATTCTGTTTTTATCTTATGTTCATGATTACCTTGAATCATAAAAAAGGTAGAATTTAATGTACATTATTATTTTCTTATTGTAAAACGGCAGTATTTCTGTTATATTGTCAGCAGCTTGGGGATATAGCTCAGCTGGTAGAGCGATGCGTTCGCAATGCATAGGTCAGGGATTCGAATTCCCTTATCTCCAGATTTATTTTAAAGGGAACATATTGATGGGTTTAACACTTTTTTACAATATCTTCCGCTTTTCTTACTTGGTAATTTTTATAGGGCTTCACCTTTTTCTTATGCTGGGGATATATCTGGAATGGCTAAGGGAAAAAAATGCCCTGGCTGCCGGCGGCAATGCTGCCGATGGCATAGGGCTGCCCCTGGTTTCGCTTATTATACCCGTACACAACGAGGCCTTGCGGATTAAAGGTCTGCTCGAAAGCCTGGAAGTACAGGACTACCCAAACCTGGAAATAATCTTTGTAGATGATAGATCGATAGACGGTACCGGTAAATTAATTACAGATCATATTGAAAAAACCAGGGTGGGAAAAAATATAGTACAAAAAATAATTTCCCTAAAGGTGAATCCTGGAGGAAACCCCAAGCAATTTGCCCTGGCAAGGGGACTGGAAGTATCAAAGGGAGATTTCATTTTATTTACTGATGCAGACTGCAGTATGCCCTCCGGCTGGGTGAGCGGTATGGTAAAGCGGCTAAGCCCGGGAAAAGTGGGAGCAGTAATAGCACCTGTGTTTAAAAAGCCTGATATAGCACCAAGTGTAAAAAAATTCTTTCACCTTTACCAATGCTTTGAGCACGGCATTAGGTTTGTTTACCTCTCCGGTGCAACTGGGCTGGGTGCAGGAGGGGGAGGCTTTGGCAATAACCTTATATTTAAGCGAGCCTGCCTTGATGCAATAGGCGGCTATGAAAAAATCCCCCCCTCCCCCACCGAGGATGCAGCATTAATTTCTGCGGTAAGATCCGCTGCAAACTACAAAGTCCGTTCCGCCCTGGGGAACGATGTACATGTAATAACACAGGGGGAGAGTAACTGGAAGAGTTTAATAAACCAAACACTGCGCTGGAACAACGGAGGACTATTCAGCCCTGATTTATTAACCAGGTTTAACTTTGCTTTTCTAATGATAACTATAGGTATGGGAATAATTACTATGCCCCTTCTCCCCTTTATCCCGTCAATCTGGCCCTTCCCCATTGGAGTAATAATCTCGATGAGTTTTAACTCAATCGCAAATCTCTGCCTCTTTAAAAAATCCCTTCCAAAGAACAGCTTTGCCTTTGGACTAAATTTATTTTTTACCCCGGCATACTTCACTTTTTTAACGATAATAGGCTATCTGGGATTTAAACCTGACTGGAAAGGAAAGCAGGTTTGAGGAAGAACTTAAACCTTGAACATCCAGCCTTTGGTGTCGGGTAAGAGACCGTATTGAATGCCTTTGAGGGTGTCTCTTAGTTTGGCGGTTAGTTCGCCTACCCTGCCGTTGTTGAAGACGGCTTTTTTGCCGTTATGGGTGATGCTCTCTATGGGGACGGCTCCGGCAGCAGTGCCTGTAACAAAACATTCGACACTCTGATCCATTGCCTCTTCTATGGAGATGTCCCTCTCACTTACTTTTACATTTAGATCTCCAGCAAGTTCGATAATGCTGGATCTTGTAATGCCGGGGAGTATGGTGTCTTTAAGATCCGGGGTAACAAGCTCGCCGGATTTTAGATAAAAGAAAATATTACAGGAGGAGCCTTCCTCTACAAACTTCCTGTGTGAGGCATCCAGGAAGATGCACTCCATATAGCCTGCTTCTACTGCCTCATGCTTTGCCATGGCGGCGATTGTATAGTTGGCTGAGGCTTTTATCCAGCCTGTGCCTTTTGGGGTTGCCCTGATTCGCTCTGTAACAACTGCATCGGAACTCGTGCCGGAAAAATATGAACTCACAGGTGTTGTAATAACCAATACATAAGGCTCGCGGGAGATGTTAACACCAATACCGCCTTCACTAATGGTAAAGGGTCTTATATAAACAGAAGATGCACTCATAAAAGAATCTTTTTCCCAGGCTGCGTCATAATTTACAGTAAAGCCCAGCTCTGCATTTCTTTTCACAGTTTCAAAGCAAGCTTTCAGGAAACTTTCCTCCGGGAAAGGCGGCATATAAAGACCCTTCATGGAACTATTAAACCTGGCTGCATTCCTGTCCGGGCGGAAAAGCGCTAAGCCTCCGTTTTTCTGAGGCATGGCCTTTAAGCCTTCAAAACAGCCCAGCCCATACTGACTTGTATAGTTTACAAGGGGCATATCGTCATAATAATTACGGGAGGCGATAAGTATGTCAGCTTCAGCGGCATCCATACCTGCCTCAGCGTCAGGGCTTTTGTGGGGCTTATCTATGTATTCGTCTTCCCATTTATTATTTATATAGCGGGAACGGAAAACTATAGGGTAACTGTTTAAATTAAAAGCCATTTTTCCTCAAAAAGATTAGTTTTGCATCGCAAAACTAAAAAACCAAAAATGCCTAAGACATTTTTGGTTCCGGGAGTGAAGGGACTTGCCCTACACTCGCAAACCTCCTGTTTGCTCACTCCGGGCCGCCTCCGCCCCTTCCGGCGGCATCCGTGCCGCCTATTCCTCGTATTCACTCGGCGGGGGCTTCGTTTCAAGTCCCTTAATAAAATTTCTACCTGTAATTAGATCACATAGGTAAGTTTTACGAAGTAAAACTTTCGGGAGTGACGGGACTTGAACCCGCGATCTCCGGCTTGACAGGCCAGCGCGATAACCAACTTCGCTACACCCCCAAGGGTTGAGAAATGCTAGCAAAAACAGAAAAAAATGTCAACCATACACTATACATGGACTGCCAGGTTAAGCTTCATTTTACTTTCCGGTGCCCAACTTAAAGCCCCATTCTTCTTGCAGAGCTCTCAGGCGGTGGACTATCTCCTTGGGTTTGCCGTTTCTGTGGTACATTCCAGAGCCTGGCACATAGCCGGGGTCGGAAAAGTTCCACCAGGTTAGGGCTTCCACGCTTTGGTGGGCATAGGAAATTGTATAAAACCACTCCAGCCAGTCTGCCTGGAGCCTCTCGCTCCATTCACCTTCATGCCAGAGACCGGAGTACATAAACCTGAGGCAGTATTTTTCACCGGGAGAGCTGTCATAACGGAGATCCTGATAATGAGATGGAACTCCAAGCTCTGTTAAATGAAGGGGTTTGCCGAACACACTGAACCTGTCGTACATTTTCACAATTTCAAGCATATCCCTTGAGGGGCAGTAGAGTTGAATTCCCACAGTTTCATACTTAATCCCCAGTGCCTCCACCTTCTGGAAGTAACTGTAGGGCGTCATATTGCGCTCGTTAATTAAGCCCCACTGCACCTTCTCATCTGCAACATTCTCGCCAAACATAAAACAGGTGTTTATTACTGCGTTTACATCGGGGTCTTCTTCGTGCATGGCATCACAGCAGAGCTTGGTGTTTTCTACAAGTTCTGCCTGCGACATTTTATAGGCATTGCACCAGTCGTGCGCCTCATTAATTGCATCATAGTATTTAATGCGCCCCTTATAGCGTTTAACGGAACGTTTTATCACGCGGTTTATTTCCCTTGCCATGCTTCCGTCATTCCAGCTTAAATCATGTGTCCAGGGGGGCATGCCGGCAGTGTGGTTCCACCACAGGGGGTGACCCTTTGTTTCTATGCCGCTTTTTTCAAAGGCATCCTGAAGCCTGTCCAGGTTTGTATAATCAGGTTTGTCTTTTTCCTGCTCCAGCCTGCCTAGGTAGAAGGGAAGGGTTGCATAGTTAAAGACAGATTCGTACATGGCAGTTTTTTCAGGATCATCCGGGAAGGGGAACTGGAAACCCCCGCAGCCAAAAAAGAATTTCCTCTTTTCCCTGGAGGCAATTATTGCCCTTGCCCTGTATACAACAGCAAGTTCCCCTGCCCATAGTGCAGAGGTAAGGGAGATCATATTATACTCGGCGGCTTTTTCCGGTTTTGTTTCTGCAAGCCGGAACATTGTCCTTGCATCGTTTAAGAGGGAAACGCACCTTGGCGGAGGGGTAAAGCCTCCCTTGCCAATTACAAGTTCAGTTTCCCTGATACGGCAGGCTGCGGCATCTTTAATAAAGTCAATTTCTGCTCCATGCCTGTAACCCTGCCCCATATTGTCGGCAATAACCCACATATAACCGAAGCCGGGGATCTTGAGTTTCGCATGAAGCATAACGGGTTCATCGGGAACGGTAACTTCCACCACGCCGTCATATTTTACTACAGCCTTTCTGTGGTAGGGATTGTACAAGAGGTCGGACGCATACAGCGTAACAATCTCATCGTAGGATACGGGTTCTCCGTTAATACCGGTAACTTTAACTTTTAACATTCATTGCCTCCATTGTTGATTGTATTTTCTTTTATGAAATTTATTAATACATCTGTTAGTCTCTCTATTTGCTGTAAATTAATAAAATTATCTTTTGAAGAATGAATCTTTGAAAGTGAATATCCAAAAGGAATTATGGCTTTATCCGCAAAACTGATATTTAATGCTCCATATTTCCTGAACGAAAAATTATCAGAAAGAGGCATAATCATTTTAATTATCTTGCAGAGTTCAAACTCATCTTTTACATTTTTGAACAGTATTGATTCATACTTTGATTTACTATTTTTTATGATTAAAGGTGTCTTCCCAACACCAACGCAATCCAATGAAATTATTTTACTGTCGGGAGAAATAGTTTTCATTTTTTCCATATACTTTCTATGTGCTCTTGAACCAAATAAACCTAACTCTTCATTATCGATAAAAATAAATTTTACATTGTCAATATTATTTTCTTTGCATTTTCCGGCAAGCGACAGCAAAGCTATAACCCCGCTTGTATTATCATCGAAATTTCTTTTATTTGGAACAACAATTATGAAAAACGAAATAAAAATAATCCAATATGCTATATTGAATGAAATATGAAAATTTCCTAATATCGAAAGCAAATTAATAAAAAAACACATAATAATTATCATCAGCCACTGGTTATTAACTCCAAAAATTTTAAGCAGCCAGGAAAACCAAAATGGCATTATTGTTCCGGTATCATAATGAGCCATAAAAACAAACTCAGGCTGAACTGATTTTGTTTCCAGATTTATAGACTTGATTATAGATCCAAAATTTATTCTTTCAAAATCATATCCTGACTCTGCCAAATTTTCTCCTACAGTATCAAGGAATCTGTTCTTTTCTTTGCGGAAAAATCGTCTGGGCAGTTCAAGTAACTTATCCATTTTTATTAACCTTATTCTCGTTATATATCTGTATTATATCATCTATTACCAAATCTTCCAGTGCAATTTTTTCAATTTCTTTGGTTAATTCCAGGGCATTTCCGCTTCTAAGGTAAAAAAGCCAGACTGAAACAGGCTTTTTGTAAATATCTCCGGCAGCCTGGGAGTACACAGCCAATTGTCCGTAATGTGTTTGGGGATTTTCTGCCCTGTCTGTTTTAAAATCTACTAGAACAATTTTATCATCTTCTTCAAAAAGAAGGTCTATCTGCCCCATAACAGGCATGGTTTTTTTAAAGGAAATAGACGTGATCACTGATAACTCACTTTCCATGAAATTAGACGAAGTACATCTAAGTCCAAGATCGGATGACAAAAATTTCTCTGCCATGCTTTCTGCAAGGGAGAGGATTTTTTTCTGTTTGGATTCACTGTCAAAGATAGAATTTATTACAGGAAGGATTTTATATTCAGTGTTTTTTAGCTTTGCTTCCAGTATAGCATGTACCTGGCTTCCGAAGTCTTTTGGGTCAAGTCCCATTAAATCATCAGCTGGCTCCAGGCTTTCACCTGCAAAACTCCCAATGCCCGACCCTTTGATTTTTAACTTACTTGCAGAATAATAAACATCCCCTGCCTCTCCCGCAGGGAGTATATCAGCCGTTTCGTATAACGCTTCAGCTTTCAGCGCTGCTTCTTTTACGCTTAATATTGAGCGGGAAGTACTGTCCATGCCTGTATTTTGCTCAATTAATTTATAGATTCCCGCTCTATCCAATACTGGAATTATTTCTAAACTGCACAAAGAAGGATAACATTCAGGAATAATAGGCTGAAGTAATTTTAAAAAATTGTCCCTTCTTAAATTACCGGATTTAAATAGTTTTTCTTCCAGCTGATGAAGTCTTTTTATTATTGTATCTTCAGAAAATTCTTCTGTAGAAGAATCCCAATCCTTTTTTTCATCTGCTGTCTGTTTTGGTATTGTAAAGGTTAAAAAAAGTTCACTCTCCGCCCTTGTCATTGCAACATAAAGAAGACGTTTTAATTCTGCATCATTTTTTTGTTTTTCTTCATCCTCATATATTTTTTTAAAAAAATTTCCTCCCAGAGGCATTTTGTCCGCCTGCGGCGCCTTATATATTGGGCCGTACTCTTCATGAAAGTCTAAAAGATAATTACTTACTCTGGAATTGCCGGAACTTGCTGCATTAAAAATAAAAACAAAAGGAAACTCAAGACCCTTACTCTTATGTATTGAAAGTATTCTCACCCCTCCCCTGCCTTCCGGAGGCAGCTCCATATCTTCATTTTTAATTTCCTTGTTAATTATATCTTCAACATGCTCAATAAATTCAGCAAGACTCTTTCCTTCAGCATCTGCTTCGGCTGCCAGACTAAAGAAAAGATCAAACAAACCTTCATAAACCTGTAAAGATTCATTCCACAGGGTTTCAAATCTGTATGCCTCATCGTACCAGATCCTTGTCAATAATTCTGTTACAGAAAGAACACGGCTTTTTTTAGAGAGTGCATTATAACGTTCTCTGGCCATTCTGTATAGTTCTATTTCTTCTTCCGGAATAAGTTCTTCGTTTTCCTCTGCAAAGGGTTCAGTATTGTTAAGCATGCAGACAGCTAGGCTTAGGTCACTTAAACGCATGAAAGGAGAGCGTATTAAAGCGGCATAGGACAGGCGGTCTTCAGGGTAAACAAGAAGTTTTAATAAGGCCAAAATATCCTGTATGAGAGCTTCGTCAAAAAAGCCGGAAGGCCTGTCCGTACTATAGGGGATGTTAAACTCACGGAAATATTTTTCAAGTTTCGCCTGATGAGTATAGGACCTTTCCAGCACACAAAAATCTTCATACGATAGTTTTTTATCACTATCATTCATCATTTCTTTTATTTTACCGGCAATAAAAACCGATTCCAGATCCTGAGTCTTTATTCCTTCACTGTCATCTTCACTTAGATCATCTTCATTTAAAAAACAAAAATGTAAAAGAGGTTTATCTTTATCTGAAATTTCGCCAGGTGAATTAATACCTCTATACTCAGCTTCGTAATCGGGAGCACCGCTCTCTGGAAGGGGAAAAACACCTGAAAAAATTTTGTTAAATGCCTTAATAAGCATGGGCCTGGAACGGTAATTAAAATTAAGTTCGATATGCGAAAGTTCGTCCTTTACAAGGCTTCTGAATACCGCAACATCGGCACCCCTGAAACGGTATATTGACTGTTTTTCATCCCCTACAAAAAACATCATATCTTTTTCAAGTTCATCAATACCGGGGAGTCCTGTTTCCATTCTTTCAGGGTTTTCTGCCAGAAGATAAATTAAATCTCGCTGCAATGCATTATTATCCTGAAACTCGTCTATCATTAGCATTTTTAAATTTTCTTTATATGCCCTGCGTATATCCGGGTGATCCTTTAATGCATCTACTGCAAGGCGCGCAATATCGTTAAAACTTAAAAAACCGGTTTCCCTTTTTTTATTATTAAACTCAGTTTGAAATATTTCCAGTAATCTAAACAAACCCCTGGTAAGATCCAGATTTAATATGCAATTTATTATGGATTCAAATTCATGATAAAGTCCATTCTCATCCTTTCCTTTTAATGACCTAAAATAATCCACCAGAGAATCATACACCTCACCGTAATTTGGCGGAGTCTTGATTTTTATTATTTCTGCTAAATAGTTTATATATTCAATCATTTTATCTGCATCATACGATTCACCATTAATGGAAGGCAGTTCCGGTATTGGAGCCTTGTTAAAAATCTCCTCAAGCGATCTTGTTAATCCTATACTTTTGTTTTTTCCCCGCAGAACATTCAATTCCTCTTTTATATTGCTGAACATTTCTGTAATTTCATTTGTTATTTTAATATATTTGTTATTTAATATTTTTCTTTGCACATCATAAAAATATTCTAGGTTTACAGGGCTGGAAACAGAACCATATTCAATAACAAATTCTGCAAAAATATTTTCTGCAAGGGATTTAATTTTATGATCAACAAGCAGCTCCCTAATAGCTTCATCTTCCCTGTGGTTTAACACAAAAACCAATGCAGATTCCTTTGCAAGTTCTGTAAGAGAGTTTCCTGCACTCGTAAAATCAGAACTGATTCCATACCTGCTTGATGCCGTTCTTGCAATTCCTGCAGAAAATGAATCCAGAGTGCTTATTCTGGCCTTGTGAAAATTTTCCATAATGGGGAATGCTATTTCACCGCAGTTCAGTAAGTATTCATAAATACGGCTGTACATCTCACTTACAGCCTTATTTGTAAAGGTAAGCGCCAGTATTTCATCGGGCTTATATTTCTTTTCGGTTAAGAGCCAGGCATAGCGGCTGGCAAGAACTCTGGTTTTACCGGAACCAGCCCCGGCAGATACAACAGCATTTTTATTTACTGTAACAGCCTTTAACTGATCCTCATCAAGCCCGTTTAAAATTTTATTAATTCCGGAAAGCTTATCTGCCATTAATATTTCTCCGTTTTAAAATACAGGGAGCGGCAAACAGGCTTGTATTTACACTTGGCGCAATCTGCCATACGCAGATCCCAGGGAGTAAAATTCAGGTTTTTCACCTGTCTCTCAAAATTCTCTATCTGTTCATCAAGCGCAATCAGCACATCATTGTACTCATCCCTTTTGGGTTCTTTATTTTTGCTCCCTGTGCGGCCGTCTCCCATTGCAGCTCTTATTTTTTTATCCTTAATACTGTAAAAGCAAGCACTGTTAACTTTAATATTATTAATGCCCGTTATATTGTCTCCCTCATAAAGTTTAACATACAGGGGCATTTGGAATTCTTCTAAATACATGCCATTTCTTATTTTTTCTATGCCGGTCTGCCCTGGAAGATAAGAACTCTTATAATCAAAAATAACTGCTTCTCCGTCAGGGGAGAGGGAAACCCTGTCAATTACTCCGTTTATAAAGAGATCTTCTGTTTCCATGCTTACAGGAAATTCAAGTTCAAAAACTTCATAACCGTCAAAATATTTTGCCTCCAGTTCCAATAGGGCACAGATCCTCTTTGCCATACCGACAGCCTGAGGCATAACGAGGGGAACTGCAAGGGGCCCCTTAAATGCAGGTTCGCTTTCTATGCCGTTCTTTGTAATCTCCCTTGCCCATATTTTATACTCATTTATTCTATTTAGAGAAAATATTTTATCTTCTGTTTTTATTTTTTCAAAAAGGTTTTGAAGAATTTTATGGTATAAAAGTCCCAGGGAAATATCATCCAAAAGAACAGCATCCAGAGAATATTCGTCGAGTTTAAATATCCTCCTGTATAACCATTTAACAGGGCATTCATAAAAAACATTTAGATCCAGGGCAGGACTAACCCTTAATTTTTCATCCTTGCGGGGAATAGAATTTACTAGTAATTCAATAATTTCTTCACTTTTCTTTTTTACAATGAAAGAATAGTTAAACAGGGAAAAATAATTTTGTTTTAACTTTATGGAAGAAATCCATTTATTGAAAGATTTTTTCTGAAGCGGATATAGTTTAAGCAGTGCAGAGCTTCCGGCACCAGAACTATCCTGCCAGAAAAGCCGTTCCTCCCTGTACGGGCTGGGCGGAGTAAAGGGTGCTTCGTTAATTTTCCCCTGTGCAAAGAAACTGTGGGGGATAGCCCAGCCCGTGTAAGCCTGCGTAGAAGAGCTGAACCTGGTGACGCCGTTCTGGCTAAGGCAGAAAAAAGCTGCACTGGCGTCCCTGTCTTCCATGCCCAGGCGGAGGCGTTTATCCTGGCGGAGGAATTTCATGGGCTGGTAAAGTACAGTTGAGGCGCTTTGAGTTGCATTAAGCACAAAATGTGCAGAAAAAGGGGAAGCCGCTGCGACTCGCCACTTAAATATATTGACACCGCTTTTCTGATTTGCTTTTACATATTCCTTTTCATCCAGGCATTCAAGAAAAAATGCCAGAGGTGAAGAAGGCACAAGGGAAGTATCATTTAGAAATTCATCGATTTCAATTAATGAGGATAGTTCTTCTATACAGCGTGCAAGTATGGCATTGTCATCTGCAGTAATATTTTCCATATCCAGAAAAATATTTTTAAATTCAAAATATTTTTTCCTAATCTCAAGAAAGTTCTTCGCCTGTGTTATCTTAAGAATTCCCTTTTTAAGACTTTCATAATAATTTTGCAGAGAAATTTCTCTGGGAGAAGCCTGCTTAAAAGCTTCTTCCCATATATCAGTTTGCTTTCCATCCTGTATATATGGAGATATACAATTATATTTTATGCCAAATTTAATTAACTCACTGTTTTTCTCCCTTTCTTTCCAGGGTATATGGTTATTTAATATCAATGCCTTTAGGCTTTTAAAAGAAAAGCCCGTAGATGCACAATTATTCACCAGGTTAAAAAAGTGCCCCACTCCAGTTTTTCCCAGCTTGGTTCCCGCTCTTTTTATAAAGGGAATTTCGTTTAACTCCAGCTCCCTTAATAAATGAGGTGCAATATCTTCCAGCTCCGGCACACTTACAGCCATTTCCTCGTAGGGGATTCCTTCATCATGTAATTTCCTGATTTCCAGAGCTGCACTCAATATCTCCTCCCTGGCAGAACCATAAAGCTGCAGTACATTGCTCATGGGAACCCTGTCTGCACCAATTTTAATAAAACGGGGTTCTGTTAAAATTGAATCATACTCAAAAAAATCTTCGATAAGTTCAGGGAAAAATAAAACATACGATATTTCTATCGAAATATCGTTCGGTATTTCTTCCATTGTACCAAGCGTAATTTCTTCCCAGGAAGGCTCAAATAAATTATACCTATCCAAAAACTCTGCATATTCTTTTTTAATAAAATATAAATCATGCTCAACAGGGTCAATCTCTAAAGCATGTTGACCCATTGCTTTATCAATAGATTTTTCCCATGAAGAAAGGGAAGGGAGAAAAGCTGCAATACCGGATGCAAAAATATTTCCTCCTTCGGCAAACTGCGGGGGAATTATTTCACTTAAAATATAACCGTCAGAACCCCTGGTGATCTTTTCATAATTCTTCCTAATAAGGGACTGTGCGAAGATCCTTCTGATTATATTATTTGAA
>Ga0099364_10011806_pt1 | contig 11868 bp, 11 predicted proteins | sample TergutTh196P3_FD_73070 | JGI IMG/M metagenome (GOLD analysis project Ga0099364, IMG submission 73070) | Microcerotermes parvus P3 segment gut microbial communities from Pointe-Noire, Republic of the Congo - Th196 P3 | ecosystem: Host-associated > Arthropoda: Insects > Digestive system > Gut ...
GAATTCCGGTCAGTTCTGACAGTTCGGGTACGGACATTTTCGCCTTGTCCCGCAGCGCACGGAGCCTCACGGCGAACCGGCCCGCATAGTCCGAGGTGTCCACTTCCTTGCGCTGTCGCATACGTCTCTTTTTCGGCTTTTTCATAGGTCATGGTTAAGGTTTTTGGTAAAGTTCCGGTTTCTAGTTGACGATGATAAAAATATGAATGGAAAAATTGATAATCCTGTTCACGAACTTGCCACTTTGCTTGCAACTGCACGAGACAAAGATGGCTCTTGGATGCCCGTAAATAAGGATTTGGTTAAAAAAGTTTATGGACGCTATCTCCTTGCAATGCAAATGATATCCGAACTAGACAAGGACGAAGAATTCAAGAAGAATCCTCTACCGCCTTCGGAGTCTGGACTGGTATAACAACGCTATTAAGCATGCGTATTATTGTGCTAGGCAATTCGGCAACACGACGAATTCTATCGTCAAGTGTTGCTATAACAGTATGTTCTTGGTACTCCGAATCTCTCCCTCGCCTGTATATGCTAACAATACAATCAGCACGAATAAGGCAACAACTGTATTCGATGTCTGTAAGTTGTAAAAAACATTGGCTTTTTATCAAAATCGCAGTGCTGGCATTTTCTAGCAAATTTTCCTACTATGACCTCCGCGATGGAAAGTTGTTCTTCCTTGATTGTTTCTGTTTCACTCATAGGTTGTTTCCTTTCATGGTTTGTGGATAAAAGTTTTGGATTGTAAAATCCGATAAAAGGGGTTCGGCGACCTGCCGAAAACCATTTAGGGCGGCTCCTCCGGCGGTTTTCTTAATAATTGGACAAGTGGTGATTGGTCGTTTTTACAGGATGACGGTAGTTGGCGTAACTGGAACACATACCGTGCCCCAGTTACCGGCAAAATGAATGGATTTTGCCCAGCGCATTTGGCAATGCGTCCCTATCCGCCATTCTGTGTTGCCAAGGTGTGTTTCCTTAATCGATATGATTTTATCATGCTCGTTTATGAGAACGGAAAGAAGACGGACAAAATTCGAATGAATGGGTATGCTGGCAGTGCAGGCTGGCAACGTGGAATAAGGGATAACTTTACGTATGAATATGAGCGTTTTCGTGATTGCAAGTTTATCCCCGCATATCAATGGCTAAACACTGATTATTTCGTTGCAAACACGAGTAAACACAATGTAGACATTTTGCGGCTTGAACACTTTACAGTGTCGCCGAACATAACACCCGAAGTAGCAATAGAAGCCTGCTCAAATTGTGAGTGGTTGATTCCACAAACGTAGTGCTGCCAAAACGACAAAGGTTTTAGCGAAAATGTTTTTGTCGCTAAATGCTTTGAAAATTGTCATCAAGATTCAATGAAATCCGTCTGACCTACCTTCACTCGTCCGGCAAGAGCGTCTGTACCTTCACGCCAAGGGCTATGGGAAACATGTCGATTGGCGGCATTCGGATGCCTGCTTCCCAGTTATAGAGTGTACCTCTGGGAATCCCGGTTGCAGTTACCAAATCTTCGATAGTGAGTCCTGCTTTTTCCCAGAGCATCCGTAGCCGAGCGGCGAAACGTCCTGCATACGTTGTTTTATCGGGTTTCGATTGGTGCGGGACTCATAAATCTGTACGTCGTCATTTTTCTATTCCAGGGTTAAGGATTTTGGTTATGGTTGGGTTGGGTAAAGTTTCAAGGTTCTGCTTGCCGATAATCAGTAAATAACAAGGATTGCTGGATGCCCTAATGTTTTGCCATATACATAAGCATTGGTCTGGCAATCAATCGAAAAAAATCACGCTGGAACGCTTGCTCGAATGGAGAACCTCGTTGCAAGACGAGTATGCCGAGGCGACAGTAGCAGGACACGTCAAGAAAATCAAAGCCGTACTGAACTGGGCGGTTGACCAAGATTGGCGGTTTGAGATGTCCTTCGGAATTACAACAGTTGCGTTGGAAGGACGTCGATTGGGAGCAAAATCGTTTTTTGGTTCATTCGCCGAAAACGGAACGGCATATCAATCATGCAACTCGGCTTGTACCATTGTTTGATGAATTGAGAGTAGAATTGCAGAAGCATTTTTCGGACAATGAAAATGAGTTTGCAATTCAAAGTTATCAGGGCACGGCGTGGAGATTGTCCGAACATTTCCAGCAAATAGCCGAGTCGGCGGATTTGGGCCGTATCAAGTGTCCGTTTCGGAACATGCGGCGGAGTCGGAGCAATGAGGTGGTGCGGCGTTGGGGCGAGACGAAGGAGTCGCTTTGGATTGGCCACACGGCGGATGTGATGGAACGGCATTACCGTCAGCATTTGGATGAGGACTTTGCTACATGCTAAAACCCATGCGATTGGGCGTGTTTTGGCGTTGTGTGCAGTGTTGTGTTCAATTTGAGCAATGCGGGAAGTGTGCATTTTGCAAGGAGATACAACGTGATGCAACGTAGCACAAGGGGCGGAAAACAGCGGGGGGACTCACGCCGCAGGCTCCGCCAAGAGCCGAAGTACGAACGCAAGAATTTTATCCGGCTCCGAATCCCTCGACAAACGATCCTTCATCGGTATGTAACCCTTGCGATCCTGCGTCGTTCGCAATTCCAATCCCTGCAACCGCAACTTCTCCCGTAACTCGCCAACCAACTTCTGCGATACATACTCAATGACCACATAACCACTGTCATTCGCCAAACCGGACTCCAATTTGATGTTCCGTATCCGATAACCATGAGCAAGCACCTTAATTTGCGAATGAATCAACAATCGCCGAACCTCCAACGGCGGCTTGCCAAAACGCTTCTGCATCTCCTTCCGCAAATCCATACTCTCTTCCAATGTCGATACCCGAGTCAACCGCCGATATAAATCAATTTTAATCCGCTGATCCTTCACATAATCCATCGGAATCAATGCCGCTCCCGGTAAATCCAATTCGACATCAATTACCGTCCTCGGCGGCATCCGCTTGAGCGTTCGGATTGCCGTTTCCAAGAATTGACAATACATTTCGTAACCAACCGTTGCAATATGTCCGCTTTGCTGCGTTCCCAAAATGTTGCCCGTCCCGCGGATTTCCAAATCCCGCATCGCGATATTAAATCCACTGCCCAAATGCGCATAATCCTCAATCGCCCGAAGCCGTTTCATCGCCGTCGGATTGACCGATTGCGTCTGCGACAACAAAAGATAGCAATATGCTTGATGAATGTAGCGTCCCACCCGGCCCCGAAGTTGATGCAAATCCGCCAAACCGTATTTGCCAGCATCGTCGATAAACATCGTGTTCGCATTCGGAATATCCAATCCGCTTTCGATAATCGTCGTGCAAACGAGCATATCGAATTCGTGATCCATAAAGGAACGCATCACGTATTCCAATTCTTCATCAGGCATTTGAGCGTGTCCGATTCCGATTCGGCACTCCGGCACGATTTGCTGCAACCGCATAGCGATTTCGTTAATATCATAAACGCGATTATGCACGAAATAGATTTGTCCATCGCGGTCGAGTTCCCGAAGGATCGCATCGCGGACAATCTTATCGTCGAAGCGGATAATTTCCGTTTGCACGGCAAGACGATTTTCCGGCGGCGTTTCCAAATTGGAAATTTCCCGAATCCCCAAGAGCGAAAAATGGAGCGTACGCGGAATCGGCGTCGCGGTCATCGTCAGCACATCGACGGAGTCGCGGAACATTTTGAGCCGTTCTTTGTGCTGCACGCCGAAGCGTTGTTCTTCGTCAATGACGACAAGCCCGAGATTGTGAAAGCGGATGTCTTCGGAAACGATGCGGTGCGTTCCGATGATAATATCGACTTTGCCTGCGGTCAGGTTTTCGATGATGTGTTTTTGTTCTTGTTTCGTTTGGAACCGCGATAGGGCCGAGACGGTAACGGGATAGTCTTCCATCCGTTCGGCGAAAGTTCGTGCATGTTGTTCGGCAAGGATTGTTGTGGGAACGAGGACGGCAACTTGATAACCTGCATCGACGGCTTTGAAGGCAGCTCGGATGGCGACTTCGGTTTTGCCGAATCCGACGTCGCCGCAGAGCAGACGGTCCATGGGGCGAGCGAGTTCCATATCCCGTTTGACGGCTTCGATGGCATAGAGTTGATCTTCGGTTTCGCGAAAGGGGAAAGCAGCATCGAATTCGCGTTGCCAATCGGAGTCGGGCGGGAAGGCGATACCGGGTTGTGCTTCACGCCGTGCTTGCAGTTCGATCATTTCTTCGGCAAGGTCGAAAACTGCTTCTTGGACGGCTTTTTTGTGTTTGAGCCAGAGTTGTCCGCCGATTTTGGCTAATTTTGGCTTGTGTTTGTTTCCGGCGATGTATTTTTGTACGAGTCCGATTTTGGAGATGGGAACGTGCAGTGCTTGCGAGTCGGCGAATTCGAGGTGTAGGTGTTCTTCCTGTTGTTGTCCTTTGGTCAGGGTTTGAATGCCTTTGAATCGTGCGATACCGTGGGCGATGTGTACGACGAAGTCGCCCGGCTTGAGATCGAGAAAGGAATCGATGGCTTGATTCAAGTGCTTTCCCATACTGGAATTATACCATAGAGCCAACGTTCGCGGCCCGTCGCGTAACATCCCCTAACACATCTTGCCTAACCCCAACAATCCAAACATTCGGCAACATCCGAACGAAATTGCTGGAAAACGCCCTAAATCCGATACATCAGTCAATTTCCCCTTGCCAATCGGACGATAGTCCTACAAACGGATACAAAAATCCGTCCTGGCGGGACGTTGGGATACCAAAGAAGGCAAAAAGGGGAATAAAATGCTGAAAAAATTGCACAAAACACTGTCCATCGGATTGAGCGGATTGCTTGCACTCAGTATCGGAATGGCCGATGCGTCCGACGATAAAGCCCGACGCGAAGCAAACATCCTGCATGAAATGGTTCCGCACGTCATCCTGCCGGAAACCATCCAATACAGCAAAACCGTCAAAAGCCATCCCGGAACACGATATACCACGGTTTCGCCCCACGTCGGGACCTACGTTGCGTATCCTTCCTATCAGGTTCCCTATTCCGCAGCGTTCCGGCCCGTCGGGCAATTGGTCTATCCCGTTTCGCCCCAAGTCCCGCCGCCGCTCCCCGCTCCGCTTCCAAAGGATGAATCCATCCAAGCACAGACCGCAAGCACCGATACCATCGGCCGGGAGATCGTTTTGTCCAACAAATCCGCCGAATCGACGGCTGCCGAGCCGATCCGCCTGGCATCTTCGGAGCAGGAAGTCATTCCGGCTTTGCCCAGACCCGATGGTTCCATCGTACAAACAGGCATTTTTTGCAATAAACCGGTAACGCCCCCATCAGCCTGGGCATTCAGTTCGCCGCTTTTCAAGATCGCTTCGACGCCTTCCGGTTGGGGAGGACAAACCGGCAGCATTATACACAACAGTCCGCGAGGCAGCGGACAACAAGTCGGTTTCATGCCCGTCGGCCAGCCTGCGATGGGGCATCCAATGCAGCCCGCGATGGGGGGAATGCACGATGCCAATCCGTATGGAGTGCCGTACTCGACCGTCCAAATGGGCCGCGGGGCCGGTCAAGATTTCGGCTCGCAAGTCCAAATTTTGCCCAACGGGATGCTCTTGCTGACAATGCCGCCAACGCACCATAATTGCGGTCTCATCCGTTGCCGGTCAAGTTGTATGCCGCGCACCATCTTGTTGCCGCCAGCCGGTGCGTTCCCGCAACCGCAGCAGCAAGCGATGATGCCGATGATGCCCCATCCTATGCAAAACGCAATGATGCACGACGCGATGATGCAAAATGCGATGATGTCCGGCGGAATGCACGGGATGTCGCCCTTCATGCACGTGAATAACCAGCCGATGATGCCGATGATGCAGCCCCAGATGATGCAGGCGACGCCCGTGATGGCGATGACGCCGATGGGACCTGCCGTGGTGGGATATCAGCAGGCTCCGATGCCGATGATGAGCCCGATGGCGATGATGAATCCGCAGATTCAGATGGCGATGGCGTCGCCGAATCCGATGATGGCGCAGCAGATGTTGGGCGAGTCGGGCGAAAATGCCTTGTTACCGGGCCAGAACGGCGACGGAGATGAAAATCAGATGCAGTTGGTCGCGACGCCTTTTGGTTATGCAATTCGAGTTCCGACGGATTCGTTGCAGCCGGAGATGGCCTCGCAACTGATGCAAATGCAGCAGATGTTCCTTCAATCGCAAATGCAACAGCCGGCACCGCAGATGCAGATGCCGATGCAATTCCAGATGCCGACAAATCCCTATGCAGGTCTTTATGCAACGCCTTTTGGAATGATGGCGATGAATCAATCGGCGGGTCAGTTCGGCAGTTTGGGTCAGTCTTCGATGTTCGTGCCGAATCAGGCGGGAATGAGTGTTTCGGACATGCTTCAGATTATTGCTTTTATCAACAGTAGCAAGCCGCAGCGACGGGCGCGTTTATTTGAGCGGATTGCGGAGCGTCGTGAGGCTCGTCGTGCGTCGGCAGCGTGTAATGATCCGGTTGCACAGATGATGCAGGCTTGGACGACGCCGTATACGGATCCGAGCATGACGCTTCAGATGCCGGCGCGGAATGCGTATCCTTATGGCAATTTTGGGGTACAGGCCTCGCCGGTCAACACGGCCAACTATGGCGGTTATCATAATATGTACTATGGCAGCACGGCCTATCCGGGACTGTATTAGACTTGTACGGCAACTGTCATTCCGGTGTGAGGCGGAATGACGCAGGGGCGTCCAGACCAATTCTGAATGTGCTCTAGCACAAGAGCAAGTGCGTGATCGCACGAGCCGGAGGCGTTAGCCCCCAGGTTTCACGCCGAACTACTGCTCCGCAACGATTCTGTTACAATGACGACTGTCATGCCGATCATCTACACCCCGCGAGGCAAAGCCTTGGAGTACAGCGATTTAGCCGCAAACCTCTATACCGGTTGCTCGCACGCCTGCCGATACTGCTACTGTCCCGCCATCGTTACCCGCGAAGCACTACTTATTCTCGAACGGCACGGCTTGCGGGTGCAAGTGTTAACAAAAGGCGGAAAACGAACTATCGGCGACTTTGATATTTTAGCACGCAACGATTGGAAATTCGGTTCTACGATCATTTTTTTGAATGAAAAACTACGAGAAGAATGGGAACCTGGTGCGGCTTCGATTGTTGAGCGAATCGAAGCGGTTCGGGAAGCCCATCGTCGGGGGATTTTTACTTGGATTTCGGTGGAGCCGGTTGTTGATGCGTCGGAAGCCTTGTTGGTGATGCGTGAACTTCGGGAAGTAGTAGACTTTTGGAAGGTTGGCAAGTTGAATCATGACAAGCAGCGCGAGGCTGCTATTGATTGGCGGCAATTTTTGTGGGATACGGAAGCAGTGCTTGCCGGAAAGAACTATATGATCAAGCAAGACCTCGAAAAATTTCGTGCGGATGCAGAGTCCGGCTCTTTGTTGTGTGGTCATCCGCAATGTTCCTGACATTTGGCACCTCTTTTTCAGCCTGTTTTGTGCCACCGCTCATTTGCAAATTGCTCTAAACCAGCATTATTACAGGGACTTACAAGCACTGTGTCGAATCCCTTGTCCTCCGCTACGGCAATTTGGCAATTTTACTTACTCACCGACTCAATCTGCCAATACTCCAACTCGACCGGCGTGCTGCGGCCAAATATGCTGATAATGACCGTGACACGGCCATTGACATAATCAATGTTGTCCACCACGCCCTCCAACGTCTCAAACGGCCCATCCTTCACCTTCACCTCCTGGCCCGCTTGATAACCAACCTTGAGTTCCGGTGCCTTCTCCGGGCCTTCCTTCGCCAACTTCAATATCCGCTCCACCTCATGCGACAACATCGGCGTCGGCTTGCCCTGCGCTCCCGTAAAGTCCCCAACGCCAGCCGTCTCTCGAACCAAAAACCACGTGTCATCAAATACCTCCATGAAGATCATGATGTATCCCGGATAAAGTTTCCGCTTCACGATTTTCTTCTTATCGCCGCGAATCTCCGTAATCTTCTCCGACGGAACAAGAATTTCCCCAAAATACTCCTGCAAACCAGAGACGGCAATCCGACGCTCCAAGTCTTGCTTGATCGTATCCTCACGGTTGACCTGCACCTTGAGGATGTACCAATCCATTTTACCGGACGCGCGTTCCTTTTTTTCGTCCGCAAACGCCTTTTCTTTGGGATTGGGCGGCGGAGTGTCGAAGTCATCATCGTCGTCTTCCCAAATCTTTTCGGCAGGCTCGCTCGACATCTCGTACTGCGACTCGTCCAGGTTCGATTCGTCTGTTTTTAATTCTGTTTCGGACATTGTTATGCTTTATCCCTGGCTTACGCCCCGGGCTCTGTGGTCACGTATCATAGTCCCGTTACACGACTCGATTTGTTTGAAAATCCTCAAAATCGTCATTCCGGCAGGCCGGAATCCAGAGGAACGGCTCGCGCCGGAATGACAGTTTCCGAACAAGCCTACTGTATCCCTACAACCTTAAATATAGAGATTAAAATCATATCATAGATCAGCAGCACGCCGGCAAGGAACAAAAACACCGCCAGCACAACTACGGTTGATGATTTCAATTCATCCCGGCCTGGCCAAGAAACCTTCGCCATTTCGGCCTCGACGGCAATCAAAAAGTCGCCGAACGTCGGCCAATTTATCAATCGCCAGCCGAACCAAAGCCCGAACAGCAGGATCATTCCCGCCATCGAAAAGGTGAAGGCCGGTACGAACGCCGAAGCGGCCTCGCCGGACATTCCCATCCAGCGGGCGACCCACGTAAAGTCCATCAAGGTACATTTCCACGCCGCCGTGGCAAACATCACCCAAACACCCGCCATTGTCAGTCGGCGAATCAACCGACCCTGACTGACCTTATAGCGGCGAAGCCGGAATAGTTCTTTGAATAAGCCCATATTGTAAGGAGTAAGGAGTTAGGAGGCAGGAGTTAGGAGACAGAACGTTATTCTAACTCCTGATCTCTGACTCCTGAAATCACGGGAGGAGGGAATCGAACCCCCACCAGCGGTTTTGGAGACCGCAGTTCTACCACTAAACTACTCCCGTCTCTTTAATGGTTAATGATTAGCGGTTAATGCCTAATAAACCTGTTCGGAAACAGTCATTTCGGCACAAACCGGAATGACGATTTTGAGGTTTTCCGAACAAGTCCAACGACAAAAATCCACCATTACACCATTAACCGTGTTATTTCAACACCTTCGTTACGACGCCGGAGCCGACGGTGCGGCCGCCTTCGCGGATCGCAAATCGGGCATTTTCCTGCATCGCAATCGGCGACAGGAGTTCGACTTTCAACTTCACATTGTCGCCGGGCATGCACATTTCCGCATCGCCTAACAGCGTCAAAGCGCCGGTTACGTCGGTCGTCCTAAAATAGAACTGCGGACGGTAGCCGGAAAAGAACGGCGTCGCCCGACCACCCTCGTCTTTCGACAGGACGTACACTTCGGCCTCAAATTCCGTATGCGATTGGATCGAGCCCGGCTTGGCCAGACACTGACCGCGTTCGATTTCTTCGCGTTTCACACCGCGAAGGAGCAGCCCGACGTTGTCGCCCGCTTGGCCTTGTTCGAGTTCTTTTTTGAACATTTCGACGCCGGTGCAGACGACTTTGCGTTTTTCATCGGTAAAACCAACGATTTCGACTTCTTCGCCGACTTTGATGACGCCGCGTTCAATTCGACCGGTCGCGACAGTTCCGCGGCCTTCGATGGAGAACACATCCTCGATGGCCATCAGGAACGGTTTGTCCTGTTCACGCGGCGGTTCGGGAATGAACGAGTCGAGCGCTTCCATCAATTCGCCGATGCACTTCGCGGCGGCGGGATCGTCGGGTTTCTGCTGGGCATCTCGGGCAACTCCGCGGATAATCGGCGTTTCGTCGCCGGGGAAGTCGTATTTGTCCAAAAGTTCGCGGACTTCGAGTTCGACGAGTTCGAGGAGTTCCGGGTCATCGAGCAGGTCGATTTTGTTAAGGAACACGACGAGTTTCGGCACATTCACCTGACGGGCCAGAAGGACGTGCTCTTTCGTTTGGGGCATCGGGCCCGCATCGGCGGCGACGACTAGGATGGCACCATCCATTTGGGCAGCACCGGTGATCATGTTTTTGATGAAGTCGGCGTGACCGGGACAGTCGATATGGGCGTAGTGCCGATTGTCGGTTTCGTATTCGACGTGGGCGACGGCAATCGTTACCGTCTTGGTTGCGTCGCGGACCGTACCGCCTTTAGCGATGTCGGCATAACTTTTGACCTTTGCGAGTTGCTTTTGGGCTTGAACTGCAAGGATTGCGCTGGTCAGCGTGGTTTTTCCGTGATCGATATGACCGATGGTACCGACGTTGACGTGCGGTTTAGTACGTTGAAATTTTTCTTTTGCCATTGAGTTTTCTCCTAAAAAAGTCTGGTCGCCAGGTGGTTACTGGCTAGTGGTTAGGAACGTAAAATCGGTTATTGACCCCCTAACTACTGGTCATTAACCACGAAGCTGTTGATGAGAATCGAACTCATGACCTCGTCCTTACCAAGGACGTGCTCTACCGACTGAGCTACAACAGCGTTTTTTAACGGCTAATTGATTGTTAGTGGCTAATTTGTTGCTTATTAACCGTTAACCACTCAGCCATGAACCATCAAAAAACAGCGGGTGAAGGGAATCGAACCCTCGTCTTCAGCTTGGAAGGCTGTGGCTCTACCATTGAGCTACACCCGCTTTTTTAGCGGTTAATGATTAGTGGTTAATGGCTAATTTTGTTTTTCATTAACCATTAACCACTAAATCATTAACCATTAAAAAAACTGGGGGATGGAGGATTCGAACCTCCGAAGCGTTCCGCAGCGGATTTACAGTCCGCCCCCTTTGACCACTCGGGAAAACCCCCTTTATTTCGCAGTGATTAACGGTTTTTTGGCCATGAACCACTCATCATTAACCATAATAAACGCCAAGCTGACGATGGGACTCGAACCCGCAACCTGCTGATTACAAATCAGCTGCTCTACCGATTGAGCTACGCCAGCGTAACCTTCGCTTCGGTCGAATCGGATAGCGAAACCGGCTCCCTGTTAGGAGGGGTAGTATAGCATAAACCGATTGTATCGCAAGGGGGCATTAGTCCAAAAGACACTTTGACAAGGCTCAAACGGGAACATCTCTGTTCTAAAATGCTCCAAAAATGCCTGAAAACCCAAAAAGCGGTGGGAAAGTGCCGTCCTGACGAGTTCTTTGCCATTTCCCCTATTTTTGATGTTTTTCGGCAAATTTTTTGCTTGCCTGCTTCAAGAATTCGCGTTCCTCATCCGACAATCCCGATTCGCCAACTTCGCCGTAACGTTTTAGAATCTCATCAAGCCGGCGGCTGAATTCGTCTTCCGGCGTCAACGGCAAATCGTCCGATGTATGAATGTGTACCTGGAATTTGCGTTGCGACCGTTCCCGTTTCGGGGATGGTGCCGATGCCGTCTCCATCCATCCCGTCAGGCGTATTCCTTGCCGAATGAACAGGAAGTAATACAACGTTCCGCAGGCCGCCCCAACAAGGTGTACCGAATACGCAATTTGGCCGCCCAAACTGCCCGAGGCTCCCATTGCATCGACAACGACAATCAAGATGCCGATCGCCCACATCGGCAAGGGCAAAATGCCGTAGAGCAAGAGCGTTTTTCGGGGATACAGCCAGGCATATAAGGTAATCACGCCAGAGACGCCGCCTGAAGCCCCCAGCACACCGGCATGTTCTGCTTGGAGATTCATCAGAGCAAAAGCGACGCCGCCGAGAATAATGGTCAAGCAGTAAAAGGCGAAAAATTCCAATCTTCCGAGTCGGCCT
>Ga0099364_10011807_pt1 | contig 11867 bp, 10 predicted proteins | sample TergutTh196P3_FD_73070 | JGI IMG/M metagenome (GOLD analysis project Ga0099364, IMG submission 73070) | Microcerotermes parvus P3 segment gut microbial communities from Pointe-Noire, Republic of the Congo - Th196 P3 | ecosystem: Host-associated > Arthropoda: Insects > Digestive system > Gut ...
AACGCAAAATAGCATAGTTTCGTCTTTGCGAGGAGCTAAAGTCAAGCTTGCGAGACTTTAGCGACGCGGCAATCCAGAAGTAGACCTCTAAATCGACGCAACGAGACTGGATTACTTCGCTGCGGCTCGTAATGACGAAGGTTTGGAGGAGGAGTGGCTTGTAACGTAAAAGTTTAATTAATGTTGATACATATTCTCGTCTTTGCGCGGAACGAGAGCCTCGCTATTGAGGATCCCATGACAAAGCAATCCATAAAAATAGATTGTAGGTAGTGCCTCACTTATTTATTGTAGGAGTTTTTCGACACATTCATCAAAAAAGAGCTAACTGATTCCATAACCGGTTAGCTCTTTTTGCGTGTGATGTATTTAGATGCTTATATCTGCCGTTGTGCGTTGATTTTCACTCCCGGACCCATGGTTGAAGCCGTTACGCAGCTTCTAATATATTGCCCTTTCGCCGCTGCCGGTTTTGCTCTAACGACCGCGCCAACCAAAGCAGAGTAGTTATCCACTAACTTCTCAACGCCAAAAGAAACTTTGCCAATCGGACAATGTATGATATTTGTCCTATCGAGGCGATACTCAACTTTACCGGCTTTGATGTCCGATATCGCTTGCTCAATGTTCGCTGTAACTGTACCGGCTTTAGGCGTCGGCATTAGACCTTTCGGACCGAGCGTCCTACCAAGCCGACCCACTATACCCATCATATCCGGAGTCGCTACGACGACATCAAAATCAAAGAAGTTCTCATTTTGAATGCGATCAACCAGTTCCTGACCTCCCGCAAAATCAGCACCGGCATCGAGAGCCTCCTGAATACGCTCGTCCTTGCAGAAAACCAAAACCCTGCTGGTTTTACCTGTGCCATGCGGAAGCACGATTGCTCCGCGAACCTGTTGGTCTGCGTGTCGCGAATCGACACCAAGCTTAATGTGAAGCTCGACTGTCTCATCAAACTTTGCTTTTGAGGCTTTGATTACGAGGTCAAAAGCTTCGGCGGGATCATATAAGTTTTGTCTATCAACGAGTTTAATGCTCTCGGTATAATTCTTACTTCTAAACATTCAACTAACCCTCCGTAACTGTAATGCCCATGCTTCGAGCCGTGCCTGCAACCATCTTTGCAGCAGCGTCGAGGCTTGTGGCGTTTAAATCGGGCATCTTAAACTCAGCAATTTTCCGAACCTCGTCCATTGTAATCGTAGCAACTTTATCCTTATTTGGAACGCCGGATCCTTTTTCAATGTTACATGCTTTTTGCAGAAGGTTTGGAACAGGGGGTGTCTTTGTTATAAAGGAAAAACTGCGGTCAGCATAAACTGAAATGACCACGGGAATCATCATGCCAACATCGTTTTTCGTGCGTTCGTTAAACTCTTTTGTAAATGCTCCGATATTGACGCCATGTTGACCGAGTGCAGGACCGACAGGCGGAGCCGGAGTCGCTTTTCCGGCAGGAATTTGAAGTTTTATTGTACCGGTAATTTTCTGTGCCACTTATTGTTTCCTCCTAAAATAATGTGGTGTGTGCGGGGAATAACCCCTCCCACTTCGTCGCTATGGTTTACATGACTAATTACTCTCAATTCTCAATTCTTAATTCTTAATTCTTAATTCTGCTTACGCGCAGCGTATGCAGTTATACTGCTTCGATTTGATCGAAATCTAAATCGACAGGTGTCTCGCGCCCAAACATGGACACGATGACACGGACTCGGCTCTTGTCAAACTCAATTTCTTCAACGGTACCCAAGAACCCTTCAAGAGGACCATCATTAACTTTGACTGTACTGCCGACTTCGTAACCAACGATGACCTCGTGCCTCTCGATACCCAGAGACAGAATCTCCTCTTCGGTCAAAGGAATCGCTTTGTTTGCAGAACCAACGAAACCGGTTACCCCTCGGACATTGCGGACGAGATGCCAACTGACATCATTCATAATCATCTTGATAAGGACATACCCGGGGAAAACCTTCCGTTCCACAGTCTTTGTCTGCGAATCGTGGATTTCTGTCACGGTCTCGGTAGGTATTCTGATTTCATGGATCTGATCTTGCATTTTGCGGTTTTCGGCAGCTTTCTCGATTGTAGCAGCAACGGCGTTTTCGTAACCGGAGTATGTATGCACGACATACCACCTTGATTCTTCCTCCATAAGACTACTTCCCTCCAAGAAGCCTGATGGCTTGGAAAATCTGACCGCCTGCTTGATCGACAGCCCAGATTACAACTGCAGAGGCTGCCATGACCGATAACGAAACAAGAGTGTTGTTGATAATCTGTTTCGGAGTAGGCCATATAACCTTTTTCAGTTCGCTGCGCATTTCGCGAAACCATCTGGCGAACTTATTGCTGCCCTTGACGCGCTTTTTTTTCTTTGATGGAGCTTTTTGTTCTGTCTTGTCTAGTTTCTCGGTCTTTTCGATTTTTTCTGTTTTTTCATCAGACATGATGCCACCGCCTTACTTCGTTTCGCTGTGAACAGTGTGTTTGCGGCAAAACCGGCAATATTTATTCATTTCGAGCTTGTCCGGCGTATTCTTCTTGTTTTTGGTCGTGTTGTAGTTTCTTTGCTTGCAATCATTGCATCTGAGTGTTATTTTTACTCTCATAACGGCTCCTCCTTCTAATGGCCTCCCTGTGATAATTTGACAGATAGGGTAGCGGTTCTTCAATAAGAGTACACTTTTATTGATAATTCGCACGAAAAATTTACCCGTCTGCCGACAGGTAACGGCATTATAGCACAGTATTTATGGAGTGGTCAACACTTTTCGCAAAATTTCTGTACTTTTCAGATTTTTCCTGATAAAATACTGCTTAAACAGTTTGGAGGTAATAACAAATGACAAACCCATATGAAGCATTAAGAACAAGCGAAGACCTTGATATACGTCAATTTGAAGCAAAGGTAATCGAAGTAATCAGGGAGCAGGTTGGCAATAGCCGGGTGCTTCTTGCTTTGTCCGGCGGAGTTGATTCAGCGGTATGCGCAGCACTGCTGGCAAAAGCAATCCCAGGTAAACTATACTGTATATTCGTTGATCACGGGTTTATGCGTAAGAACGAAGGCGATCAAGTGGAAGCTGCATTTCAGGACTATGATCTTAGCCTCGTGCGAGTGAATGCTGAAGACAGATTTCTTGCGAGAGTCGCAGGAATTGCTGACCCGGAGCTCAAGAGAAAAGCTGTCGGCGACGAGTTCATTCGCGTATTCGAAGAAGAATCCGGAAAATTACAAGATATTGACTTTCTTGCACAGGGAACAATTTATACCGACGTCACAGAGAGTGGACTCAGCGGACATAAGGCTGTGAAGGCGCATCACAATGTCGGCGGATTGCCTGACAATATGGAGTTCAAAGGCCTTGTCGAACCTCTGCGTTGCTTGTATAAACATGAGGTACGTGAGCTAGGCCGCGTTCTTGGTCTCCCGGCAGGGTTTACCGAACGCCAACCATTCCCCGGTCCCGGTCTCTCCGTGCGTTGTTTGGGCGCAGTCACTAAGGAAAGGCTCGATGTCCTCAGAGAGGCTGATGCGATATTCAGAGAGGAACTGGACAATGCAGGCATCGAAGCCGGTGAGTACTTCGCAATTCATTCAGGGTTACGTAGCGTGGGTGTTATCGACGGGGCGCGTGTGTTTGGACATATGATTGCACTTCGTGCTGTTGTCACAAGCGATTTAGTGACAGCTAAATGTGTGCGAATACCATACGACGTGCTGGAGCGAGTATCGGAACGCATTACAAGCAGTTGTCCTGAAGTCAACCGCGTCGTTTACGATATTACAAGCAAACCCCCCGCAACAATCGAGTGGGAGTAGGTATGTGAAACCCTGAGTGCATTGAAAACACTGGGTTTCTACGATTCCGAAACGTCCTTTGATACTAAATTGATACTATATGGTGTCGGTTGAGTATCGGGGAGCAAACTAAGCAGACAGAAATGTCCGCTGAACGCTAAGCAAAGTGTTCAGCGGACATTTTTTTATTATGCATTATTCTGACCGCTCAACGTCATTGCGTGCTTGATCCGCAATCCCCTGCGGGTAATTGTATCGCCACTGGTCGTATTCCTCTTTCGTGATTTCGCCGCTTTCGTGGAGCTGTACAGCCGGGACATGAAATCCCGGCTACGGCTCAACACTTGGCAAACGAAAGAAAACATTATCCAGAACAAGCTGCTGCCATACTTTGGGAGCAAGGGTATGAACGAGATAACCGCCAAAGATATTATTGCTTGGCAGAACGAAATGATGAATCAGCGCGGCAAGAACGGCAAACCATTCTCCGCAACGTATCTCAAAACCCTGCACAACCAAGTCAGCGCTATATTCAATCATGCAGTACGGTTCTATGATATGAAATCCAATCCCGCTGCCAAAGCTGGGAGCGTTGGCAAAAAAGAAGCAACGGAAATGCTGTTCTGGACAAAGGACGAATATCAAATGTTCGCCGATGCCATGATGGACAAACCGTTATCGTTCTACGCTTTCGAAATGCTGTACTGGTGTGGGATCAGACTAGGTGAGCTTCTCGCTCTTTGCAGAGAAGATTTCAACTTCGAAAAAAGCACGGTTACGATCAATAAATCATATCAGCGGATAAACAGGGAGGATGTTATCACTGAACCGAAGACACCCAAGAGTAACCGAACGATAAAAATGCCAGATTTTCTCTGTCTGGAAATTCAAGACTACTTGAAGACTCTGTACGGTTACAGCTCCGGTGATAGAATCTTCCCTATAAGCAAAAGCTATCTGCATCACGAAATGAACAGGGGAAGCAAGGTAGCTGGGGTCAAACGTATACGCGTGCATGACATTCGTCACAGCCACGTATCTCATCTGATAGAGCTTGGATTCTCAGCGGTAGCGATTGCCGATAGGGTCGGGCATGAGAGCATAGATATCACGTATCGGTACGCGCACCTGTTCCCATCGAAGCAAGAGGAAATGGCTGACAGGCTTGACAGTGAACGAGGGGAGGGATTCTAAATGTCACAAAAAACATACGACAATCTGGGACGCTGGCGTAACAAGACCGTTGCGTTCCGGGTATCGCCTGAGGAAGATACGCTGCTTGAAAAAGCTGTGGTACTGTCTGGCTTAACCAAGCAGGATTATATCATCCGGCGACTGCAATGTAGGGATGTGATTGTGCAGGGCAATCCCCGTGTATATAAGGCGTTGCGGAATCAACTTGGTGAAGTTCTCGGTGAGCTGCAACGCATCGCCGTTGGGGAATCAGTCAGCGTTGATCTGCTCGAAATCATGAAACTGATTACCGTCATAATGGACGGCATGAAGAGGAGACGAATGCTGATGAAGCAGAAGCTGGAAAGAAACATCGCCATGACATTTCGGGTGACTGAAGATGAACGGGAGTTGATACGTGAGGCACAGAAAGAATCTGGCATCATCAACATGAGAGCGTACCTGCTCAAAATGGCAGTGAACGGTCTCAACATCCGCATCGATCTCGACAGCGTTCGCAATATGAATCGCTTGCTCAGTAACGCTTCAAGTAATATCAATCAGATCGCCAAAAGAGCGAACGAGATTGGCAACATTTACTCAGTCGATATTGAGGATATAAAAACACGACAGGACGAAATCTGGAATCAACAAAGAGTAATACTGAAAAGCTTGGCTACCATTATGGATGTGCTACAAAAGAGAATACCGAAAAGACTTGCCGATGCGATCAAACACAACTATTCTCTTACTCAGTAGACCACCGACAAGGTGGGCGTAGCAGACGCGAAGCGGCTTAGAGAAAAATGGGCAAAAGCTCATTTTTCATTTGGGGGTTTGGGGGCAGTTTTGCCCCCAACGAGCCGTATGGGGACTAGGATTTCTGAAAGAAATGCAGTCACCATACACTGCTTGCCAAAACGGTTTTGCGCGATATGCGTTTTGATTGTGATAGTGGATCTGATTAATGACTAGCATTAGCTTTCCTCAAAACGATTGTACTCATAACCATTTTACATAATGATGAATTTCTTATAGCCAATTTTGTAAGCAAGACAAAATACTACTTGCATTTATTCCCAATCTCGAATATAATTATACCACTTGAAACAGGGGGTATCCGATGTGGAGTACATGACAGCCAGGGAAGCTGCATCGCTTTGGGATATTTCGCAGCGTCGTGTTGCAATATACTGTTCCGAAGGGCGAATTGATGGAGTCAGTTTAAAAGGAAACATGTGGCTTATACCGCAAGACACATTGAAGCCCAACGATGCCAGAAGCGCAAGGTTTCAACCAAAAACTCCAGCATCAGCCAAACCATTTCTCAAATGGGCAGGTGGTAAAGCGCAAGTATTAAACAGTATACGAATGAAATATCCGGCGGGACTGGGTAAGACTATCACTAAATATGCCGAGCCATTAGTTGGCGGTGGTGCTGTACTGTTTGACATCCTCAGTAATTATCAATTGTCGGAGATATACATAAGCGACATAAACCGCGAACTAGTACTAACGTATAACACCATTCGCGATAGTATATCATTGTTGATAACTCATCTAAGGGTGCTAGAGGATGCTTACTTACCAGCGGATGAAGCGGAGCGAAAGGATCAATTTTACCGAAATCGCAGTCGATTCAATTCATTAAAACTGGCTCACAGCAAATCGCCGGAGCTTGCCGCTTTGTTCATTTTTTTGAATAGAACGTGCTTCAATGGCTTGTACAGGGTAAACTCCAAAGGTGAGTATAATGTTCCGCAGGGTGGTTATATAAATCCATGCATTTGCGATGAAGATAACTTGATGGCGGTATCAGAGCATCTTAAAGACGTAAAAATCATCTGCGGTGACTATAAAGAATCAGGTAGTTTTATTGATAACAAAACATTTGCTTATTTTGATCCACCTTATCGACCTTTAACGGTTTCATCCAGTTTTACGTCTTATACGCAAGATGGATTCAGCGATAAGGAGCAAATAGAGCTTGCTCGATTCATTGATGAGGTATCCCAGCGGGGCGCATTTGTGATTGCGAGCAACAGCGATCCTAAGAACGTTAACGAAGATGACCATTTCTTCGATGAATTATACTCACGCCACAAGATATTCCGAATTAGCGCAAGTAGAGCGATAAACTCGAACGGAAACGGTCGAGGGAAAATAAAAGAATTGCTTATTACAAGTATTGAGGAGAAAGATATGCGAGATTTTAGTGATTGGTTGTCGAAGTTTAAAACAAGCATTTCGAATTATGGATACTATGTTGACTTCGATAAGGTTCACAGGAATGTGGACGCTATCAAAATTGAATTGAACATTTTAAACTCGTTGATTGGTTCAAAGGATATTGAAAATGAGTTTGAGCAAATTGTAGTAAGATATCCGGAAACGCTCAAGTGTATACCTTTACTTCTTGCTGTTCGGGAACGCGAGATATACGCAATCGACAGCGATGGGGAGTTTACCTACAATTTCCGAAACGCCAATTATGGGATTGAACAGTATATGGTATTTATGCGAAAGACCGGGCTTTTCAACCTGTTAGAAAACCATTTGCTCTCAAATCTTGTGGACTATGTTACAGGTGTAGAGACTGGGCTTGATAGCAATGGACGAAAGAATCGCGGTGGGCATCTCATGGAAAACTTAGTGGAGTCCTATCTGCAAAAATCTGGACTGCGAAAAGATGAAACCTATTTTAAAGAAATGAAAACGGTAGAAATTGAAGATAGATGGGGCTTGGATTTATCTGCACTTTCTAATCAAGGAAAGACCGTTAAGAAGTTCGATTTTGTAGTAAAAACTCAAAGCATGGTTTTTGGTATTGAAACAAATTTCTACAGCAGCAGCGGTTCAAAACTCAACGAAACGGCACGCAGCTACAAGACGATAGCTATGGAAACAAAAGAAATTGATGGCTTCTCGTTTGTCTGGTTTACTGACGGAAAAGGATGGCTATCTGCCCGGAATAATCTTGAGGAAACCTTTGATGTCATGGAACACATCTATAGCATTGATGATATGGAAAACGGAATAATGGAGCGGATTTTTAAAGGGGATAAGGAGTAAGTGTATGAATGGCGGGTTATTCATAACTCTTTTTGATGAGAAAACACTCAAATTATATTTGAAGCATGGTATTTACGGGTTTTTAATGAGTCCTGTTAGCTTAGGTAAAAAGCCAAGCTGGATTCATTTTGCAGCTTTGTCAGATTATGCCTGCGCAAGGGAAGGTACTCATGTGTTCTTCTTCCTTAAAAGACGTATTATATATGGAGGAACCGTGACTGGAAATAAAGACGTCGCCTCTTTTTATTTTAATGGAACAAACAGTCCGATTGGTCGTCAGCAGAATGCTCCATTGTTTTGGGATGAGTCCCAACGAGAAATATACGAAAAAACGGATTCGAACGGTATATTCAAAGTCGTCGGGGTTGGAATAAAAAGCCAACCATATGTACTGAAATTCAAAACTGATGACAACATCACATGCAAGAGAATAGAATCCGATGAGTTGTATTTTGAATTGGGAAATTATAATTTCCCTTTACCATCAAATTCCATAAGAGGAATGAGCTTTTGTACTCTCACACCAGGCGAAACTTTGGATTTATTAAGAATTATCAGCTTAAGCCACGACAAAGTTAGTCTTTCGGGAACAGAAGAATTTGCCGTTAACGGTGAGGGCTTGATTTTTCAAACAGATTTTGTTGATTTTCTACAGTTTCAGTATGAATCTGAGTTAGAGTTTAATATTCTGTCTGATATAGCAAACATTAAGCCGCTTGAAGAAATGAATAAAGTAGAACACTTCTCATTATGTCGCCAAGTTCCTATTAGGCCATTCAAACCTGAAGGTATGGATCAAGCTGATATTTGTTTATATAGCACAGTAAATCCGATTAAAAATGGGTTAATCCCAAATGTAATAATCGAACTGAAGAAAGATAAAGCAAATTTCCATGCATACGATCAGGTCATTCGGTATTTGCGTTGGCTTCATAAAATTACATGTGATGAAGAGTTCGAAAGAATTCAGGCGATGATTATTGCCCCTTCATTTACTGAAAACATCGCAAAAAACTCAAATGGCATATTTGACTCAAAAATACAGCTATACTCATTGGTATTGCAAAATTTTGTAAAACAAGTGGTGTTATAGTAATGAAAATAAAAAAGTGGGAACCAGAAAATTTTGAACTTGAAATGAATACAGTCTGGAGTTTTCCAGAACGAGGTAATTGGGCTACTCATGATGCGAAATATCGGGGTAACTGGTCGCCGTATATACCGAGAAATCTAATCCTCCGCTACTCCAAAGAAGGAGATTTAGTTCTCGATCAATTTGCAGGTGGTGGCACTACACTCGTTGAAGCAAAACTATTAAAACGAGACATAATCGGCGTTGATATTAACCCTGCTGCTTTAGACCGCTGCCGTGAGAAAACAGACTTTGAATATCCAGACGCAGGGAAGGTTTATATAAAGCAAGGAGATGCGAGAAAACTCGAACTTGTACCGGATGTGAGCATTGATTTCGTCTGCACCCACCCCCCGTATGCTGATATAATCAAGTACAGCGATGACATTGAGAATGATATATCGCATTTGGGTGTTAAAGATTTCCTGGAAACAATGCATGAGGTCGCAAAAGAGTCATATCGTGTATTGAAGAAAGACTGTTTCTGCGCAATCCTGATGGGCGACACACGCAAGAAAGGTCACGTTGTCCCGATGAGTTTTGATGTGATGAAGGCTTTTGAACATGTTGGTTTCAAGATTAAAGAGATAATAATCAAGGAGCAGCATAACTGCAAAGCGACAGGCTTTTGGAAAACCAACAGTGTCAAGTACAACTTCTTGCTGCTAGCGCATGAATACTTGTTCGTTTTTAGAAAGTGAACCAGTTATGCTTTCAACATAATTGTCGGATAGTTAATTCGCTGGGTGCGAGGACGATGTACTGGTAAGTAAAACCATCTGGGTCGAGAGGTAGGAGGAGCATGAGCAAAAAATATCGCATGATTTTTATATTGATTGCATTAATCACCCTGCTTGGTGTCGGATGGTTCATAAGTGGGAATTTTTCTTTCATTATCAATGACTTCTGGTTTACTTCAGGTTTGCTGTTACTAGTACTGCTTTCGTTGATAGACCAACCTCATTTTTCAAAAGACTCAAATATTTTTCTTAATGGAGTGACTGCGGCATTATCATTGTTGTTAATTCCTGGTGACGAGCGCAATATTTTATTTTGGGTCTTTTTGGGCTTCACGATGTATCTAGTTTTAAGCAGTTATGTTTTAATGTGGATTCGACGTAGTGTTTTATCGGACGAAGGTAAGATAACCCAGCTTATTACAAGAATAAATCGCGAAACAGGGAAGCCTGAGGTGATATTTTCTGCTTTTTTCTTATGGGGTGCAACTCGTCAGTTTTCTTTGGATTCAGGTGAGTTTAATGCGTTATTGTGGTATTGGGTTGTGTTTATGATACTAAATATTCCGGCTTTAGCAGCATCTATTGAAAAAATGTTTAGCAAGCAGAGCGATGAGATAAAGACAAACGCTATTGGCAGAATTTTCGGTGTGCAGTCTAATAATACGTTCCTAGTAAAATTGGTTGACGATCGCAGAATCCCTATGAAATTATTTGATTTTGTTGAGTTTGAGTATTCAATTGACAGCAGGAGGCGAAAGGGTCTGGTGCTCGATGTTTATCTGCTCAACCAAGAGCAATGGGTAAAAGTTTTAACGACGGCAGAGATAAACGGATTGTTTGAAAGTGGGTTAGATAATTGTAAGCCAGATGTTGTTTATAAAATTATGCCTCCTGAAAATATTGATTTTCTGGAATATTTTGTTGGTTTAGTTGTCGAAAACTCCATTATTGGAAAAATACGATTTATCTATAACGCAAAAGTCGATGTAAGAGAAGGTCATCTTGTCGAGGTGTTTATTGGCAAGCATAAGGTTTTATATCAAATAGTCGAAGGAGTTACAAAAACAGAGCAATTAGAAAACAAGAATCAGACTAGCTTCATCGTTGGTGAAGCCCTTCAACTAGGCGAATGGAATCATAGTGCAGGTTTGTTCGAGCAGTTTGGTTGGGTTCCAAACATTAATACTCCGGTATTCTTAGCTTCACGTATAAATGAAACTACTATAAGCGAGCATGAGTATATAATTGGCAACATCCCCGATACAAACTATCCTGTTGTAATTGACAAGGAAGTGTTGATTACACATCATACAGCTATCATCGGTGTCACTGGTTCAGGAAAATCTGTATTCACAAGACATATGATTCGCCAAGTTGCCACGGAGCAGACAAAAGTAATCATTGTTGATTTGACTGGCGAGTATAAAGAAAAGTTTGAAAATATAATTCCAATAATTTCAGATAAAAATGCAGAAGTATCGTTTAAGTCAATTGAGATTCTTGCAACCGAAAAAGCAAAGTTCGAAAACCAAAGAGATAAGAAATTAATCTCTAATAATGAAACAATTGTAAAAAAAGCGTTCCACAATTCAATAAAAGAGTTCCTAGAGGGTCAATCCAACACCGCATTCTTTGAGTTACCCGACATCTCCAATAGCGCTGATATTATTGAGTATACAAGATGGTTTTTTTGGGTGTTGTTTAAAACAGCAAAAACAGAAAACAGCTTTGGGAAACGTGTATGCATAGTGTTAGAAGAGGCTCATACAATTGTACCGGAAACATCATCCATGGGGGTTGCCGATAATGCCTCGAGGGCTACCGTGAACAGCATTGCGCAAATAGCTCTGCAAGGTAGAAAATACAACATTGGATTTGTTGTTATTGCGCAAAGAACGGCGAATGTGTCAAAAACTGTTTTGACGCAATGCAATTC
>Ga0099364_10011808_pt1 | contig 11866 bp, 11 predicted proteins | sample TergutTh196P3_FD_73070 | JGI IMG/M metagenome (GOLD analysis project Ga0099364, IMG submission 73070) | Microcerotermes parvus P3 segment gut microbial communities from Pointe-Noire, Republic of the Congo - Th196 P3 | ecosystem: Host-associated > Arthropoda: Insects > Digestive system > Gut ...
TCCGGCCTTTTTCCCAGGTGGGATTGGCAAGGCTCCTTTCCAGCCGGCTAGGGCCGTGCGTTTATTGACCACTACAATACTACGAATTTTGATTATATGCAATGGGGGGAGATGGCGTGAAATGTCTTTGACGCCACTTAAATAGATGATATTATATTATATTTTATGAGATACTTTAAGAACGAGGAAAGGGATGATGAGTGATGAAACCCCTATCTATGGTTTGCCGGGGGCGAGGATTTTCAGGAGGGACTTTTGGAAGTGGAACTGACTCAGGCCATGAACACCCGGGCTACTACATCCAAAACCTATCACCTGGTGGCCAGCTCCCACCCCGAGGACACGCCCAAGCTTACCGGGGAGGTTTTCGAGGACATCGAAAAAATGTGGTGTAAAGTTAAAGGAAAGCTATGAGCCATTGGGGCCAGAACCTATGACACTCTAATCACTGCTATTGGTAGAGCTTTAGATGCTGTTACAAAAAAAGATGCTTATGGATGGTTCCAATCCTTTGGATATATGATAAATAAATTGTAAAGCACTCTAAATTCGGCTTTCTCCGGCCAGGCCGGAGGCCAAGGAATCCCCTTTCATGCGGGCCTTTTCAACAGCGAATAAAATGATTTTCAACCTGAATCATTTGGCGCGGTTTTTGCCCTCTCTGTAACCTCTTGATTTTAAGATATTATTCAAATATACTTGGCGGGAGCCCTTGCTCAAGCCCGGAAGTGAAAGCATGAACCACCCGAGATTCTCGCCGGGCTGGACGGCCCTTACCCTAGCCCTGTTCTGTCTGCTCCTGGCCTCAAACCTGGCCTGCCAGGGCCAGGAACAGACCTTCGCCCGGCGAAGCGAAGCACCGGGCCAAGGACTGACCCAAGCGCGGGATGCGGCCCGAAATTCCGAAGCGGAACCGGTTACCCCGCTGGAAACCCGAATCCTCAACCGTGGCCTGGGCTTTATGGGGCTGGCCTCCCTGGCTTCCCCCTCGGAAGCCCGCGCCTTAGAAAAGCGGGGGTTTCAGCGGGCCTCCGACCGCCCCGGAACCAGGCCGGCCCGGACTGATCCTGGCACCCCGGCTGCGCCGCCCCTCGGCGGGGCCGGCCAGACCACGGTAAACGTGACCGTGGGCGATCCCACTGTTACCTTGGACCTGCAAACGGAACCAGATTCATCGTCTGGCGGCCTTTTGGGTATTACACTGGTTTCTGGTTATCAGGCCACTCTGCCTCAAGGCGGCAGCATGGCGCTCGTATATGAGGTTATGCAGCAAGGCGCCTCCACTCCCGCGCCGGATGCAACCGTCATAAGATTGAGGGCGCAGACTCAGGGCGGCAGCACTACTACCGCGCAATGGCTCTTAGTGGCTACCCGCCAGGTTTCCGGGGGTCAAGGAAGAGTTGCCTTTAACTTCAGCGGGCAATCTGGTTCCACTTTGGATGGCAACCGTTACCTGGACCGTAGGGTAATATTGAAGGCGGAAGCGGGCAATGGTGATGAATCCCTCCCGTCAGACGAAATCGCGGTGGGTGTTATTCCGGCGGGTACCGGTGGGAGCTATTTGACCGGCGTTGCCGGAGCTAATATGAACTGGAGCAATGCGAATGCCTATTGCGCAAGTCATGGCGGCAGGCTGCCGAGAATAAATAATGCGGATTCCCAAACTTGGGATCAGATAGCGGCTCCTGGGACAGCGTTCATAGACAGCGTTGGGACTATCAACACATCTTCATGGAATACGCCCTGGGCGAATACTGGCCTGCCCGGCTACGGTTACTGGACGGGCACGGTGAGCGCCGACTACCCGGGTGGCTCGTGGACCCTCGACGCCGGCGTCGGCAACGGCGGCGTCGTCCACGTCTACAACTACGGCCTGAGCATCGCCGACCGGGTAGTCTGCGTTCCGTAGGGTTCTTCTGACTTTGTTTAGACGCCGCTTTCGCCCAAGTATGACGTTGTTTTCAAGAATATATTCGGGAATATCCGGGTCCTGTCTGGTTTCCTGCAGGCGGTGCTTTATTTACCGGAAGATTGAGTGCCAGGATAAATAAAGGATTTATGACTTGTTTGCGGGCGCGAAAGTTGAGTCAAGGAAAAGGAGCGGCAAACATGAAGAAGTTCATTAGCCTTTTTTTGTGCGCCCTGTTGACGGGTGTAACCGCATGTGGTTCAGACAGCAATAGCGGAACTCAAACGCAGCAGGCCTCGGCCCAGACCCAAGCCCCGGCCAAGGCCGCCCCCCCTCCCCGCTATAGCGCGGTGTCTGACACGGAAATGACCTGGCAAGACGCCAGAGATTGGTGTGCAGCCCAGGGCGGCAAGTTGCCTCTGATAAATGGAGCGTCTTCCCTTCCTTCGCCACTTCCAACTCCATCAGTGATCATAGATGGTGTTGGGACTATCGACGCTACTACTGGTAGTGGGTCATATTATCCGTCGGTAACGCCCTGGGCTAATACTAGCCTGCCCGCGACCTCATCTTCTGGACGGGCACGGCGAACGCCGACGACCCGGGCAGCTCGTGGTACTTCCTCGACTACGGCGGCAACGTCTTCGTCCCCTACCACGGCCAGGGCTACGCCCGCCGTGTCGTCTGCGTTCCGTAAAGTTCTTCTGCCTTTGTTTAAAAGGGGGGAGGTCTTTCCTCCCCCGGTTTTGCCGCCGCCTTGAATTTTCAGCAACTATGCGTTATTCTTTGTCCAATTGACTAGGAGAGCCGGACAAATGGAATTGACGCCGCTTTCGCCCAAGTATGACGTTGTTTTCAAGAATATATTCGGGAATATCCGGGTCCTGTCTGATTTCCTGCAGGCGGTGCTTGATTTGCCGGAAGATGAGTACCAGGATAAATAAAGGATTTATGACCTGTTTGGGGTGCGAAAGTTGAGTCAAGGAAAAGGAGCGGCAAACATGAAGAAGTTCATTAGCCTTTTGTTGTGCGCCCTGTTGACGGGTGTAACCGCATGTGGTTCGGACAGCAATAGCGGAACTCAAACGCAGGCCTCGGCCCAGACCCAAGCCCCGGCCAAGGCCGCCCCCTCTCCCCGCTATAGCGCAGTGTCTGACACGGAAATGACCTGGCAAGACGCCGGAGATTGGTGTGCAGCCCGGGGCGGTAAGCTGCCTCTGATAAATGGAGCGTCTTCCCTTCCTTCGCCACTTCCAACTCCATCAGTGAGCATAGATGGTGTTGGGACTATCGACGCTACTGGTAGTGGGTCATATTATCCGTCGGTAACGCCCTGGGCGAATACCGGCCCTCTGCCGACCGGCTACTACTACTGGACGGGCACGGCGGACACCGACCTCCCGGGTTTCTCGTGGTACTTCGACAACCTCGGCGGCGACGTCGGCGTCGACAGCAGCGACCAGAGCTACGGCGGCCGGGTCGTTTGCGTTCCGTAGGGTTCTTCCGCCTTTGTTTAAAAGGGGGAGGTCTTTTCTCCCCCGGTTTTGCCGCCGCCTTGAATTTTCAGCAACTATGCGTTATTCTTTGTCCAATTGACCAAGAGAGCCGGACAAATGGAATTGACGCCGCTTTCACCCAAGTATGATGTTGTCTTCAAGGCCATATTCGTGAATATCCGGGTTCTGGCTGATTTCCTGCAGGCGGTGCTTGATTTGCCGGAAGATTGAGTACCAGGGTATCCTCGTGGTTGACCCTCACCTCTTAAGAAAGCACAAAAAAGACAAGTTCGGCATCCTTGACTTGCGGGTCAACACAAAAAGCGGCGGCGCCATTGACGTGGAACTCGAAGTAGCGCCTTTTAGCCCTCGATATGCAAGCGAATGCTCTACTATAACGCGAGGCTTCTGTGGGTAGCAACTCAGGGAGGGTTTGAGGATGTTAAAAGGGAAATCAGTTGCAGTCAAGGATTTGACTGATGCACAAAAGAAACGAATGTTTGAGATTATGCAAGCACACTATGAAAACATTAGCAAGGGCGTGTTTTCTGCCGACCTCTCAAAAAAGCAAGATGCCATTTTGCTTTGCGACGAACAAGGCGAGATATACGGATTTACTACTTTGAGGTTATTCCATCAAAACAAAGTCCAATTAGTTTTTTCAGGCGACACTATTGTAGAGCCTGAGTATTGGAGCAAAAATGATTTATCGCAAACGTGGATAACAAAAACAATGGAATATGCCAATGATTTTGATGGAAAAACATACTGGCTGCTTCTAACAAAAGGCTATAAGACCTATAAATTATTGCATACCTTTTTCAATGAGTTTTATCCTCGCTATGATGCCGAAACGCCACAGGATTTGCAAAAAATTATAAATGATTTTGCAATATCTCAATATAGCGACAAATATCAAAATGGCGTATATTTTGAGGGCAAAGACTTTTTGAAAGAAGAATTTGACACTATTAACGAAAACAAAATGAGAGATAAAAACACAGCGTTCTTTTTAGAGAAAAACCCTGATTATAAAAAGGGAAACGAATTGGTTTGTCTTGCTGAGATATCAACTGAAAACTTAAATAGACTTGGGAGGAAAATGCTTGGTGTATGACTTAATGGAGTTAATACGCCGAAACGAAAACACAGAGTTTGGGCGTGAATATAATTTTTATAAAATCAAGTGCATAGCCGATTTTCAGGATAATGTTCCTATTTTGTCATACGATGATTATGCTCCATTTATCGAGAAAATAGCAGATGGCGAGGATAACATTCTAACCGCCGAGAGAGTTTTACTATTAGAGCCATCAAGCGGGTCAACCTCTGCAAGCAAGCTAATCCCATACACGCTATCTTTAAAAAATGAATTTCTAACAGGACTGACCCTATGGTTTGAAGATTTACAAAAAAATTTCCCCACACTGTTTGATGGCGAAATCTACTTTTCTATCAGCCCACCAGTTGAGCGAAACAAAATGAGTAAAGGCGGTATCCCTATTGGTTTCGAGGGCGATGAGGAATATTTGGGCAAGTTCGCGAAGCAACTTAAATTCTGCGTTCCAAACAATATAAAAAATGAAAAAATTGAGGATTTTATCAAAAAGAGTTTCTTCTATTTGATGAACGCTGATGATTTGCGGTTTATTTCAGTATGGAACCCAACTTTTCTCATTATGCTTGCTGAGCAAGTGCCAAACCCGCAGGCCTTATTCCCTAATCTACAAGTGATAAGTTGTTGGGGTGATAGCAACTCAAAGCCTCATGCTGAAAAACTGCAAGCTATGTTCCCCGATGCCTATATTCAGCCGAAAGGTTTACTTGCAACTGAAGGGATTATGACTGTTCCCCTTGAGGGCATTGGAAAAAAACTCACTAATGCACATTTCTTTGAATTTTTAGACGGGAACAATAAAGTCTATTTGGCTGACGAGTTGGAAGCTGGCAAGGTTTATGATATTATCTTAACAACAGGCGGTGGATTTTATCGCTATAAGATAGGCGATTTAGTCCAATATAAAGGCGATGGCTGCTTTGACTTCATCGGCAAAAGTTGCAATATTTCAGACTTATTTGGCGAAAAACTAAACGAACAACACGTTAAAGATGTTATTGCAGATAAGGGTTTTCGGTTGCTTGTGCCGAGCGATGATAGATACATACTCTACACCGAAACTGATGCTGATGTCAGCACAATAGAAAAAGGTCTAAGGGAAAACTTTCACTACGATTATTGCAGGAATTTAGGGCAATTAAAAGAGGTTGCAGTTGTAAAAATAGCAAATGCCGAAAAGCAATATATCGCAAATTGTTTGAGATTTGGTATGCGTTTGGGGGATATAAAACCAACCTATCTATCAAACAGGAAAGTTTGGGTGTTTGTATGAAAATAGCTTTTGTTTCTCCCGCAGGGGCGATGCACAGATACAATGGCTTATTCCATAAAAACCTACATTATGCACCAATAACGCTAACGCTTCTTACTGCTCTTGTGCCAAAGGAACTAAACGCAGAATTGAAAATATATGACGAAACCGCCGAGGCAATCCCGCTCAATTTAGATGCTGATGTGGTTTGTATCACTTGTATAACAGGCACTTCTGAGAGAAGTTACAGATTTGCAGATTATTTCCGCAGTAAAGGCAAAGCCGTGATTATAGGGGGAGTGCATCCCTCTCTATTACCAAATGAAGCAAAGGAACACGCAGACAGCGTTATCGTTGGGCTTGGCGAGAGAAGTTTGCCAAAGGCACTAATAGACTATTCAGATGGGTGCTTGCAGGAGTATTACTATCAGCAGCCTTGCGACAACATAGCGAACAGACCACTGCCTCGCAGGGACTTGCTCAAAAAGAAGAAATACATAACACTAAACACAGTTGAAGCTGTTCGTGGTTGCAATTTGAACTGCAATTTTTGTGCTTATCCCAAAGCCTTTGGGCGAAATATTTACACTCGCCCTATTGAAGATATAGTTGCTGAAATCAAAACTTTGAAAGGCAAAACTATCGTATTCCCTGATGTGAACTTGCTTGCAGACTACGAATATGCAAAAGAATTGTTTAGGGCTTTAATTCCGCTCAAAAAATGGTGGCTCGGCTTGACAACATCTGAGATTGGATTAGATGATGAAATGCTGTCCTTATTCAAAAAGAGCGGTTGCAAAGGACTTCTTATCGGTTTTGAAAGTGTCAATCAAGCATCGCAGAAAGAAATGCGTAAGGGCGTAAATAAAGTTGCAGAATATAAAATTTTGATGGAAAAACTCCACAACTACGGCATTATGGTTATGGGGTGTTTCGCTTTCGGTAGCGATGAAGATTATAAAGATGTCTTTGAAAGAACAGTTGAAATGGTGCAAGAGTGCAAAATTGATTTGCCTAGATACGCTATTCTAACTCCGTTCCCCAATACGGACTTATATAGCGATTTGGAAAGCGAAAAACGGATTACTGAAAAAAACTGGGCTTTATATGATGCGGAACACGTTGTATATGAGCCGAAAAATATGACGAAGCAAGAATTGGAAGATGGCATCAAATGGGCGTGGAAAGAAACATATAAAATATCAAATATTTTCAGACGTATTGCATGGAGCAAACCTATTCTTCATGCACTCGGCATTTTTGTCAATATAGGATACAGAAAATATGCGAAAGAGTTTGACATATTCAGCGAGAAAGTTATGATGGACAATTCTGATATTCCAGACGCATTTAATGTGGAACTGGCAAAATGAAAATAGCGTTTGTCTTGCCTGGGATTGGCAAAAAGAGAAATGAAAAATATTTGAAATCGTGGTTGATGGAACCTTTGACGATTGCTGTATTGAATAAACTAACTCCCTCAAAATATGAACGTGAATTTTATGACGACAGAATTGAAGCGATAGACTATGATACCGATGCTGAAATCATTGCGATAACTTTGGAAACCTATACCGCTAAAAGAGCCTATGCGATTGCCAGTAGGTTTAGAGAGCAGGGCAAGATTATAATTATGGGCGGTTATCACGCCACGCTCCTGCCTTACGAAGTTAAGGAACATTGCTGTATTCTTGTTCAGGGCAATGGTGAAAGAATATGGGCTGATATACTGCGGGATATAGAAAATGGAACAAAAAAGGAAAGCTATCAAGGCACTTTTTCAATTGATTATGGGTTGCCTGATAGGAGCATTTATGCAGACAAGATGAAGAAATATCTCTCTATTTCACTCGTTGAAATTGGGCGAGGTTGTCATCATAGTTGTGAGTTTTGCTCAATTAACGCATACTACAAAGGATGCTATATACACAGAAAAGTTGAGGATATAATCGCAGAAATTAGGCAATGCAAGCATAAAATTTTCTTTTTGGTGGACGACAGTATCTTTTCAGACAAAGCGTTTGCAAAAGCACTATTTGTTGAACTTAAAAAATTGAAGATAGTATGGACTACTCAAATTACCCTTGATTTTGCAAGAGATAAGGAGCTTTTGAAACTGATGAAAGAAAGTGGTTGCGAAATGGTGTTGATTGGGTTTGAATCAATAGACCCAAACAACCTTAAACAAATGAATAAAGAATGGTCTGCCAAACTCGGTGAGCGTGATGAGTTAGTACAGAATGTTCATAATGCGGGAATTAGCATATACGCTTCTTTTGTGTTCGGATTTGACTATGATAATAGAGAGAGTTTTGAGCAAACACATGAATTTTGTAACAAACATCAATTTTATGTTGTTGCATACAATCACTTGTTGGCGTTTCCTAATACAAAGACTTATGAACGTTTTGCGGAAGAAAACCGACTATTGCACAATAAGTGGTGGCTTTCAGATGGATATACTTTCGGGAGCATATCATATCAGCCAAAGCTCGTTAGCAATGAGGAATTAGGTAACTTGTGCATGGAATACAAGCGCAAATACTATTCCTTTTATTCAATTTTCAAAAGAGGGTTTTCGCTATTCAGACGCACGAAAAACCCTCTGATGAATTTGTTTTATTGGGGGCAAAATATTTTATTCCATTTTGAAGTGGATAAACGGTTTGGTATTCCAGTTGGCGAGAATTTAGATGAGGTGAATAAGTGAACTATAAGTTAATACGAGCAAACGAGCAGGACGGACGAGAAATGCTCGAAATAATCGAAAGCCGACCTACACAAGGCTTATTTGAGATGTTTTATACTCGCAGACCCAACCCTGTAACATCTTATATTTTAGAAAACAAAAATTCTGGTGTATATGTTATAAAAGATGAAAACGGCAGAATTGTTTTACAAGGTGCTTGCATTCCTCATTCAGTTTACATAGGAGGCGAATGTAAGTCTTTGGGATATATCAATGGCATTCGCAAACGCTTTGACTTCAAAGAAAAATTAGACTGGATCCGAATGATATGCGATGCCGAAACAAAAGTTGACTATGATTATTACTATTGTAGTATTCTTCTCGCCAATAAGCACGCACAAGAGGTTTTTGAGAAACGCCGAGCATATATGCCAAACTTGAATTATATATGCGATTATACCACATTCATAATAAAACCACGCAAAAGAAAAATTTACAATAGGTCGCTCATTTTTAGGAAAGCTATAAAATCAGATGAAAAGGCTATAATTGATTTTCTAATTTATGAGGGCAAATCGTATGAGTTGTTTCCCTACTTTCAAAATTTTGATGAGTTTTACGGATTGCCTATTGACGATGTTTATATTTTGCAAGATGGCAATGAGATTGTGTGTGCCTGTGCATTGTGGGAGCAGTCTAGTTATAAACAATATGTGGTTCAGAAATATAATGGTATTTTGAAATTTATGAGTAAACTTCCCAAATTATTGTCGGCATTGACTGGATATATCCCATTCCCACAGGAGGGCAAAGTTTTGAAATTCCCAACGCTCACTTTGTTCTTGGCGAAAGATGATAATAAAGAATACTATCAAACTATGCTTGCAAACCTCGAAAATATTATCAGTGAAAAATACGATATGTTTCTTATTGGGCTCACTAAAAACAATGGCAAATTCCCTTTATTTGAAAAAAGAAAGGGGCTATCATTTATAAGCAAATTGTATTTGATAAGCGATAAAATGCCAAACTTAAGCTATAAAGTCCACGTTGAGTGTGGAGTGTTATGATGCAAATTCCAAAGACTATTGATGATATGATTACATACAGCTATGACAACTTCAAGGATAAAATGGCTTTATTTGAAAAGATAGATGGCGTGTATGATGGAAAGACATACTTTCAATTCTATACTGATGTTTGGGCATTTGCAGATAGTCTCATCGAAGGTGGATATAAAGGCAAAAACATCTTACTTTACGGATACAATTCTTATAATTGGGCGGTTGCATATTTGGCTATTTTAGCTTATGTGGGGGTTATTGTGCCAATAGACAACCATTGGAAAGAAAATGACTTGCAGAATGTTATAGCAAATGTTGACGTTTCGCTTATCCTCCATTCTGCTGATTTGACGGAAAACCTCTCAGGCATAAATACTACGCAAATTCCGTTAGAGAATATAGGACAACTGTTTAGAAGCATACCATCAAGACCCACCCCTAATCCTGATGTTGATAGGATTTGCAAAATTGCATTTACATCCGGTACAACATCTAACCCCAAAAGCATAATGCTGACAGAAAGAAACTTGATGGCAAATACGGAGGATTGCTTGGAGATATTTGCACCCCTTGATGAAAATGACGTGTATTTCTTGTGCTTGCCACTTTCTCACATTTTTGCAGGAGTTATGATACTCCTATATCCGATTTACAAGGGCATAACTATTTACATCAATTCTTCATTCGATAAATTCCCACAAGAATTGAAAGAAGCAAAACCGACTATTTTTATTGCAGTACCGAAGCTGTTGCAAAAAATCATTGATGGCATTGATGCTAAAACTATGCTTAAAATCAAAAAAGGCATCAAGATTTCCAACTTTCTACGCAAATTTGGCATTGATATGAGAAAGAAACTTTTTACGGAATTTCACGCATTTTTCGGTGGTCGTGTTCGCTTTATCTATAGCGGAGCGGTTTCCGCTGACTATGAACTTCTGAAACTTTATGAAGACATGGGAATTACAATAATGCAAGGATACGGAATGACAGAAGCGTCGCCATTGATTAGTTGCGATAATATCAATAGCTATCGTTTAGGCTCTGTTGGAAAAATTCTATCTAATCTGAAATACAAATTGATTAATCCAGATAGAAATGATATTGGCGAACTTTGCATTAGAGGCATTAATGTAGCAAATCAAGCTAAGGCAGACGATGGCTATTTGCATACAGGTGATTTGGCGAGAATTGATAAGGATGGATATTTATACATTGTTGGTCGTAAAAAGAGAGTTATCATTGCATCGAATGGCAAAAATGTCTACCCCGATGAATTAGAAGCGTTGTTGCTTGAAAATTCAGAAATAAAATCGGCATTAGTTCTTGAACAAAACGATAGGATTTATGCTAAAATTAAGACGAAACTTGTCTTGCAAGAAGTTGAATGTTTCGTAGCTAAAATCAATGAAATATTACCCAATTATAAACACATAGAAGAAATCATTATGGAAGAAAATACTAATATAATAGTCGAAATAAATATCGACAAATAAGCAATAAAATATATAATACTTAACATAAGCTAAATAACTGCCGTACAGCTACGCAGATGATGAGGGTAGCCCTCAGAATCGGCTTTCAGGAGCAGGTTTCAAACCAGTCCGAGCTGCTGCGGTTAAGAACCGTGGTACTGAGCATCGGATCAAAAATCCCAGGCATGAGTTCAGCGGTTTAGGTGCGTCAAAGGCTCCTCAAACCGGGGGAGATGAACCAGGAAAGTGTCGAGTTCCACCACCGTATGCTCACCGATTACCCTCAGTGATACCCTCTTATCATCGGAAAAACCTGTACTATACCTGTACAAATTGTATTTTGGGAATGACCAAAGAGAACGCACTAATCAATAAAATCATTTATTATCAACATATTTATAGAAATTACTCCAAATTTTACCATAGTGGAGTGAGTCCACATAATGGCTCCGCCATTCTATTGGCCGCCAGCCTTGCCAAACCATATAAGATAACGCTTTTAAGGCTGGCGACCATTTCGCAGACACGATAAAAACCAAAATCAGATATTGATTGTACAGGTTTTGTACAGGACAACCTCTATTCCGCAGACACGTTGATGAATCTTTTCGGTCGGTCTGTCGGCCCGAATTCGGGTACACCGGAAACCAAATCCAACATGGTTTTGCCTCCATCATGGGGCTCGGCTTTGTTTGCGGGTTGTTCAGGCGCCGCAGATTCAGCGATGGCCACTTTCCCCCGCCCGGCTTGATATTCAGATAGGTAGCGGTTCAAGGACGGGGCCTTGATGATGATTTCCTGCTCGGCCGGGGAGGCGGCCGGTTCGCGGTGGTGAAGCCCAGTTCTTTCATCTCCGTCAATTTT
>Ga0099364_10011809_pt1 | contig 11865 bp, 15 predicted proteins | sample TergutTh196P3_FD_73070 | JGI IMG/M metagenome (GOLD analysis project Ga0099364, IMG submission 73070) | Microcerotermes parvus P3 segment gut microbial communities from Pointe-Noire, Republic of the Congo - Th196 P3 | ecosystem: Host-associated > Arthropoda: Insects > Digestive system > Gut ...
GGGGGTGTTTGCGCGTTATGAAATTGGACATCCGGACCCTGGACGGCGCGGGACAGCTGCGGTTTGACGAAAAATACGATCTGTCGGGGATGGAGTTTTTCGGACACTACCCCATCGCCGAGCCGCTGCGGTTTTCCGGCCGGGCCGCCGGTTGCGCGGGAGGGCTAGTCACGCTGGAGGGGGAGCTGAGTACGCGGCTTCACCTGCTCTGTGACCGTTGCGGCAGAGAGTTTACGCGCGACAAGGCCGTACCCGTCTCCGTTCTGCTGGAACTCACCCTGCAGGACGAGGAGCGCGGCGACATCGTCGTCTGCCCCGGCGGAATCTGCGATCTGGAGGACATCGCCGTCCCGGAATGGATTCTCGCGATGGACTATCAGAATCTGTGCCGCGAGGACTGCGAAGGACTGCTGCCCCGGGAAGAGTCATCTACAAGCCGCCTGTGAGCGGATCGGAAAGGAAGTCATACACATGGTCGCACCGGTAAGAAAATCCTCCAAACAGAGAAGGAATCTTCGCCGCAGCAGCGTTTGGAAGCTGGAGGCTCCCGTTTTGTCGCTGTGCCAATGCGGCGAGTACAAGCTCTCGCACCGCGCCTGCAAGGCCTGCGGAACCTACAGGGGCCGCACGGTCATCCTCAAAAAGGACGATACGAAGAAAAAGAAATAGTGGAAAACGCGGTAACCGGAAGGCGGGGCGGATTTTTTTCCGCTGTCCGCCTTTTTGCGTTGCCGCGGGTGACGGGGGACGGACGTGCCCCCGCGCACCTCATAACGATTGCCAAGAGGGGCGGCGATGCGCTATAATAGAGCTGATCCATTGAACCGGAGGAATCATCTATGAAAAAACTGACCGCCGTCATCCTTCTGTGCGCGCTGACGCTCTCACTGACCGCCTGCGGCGGTTCCCGAAACGATCGCGGCAATACCGCGGGCAACATCATCAACCTCGGGTTTGTGGCGATGCAAGGCGACCGGATATATTACCGCGGCAATGACGGAAGCAAACTCTACACCATGCGCGCCGACGGCTCCGACCGCCGGAAGCTCAACGATGACGAGTCATATTATATCAATGTGGTCGGCGACCGGATTTATTACAGCAACAGCAGCGACGGCAACAAGCTCTACACCGTGCGCACCGACGGAAGCGACCGGCGGAGGCTCAACGAGGACAGTTCAGGGTATATCCATGTCGTCGGCGGCTGGATTTATTACTGCAATAACAGCGACGGCGGGAAGCTCTACACCATGCGCACCGACGGCTCCGACCGGCGGAAGCTCCATGATGACCATTCAGATTTTGTCAATGTGACCGGCGACCGGATTTATTATCTCAACTGGAGCGACGGCGGCAAGCTCTACAGCATAGGCATCGACGGCTCTGACCGGCGGAAGCTCAATGACGATACATCAAGGTATATCCATGTCGCCGGCGACCGGATTTATTACGCCAACGGGAGCGAGGGCGCGACACTCTATACCATGCGCGCCGACGGCTCCGACCGGCGAAAGCGCAATGATGATTATTCATCGAATATTAACATCACCGGCGACCGGATTTATTACTGCAATGCCAGCGACGGCGGGAAACTCTACACCATAGGCATCGACGGCTCCGGCCGGCGGAAGATCAATGATGATCTTTTATATGGTATCCATGTCGCCGGCGACCGGATTTATTACGCCAACTGGAGCGACGACGGCAAGCTCTATACTGTATGCACCGACGGCTCTGACCGGCGGGCGGTGGATTGAGAGGCCGCCGGCAGCAGGGCTGACGCGCGGCGGAAACGCGGGACGCGGGGGACTGCGTCTCCCGCGGGGTTTTTCGGATTCCAACGGGATGCCGGAGATGTGTTTTTGCGGGCGACCGGGGACGGCCGCCCCTGCGAATGTGCGCGGATTTTCCCGCGTTTGTCCGGCCGTCCGGCCTACGCCCCGGAAATTATGGACTTTCGGGGCGGGCTGTGGTATGATATGTGAGAACTTCACACCGTCTCACTTCTAACCCCCTCTCCTTGGAGGTGTTCCCATGTGCCTCATTACATCCGTGCAGCCCAACTCGCCCGCCGCCAAGGCGCGCGTCCGGCCCGGCGAAGCCCTGGAAGCCATCAACGGGCACCCTGTCCGCGATGTGCTGGACTACCGCTTTTATACCTATGAGCCCAAGCTGCGCCTGACTCTGCGGCGGCCCAACGGCAAGCCGCGCGCCGTCACGCTGCGCCACGCGGAGGGGGAAGACCTGGGCTTGGAGTTTGCCTCCTACCTGATGGACGAACACCGGCGCTGCCAGAACCATTGCGTGTTCTGCTTTATCGACCAGATGCCGGAGGGCTGCCGCGAGAGCCTGTACGTCAAGGACGACGACGAGCGGCTGAGCTTCCTGCTGGGCAATTATATCACGCTCACCAACCTCTCCGGGGAGGAGATACAGCGGCTCATTACCATGCGCGTCAGCCCGCTGCACATCTCCGTGCATACGACCAACCCCGCCCTGCGCGTGAAGATGACGGGCAACCCCCGCGCCGCCCAATGTCTGGAGCTTTTGCGCCGTTTCGCGCAGGCGCGGCTGACGCTGCACGCGCAAATCGTGCTGTGCCCCGGCTGGAACGACGGCGCGGAGCTGGAACGCACGCTGGGCGACCTGGCCTCGCTGGGCGGTTCCCTCGCCAGCGTCGCCGTCGTCCCGGTCGGCCTGACGGCGCGCCGGGAGGAGCTGCCGCCCCCCGCAGAAGGCGTCCCGCTGCGTCCCGTCTCGCTCGACGAGGCGCGCGCGGCCATTGTTCTGGCGTCCCGCTACGCGCGCGTGTACTGCGCCGACGAGCTGTACCTGACCGCCCGCCTGCCCCTGCCGGGGCAGGACGCCTATGGCGAGTACCCCCAGTTGGAAAACGGCGTGGGGATGCTGACCCGGCTGCGCCAGCAGTGGAAGGACGCGGACAAGCCCGCGGATATCCCGCCGCAGACGCTGGTCACCGGCGCCGCCGCCGCGCCGTTTCTGCGCGAACTGCTGGCGGGCAGGCCGGTGGACGTGACCGCGGTGGAAAACCGCTTTTTCGGCCTCAACGTGACCGTGGCGGGCCTGCTGACCGGACGGGACATCGCGCAGACCCTGGCCGGACGGGACTTGGGCGTCCGCGTGCTGATCCCCGCCAGCGCCCTGCGGCACGGCACGGATCTGTTTCTGGACGGCATGACCGTCGGGGAGCTGGAAGCGGCCCTGGGTGTCCCGGTGGTTGCCGTGGAAGCGGACGGCGCGGCATTGGCCGAAGCGCTGGGGCAGCCACCCGCGCGGAACGCCGAACCGCCGGCAGCGGTTGAGGAGCAAGCTGCGGGATTGCCGATAAACCTGTAGAAAAAGGGCGGTGTTTTTATGCTGGATAAAGAAAAAGCTAGAAAAATAGCGCGTGACTATTCGGCGGAGGTGATAAAAGCCATCAACCCCGACAAGGTCATTCTTTTCGGTTCGTATGCCGATGGAAGCCCCCGCGGCGAGAGCGATATTGACATTGCGGTGTTTGTACACGGTTTGGATCATGAAACTTGGTATAACACCCGCATTGTATTGCAGCATTTACGCTGGAACAGATATTTTTTGGACATTGAGCCGCATTTGTTGGATGAAACGCACGACCCGAGCGGCTTTGCCGAACACGTCATCAAAACAGGCGAGGTGATTTATCCGTCCGCATAAGAATATCGGTTAAGACGGCAGAAAGGCATATTGCGGGTTTGTTGCAGAAAATTTATAGTAAGGCGGTGTTCTTATGCGCGAAGGAAAAGAAAAAAAGCCGATCGTGATTACAGGTGCGAAAGTGGCAAACGCTGTGGGTGCTTTGGCGTTAGTGATAGGGATTATATTTGTGGTAACCAATTTGATTGGAGTTACAGATTTGGACTGGCTTAGTGTAGGCTTGATGTTTGTGGCTCCCTGCATGACGGTTATCTCTAACATGGGGAAATAAACATGCTCCGCGGTCTCTCTAAAATCCGGTTCTTGGCGTTTGATTTCCCAAGGCAGGAGGTTTTTGCATGAAGCCCATCGTCGCCGTCGTCGGACGCCCCAACGTCGGCAAATCGCATCTGTTCAATAAGCTCGTGGGCCGCCGCCTGTCCATCGTGGACGACACGCCCGGCGTCACGCGCGACCGGCTGTACGCCGATTGCGAGTGGAACGGGCGCGTCTTTTCACTGGTTGACACCGGCGGTATCGAGCCGCGCGCGGGCGACGATATCCTGGTGTTCATGCGCGAGCAGGCCAGCCTCGCCATCGAGAGCGCGGACGCCGTCCTCCTGGTTTGCGACATCCGCGCGGGCGTGACCGCCGCCGACGCGGACATCGCCGCGATGCTGCGAAAGTCCGGAAAGCCCGTCGTCCTCTGCGTCAACAAGGCCGATTCCGTCGGGCGGGAGAACAGCGACATCTATGAGTTTTACAATCTGGGGCTGGGCGACCCCGTCGCCGTATCGGCCCTGCACGGGCACGGGACCGGCGACCTGCTGGATGCGTGCGCCGCCCTGCTGCCGCCGGACGCCGGCCCGGCGGAGGAGGGGGACGCCGTGCGCGTGGCCATCGCGGGCAAGCCCAACGTGGGCAAGTCCTCCCTGCTCAACCGCCTGCTGGGCGAGGAGCGCGTGATCGTCAGCGATGTGCCCGGCACAACGCGCGACGCGGTGGACGGCGAGCTGGAAAACGCTTGCGGCCGCTTTATCTTCACCGACACCGCCGGGATGCGCAAAAAAGCGCGCGTGGAGGGCGGCGTGGAGCATTACAGCGTCCTGCGCGCGATCATGGCTATCGAGCGCAGCGACGTGTGTCTGCTGATGCTGGACGCCCGCGACGGCGTGACCGAGCAGGACACCAAAATCGCGGGACTGGCCCACGAGTCCGGCAAGCCCAGCGTGATTTTAGTCAACAAATGGGATTTGGTCGAGAAGGACCACCGCACGATGGACCAAATGACGGAGGAAGTCCGGCGGGGGTTGGCGTATATGCCCTACGCGCCGGTCTTGTTCATCTCCGCGCTGACGGGCCAGCGCGTGCCGAAGCTGTTTGAGCGCATCCTGTACGTCAAGGGGCAGAACGAGCGGCGGATCACCACGGGCCAGCTCAACGAAATGCTGGCCGACGCGACGGCGCGCGTCCAGCCGCCGACCGACCGGGGCCGCCGCCTGAAGGTGTTTTACATGACCCAGGCCGGGACAAAGCCGCCGCATTTTGTGGCGTTCTGCAACAACACCGAGTTATTCCACTACTCCTACCGCCGCTATCTGGAAAACCGCATCCGCGAGGTGTTCGGCCTGGACGGCACGCCCATCAAGATGACGGTGCGGGAGCGGGGCGAGGGGCAAACGGAGGCATAATAGGGAGTGAAGACCATGCAATGGCTGCAAGAGACCATTTTCGTGCCGGGCTGGTATTACGATTGGCTCCGGTACGGGCTGATCGCGCTGGGGGCGTACCTGATCGGCGGACTGAACTTCGCCATCATCGTCTCGCGCCTGCGCGGGACCGATATCCGCACCCAGGGCAGCGGCAACGCCGGGGCCACCAACGCCTTCCGCGTGATGGGGAAGAGGTGGGGCGCGGTCGTGGGCCTGGGCGACATCGCCAAGGCCGCGGCGGCGGTGCTGTTGGGCGGCCTGGCCGCGGACGCGCTGGGGCTGGACGGCGATACCGGGCGTATGGCCGCGGGGATGGCCGCCGTGGCGGGGCACTGCTTCCCGCTCTACTTTGGCTTTCAGGGCGGCAAGGGCGTTTTGACCACGGCCATTGTGATGCTGTTTGTCGACCTGCCGATGGCGCTGATCGCGCTGGGGATTTTCGCCGTGCTGGTGCTGCTGTTCCGCTACATCTCCCTCGGTTCCATGCTGGCCGCCCTGTCCCTGCCCGTTTCGGCGTTTTTGCTGCCGGATCGTTCGGCGGGCTTCCGCCTGCTCACGGGGGTCATTGCCCTGGGGCTTGTGCTGATGCACCGCAAGAACATCGCGCGCCTGCTGCGCGGCCAGGAAAGCAAGGTCGGGAAAAAGAAACCGCCCTCGCCGGAGGCCGGGACGCCGGACCCATGAACCTTGTCCTGTACCGCCCGGAAATCCCCCAAAACACCGGCAATATCGCCCGCACCTGCGCCTCCACCGGCAGCACCCTGCACCTGATCCGCCCGCTGGGCTTCTCTGTTGACGACGCCAAGCTCAAGCGCGCGGGCTTGGACTACTGGCACACGCTGGACATCCGGTATCACGACGGCTTTGCCGCCTTTCTGGACGCCGAGCGCCCGGAGACGCTGTACGCGCTCTCCTCCAAGACGGAGCGGCTCTATACCGAGCCGCGCTACGGGCCGGGGGATTATCTGCTGTTCGGCCGAGAAACCGCCGGACTGCCGGAGGAAATCCGCGCGGCCTTTCCCTGCTTCCGCGTCCCGATGGTTCCGGGCAACCGCAGCCTGAACCTCGCCAACACCGTCGCGCTGGTCCTGTACGAGGCCCTGCGCCAGCAGGGCTTTGGGGGGCTGGTGTAACCCGCCGCTCCGGAACATAAACCTTTAAGTCAAAGGAACCGTTATGACCATGAACATCCGGATTCCCGAAAACGTCCAATACCTCATAGACACCTTGGAGTCCCACGGCTTCGAGGCCTACGCGGTCGGCGGCTGTGTGCGCGACGGCCTGATGGGTGCGGTCCCGAAGGACTGGGACATCTGCACCCCGGCCCGGCCCCAGCAGACGGCGCGCCTGTTCGCGGCGCATCCCATGCACAACGCGGGCATTCAGCACGGCACGGTCTCTGTGATTTTGGACCATCAGCCCTACGAGATTACGACCTACCGCGTCGACGGCGGCTACTCGGACCACCGCCGCCCGGACGCCGTATCCTTCGTCGGCAGTCTGCGGGAAGACCTGTCGCGGCGGGATTTCACCGTCAACGCGATGGCCTACCACCCGCGCCGGGGTCTGGTCGACCCGTTCGGCGGCGAGGCGGACCTCCGCGCCAAAATCATCCGCTGCGTCGGGGACGCCGACGGGCGCTTCCGCGAGGACGCGCTGCGCGTCATGCGGGCCCTGCGCTTTGCCGCCACGCTGGGGTTCTCCATCGAGCCGGGCACGTCGGAGGCGATTTTCCGCAACCAGGACCTGCTGCGCAGTATCGCGGCGGAGCGGATCGCCGCGGAACTGAGCCGCCTGCTGACCGGGGACGGCGTCCAGGCCGTCCTGCTGGACTACGCGCCCGTGCTGGGCGTGGTGATCCCGGAAATCAACGCGATGACCGGCTTTGAGCAAAACAATCGCTATCACCATCTGGACGTCTGGCGGCATACTGCCGCCGCTGTCGCCGCCGCCGCCGGGCGCGGGCCGGACGACACCGTACTCCGCCTGGCCGTGCTGCTGCATGATATCGCCAAGCCCTCCTGCTACACCGAGACGGACGGCGTCGGCCGCTTCCACGGCCACCAGAAGGCCGGCGCCGTCATGGCGGGGGACATCCTGCGCCGCCTGCGGTACGACAACCGGACCGTCCGGGCCGTGACCCGGCTTGTGCTGTACCACGACGCGCCGATCCCCTCCGGCGGAAAAGGCGTCAAGCGCTGGCTCAACCGCCTGGGGGAGGATTTGTTCCGCCTGCTGCTGGAGGTCAAAAAGGCCGACGTTCAGGCGCACGCGCCCTGGTGCCGGGCGGAGCTGCTGGCGGAGCTGGGGCGGGCGTCGGACACGCTGGAGGAGGTCATGGCCCAGCGGCAATGCTTCCAATTGAAGGATTTGGCCGTCAACGGGCGCGACCTGATCGCGCTGGGCGTGCCGGAAGGGGCCGCGATCGGCGGGGTGTTGGGGCAATTGATGGAGCTGGTACTGGACGAGCGGCTGGAAAACGAGCGGGAGTCCCTGCTGGAGGCGGCGCGGCGCGTGTATGCGCGGGATGGGGAGGGTTTTTGAAAACTTAGTGCATATCACTTGAAACGCACGGGATGCTGTGCTATAATGAATGTATCAATGTAAGGAGGCGTTTGACATGGCTGATACGATCAACGTAACCATCCGTCTGGACCGGGAGCTCAAGGAACAGGCTGAGATCATGTTTCGCGATTTGGGCATGAACTTATCCACAGCGTTTAACATTTTTGCCCGTCAGTCCTTGCGGCAGGGCAAAATCCCGTTTGAAATCTACGACCCGTTCTACAGCGAGAAGAACCAGGCGCGGCTTGCGCGTTCTATTGCGGACGCCGAAGCGGGGAAAGTAACGGTACGCGACTTAATAGAGGTGGACTGATTATGCAAAAGGCTTGGACGGACGATGCGTGGGCTGATTATGTGCATTGGCAGACGGAAGACAAAAAGACCCTAAAGCGCATCAACATTCTTCTCAAAGACATCGATCGCAGCCCTTTTTCGGGGCTTGGAAAGCCCGAGCCCTTGAAGGGCAGCAAGCAGGGATATTGGAGCAGGCGGATTGACGAGACGAACCGCATCGTCTACAAACTGGAGCATGGGCAAATCGTGATTACGCAATGCGGCGGTCATTATGACGAATAAGGAGACGGCTTGTTGCAAAAAAGAAAAATCATGCAGGCGCGGATGTAAATTGCAGGGGCGATTTCCAATCGCCCGCTAAAATCGCACCTTTTACGCGGGCGAACGGAGTTCGCCCCTGCAATCGCACAAAAAAATTACCGTATCGGTGGGCTGAGTATGTGCGTTGCTCCGTCTGAATTGATACGGCGTGTCGTAATTTTGTGTAATGCGAAAGGTAAGGACAGGAAGCCATGTCTGAACAGACCATTGAACAATTTATCGGTGAAGTTCTCGTCGGAGAGGCTCAAAAAAACGCAGGGGAGTTTGTCGCGTATCTAAGAGCGAACGAAATGCAGTTTGAAAAAGCCGGAGGTTATTGGGAAGATAAGCTTTACTGGGCCATAGGGTACAGAGATAAAAGCGTATGCTTTATTGAATTAAAGGATGACCCGTCCGGCCCTTGGACGGTTTGGTCTGATGACAGCGGTTCCGATTCGTTTGGAGACAGTTCGCTGGACGAACATATAAAAGAAATTTTTTGGGGAAATGTCGTTGTTTGTGAAAATATCAACCCATGCTTTAACGGCTGTAAGAAATCGCGTAAAAAAATATTCGGAAAAGACATTGACAATGTTTGCGGAACGGCTGTAAAATTTGAAAACCCGAACGCGGAAGCGGTGGCGTGTTTGAAAAGAATGGCTGAGATCAGGAAAAACCGTATTCTCAGGAATGGTTAACCTCTGTTATAAGCACCGCCCCCTATACACCGCACACCGCGCCGGTCCCCGATCCCTTAGATTCACCGGCCGGGGCAGCGCGGAACGTGCATAGAAGGAGGACGTATAGATGGATATTCATATCCGCAAAGCGCGGCCGGAGGACGCGCATCCTTACGCCGCCAATCATGTCGCCTGCTGGCAGGCCGCGTACCAAGGCATCCTGCCGGACGAATACCTGAACGCGATGCCTGTGGAGAAAATGGCGGAACGGAACCGGCAGACGTTAAGCGACCCGGGCCTGTGCCGGTATTATTGTGTGGAACAGGACGGCCGGATGATCGGCAGGCTCATTACGTGCGAAAGCTGTGATGAGGATAAATCCAACGCGGGAGAAATCGCCGCCATCTATCTGCTGGACGCCTTTTGGGGCAAGGGCTATGGAAGGAAACTCATGGATTTTGCTCTCGCCGATTTAACCAGCCAGGGGTATGATGAAGCGATCCTTTGGGTCCTTGAGCCCAATCACAGGGCCAGGCGGTTTTATGAAAAATGCGGCTTTGCCCTCGACGGCGCACAAAAAGAAATCCATATCGGTCAGCCGCATACCGAACTGCGCTATACCCTCGCTTTGTCAAAATGAAAACTCACTGACCCGGCGTTTCGGGGAACGGCGATGTGCCGGAGGATGAATTGAACCGGCCGGCCGACAGCCGTTAGGACCTGATTGAGCCAAACATGAGGAAGCGGAAATATGCCGATGGATTTCAAGAAAAAACCAAATAAAACAATACTGGAAACGGAACGCCTACTCCTCCGTGAAATGGTGATAACCGATTTGCCTGCTGTATGGGAAATTGTTGGGGACGATATAACAATGGCGGCATGGGATGGCGCGTGGAGTGAAGAAGAAAACCTTGCGGGGCTTGAAAAGCAGATTAACAGCTATCGAGAAAACGGTTTCGGGCGCTGGGCAGTCGCTCTAAAAGACACAAACCGGGTAATCGGAATATGCGGACTGCAATACTGCGATACCGATAAAGACAGCGTTCTTGAGGTTGGCTATCTGTTCAACCGCGCCTTTTGGCATAAGGGATACGCTATCGAAGCCGCGATTGCAAGTAAGCGATATGCTTTTGACGTTTTGGGAGAACCGGAAGTATTTTCGCTCGTCAGAGATACGAACCTCGCGTCAATCAATGTCGCGATACGAAACAGTATGCTCGTTCGCGGACGCTTTATAAAGCCATACAAAGGCGCGGCTATGCCGCACTATATTTTTTCAGCAAGAAAAACAGAGGAGCGCCCTATGCCGGAGTGATGCGTGTCCGCAACTTCGATTGTATAAGTTCCTGTGCCCCCCCCCCCGCGCACAACTCGTATGGGCGACCGTCCCCGGTCGCCCATATTTTTCTCTGCGCCCCTACAACCGGCGTAAACCTTTAGGTTGTACATTGTACTACAGCACATGTTCCTCAATCCATTGGGCCACCCCGTCTTCCTCGTTGCTGCCGCAGATCCAATCGGCGGCGGCCCTGACCTGGGCGGTGGCGTTGCTGACCGCCACGCCGGTCCCGCATTCGCGGAGCATTTCCAAATCAATGACATCGTCGCCGAAGCTGACGATCTCCTCCGGACGGATGCCGCAATGGGCGGCGGCGGCTTTCAGGGCGTTCCATTTGACCGCGTCGGGGCTGGCGAAACGGTACAGCGGCTCGCCCGTATACCGCGCCAGATCCAGCCGGGGGAACCGCGCGGCAATGCGCCCGACCGAGCCGGGGCTTTCACTGAGAACAGAGACCTTCAAAAACGGCTGCGCGGCGGCATCGCCGGAAAAATCGCTGAGCCGGTAATGCCCATAGTCGGGCTGGAACGGCATATCCGGGTCGTTGGTCAGCGCGGCCTCCTCACTGATGGCAAAAACAAACCGAACCTCCGGCGTATCCAGGCAGACGCGGATCAAATCGCGGCAGACCTCCGGCGGCATGGTAAAGCGGCGGAGGACGGCCTCCCCCGCAAAGACCATCGCGCCGCCGTAGCCGATGAAGATATCCGGCTGAATCTGCCGGAGGAAACGCGCGCACCCCTTTTCCGACCTCGCGGTGGCAAGGGCGGTTTTGATGCCTTGCTCACGGCAGCGGCGGAACACGTCCGCCGTGTAGCCGGAAAGGGTTTTGTCGTTTCGCAGCAGCGTGTTGTCCAGATCGGCGACGAGCATCCTGACCATAACGGCCTCCCCCCGCAACAAACAGAATGGGCCAATTATAGCATGTCAAGCGCGAACGGGGCAAGCGCCGTTAGTCTGCCCTGATATCCCGACCGTAGGGCGCGATGCCCCCGGCGCGCCGTGTTTCCCCATTTTGCGCGCCCGGGGAAACGGACGGACGCACACAGTGCGTCCCTAGGGCATTTCTTCAAACCCCCGATCTTGCCATGAAGAGGACGAGCTGATATACTGTAAAGCATGAAACGTCATGAAATAACAGATGAACAATGGGAGCGGGTAAAGGACAAACTGCCAGCGGAACGCAAGCCCCAGGGAGGCCGCCCGGCGAAAGATAACCGGGTCATGCTGAATGGCATAATCTATTGGCTGAACACCGGGATTCCGTGGGCTGATTTGCCGGAACGGTTCGGGCCGT
>Ga0099364_10011810_pt1 | contig 11864 bp, 10 predicted proteins | sample TergutTh196P3_FD_73070 | JGI IMG/M metagenome (GOLD analysis project Ga0099364, IMG submission 73070) | Microcerotermes parvus P3 segment gut microbial communities from Pointe-Noire, Republic of the Congo - Th196 P3 | ecosystem: Host-associated > Arthropoda: Insects > Digestive system > Gut ...
GCCCGATGCTTTTGACTGTAATGCCGAGCAGCTCTGCGACAAGTTTCTTGAGCAGGTCGGGATATTTTACGAACAGGACTTTGAATAGCGTGTCGTTTTTTAATGTATATTCGAGTTTGGTCATATGTGTTGCTCCTTTCTATAAAAATAGTATATCACACTCACATACAAATTTCCAGTCCTATTTTAATAAAAATATGCTATAATATACTCATCACCATAACCATCATCTCAAAAAAGGAGAGCAGCTATGAGTTTTGTTCATCTGCATACACACACGGAGTATAGTCTTCTTGACGGCGCCTGCAGGATAGCGCCGCTGGTTTCGCAGGTTCGTGATATGGGACAGACGGCCGTTGCGATAACCGACCACGGCAATATGTACGGTGTTATAGACTTTTACAAAGAGTGTAAAAAACAGGGGGTAAAGCCCATCATAGGGTGTGAGGTGTATGTTGCTCCCCGATCAAGATTTGACAGAGTTCACGGCACCGACAGTTCTCCCTACCATCTGGTGCTGTTGTGCCAAAACGAGATAGGATATAACAATCTGATGAAACTTGTCTCGGCGGGATATACAGAGGGGTTTTACTCAAAGCCCCGCATAGACAGAGAGCTTATAACCCGTCACAGCGATGGTCTGATCTGTCTCTCTGCCTGTTTAGGCGGAGAGATTCCGCGGAGATTGCTGGAGGGCGACTATGCCGCCGCAAAACAAGCGGCCGAGTTTTATTTGGGGGTTTTCGGCAGGGACAGATTCTATATCGAACTGCAGGATCACGGTCTTGATGAGCAGAAACGAATCCTGCCCCTGCTGCTTAGAATAGGCCGGGAGACGGGCGCTGGGCTTGTTGCCGCCAACGATGCCCATTATATAGAAAGGTCAGACAGCAAGATCCACAACGTATTGCTTTGTATACAGACCAATCAGGTTGTGGGGCAGGATAATAACTTCGAGTTCAGCGGGAGCGAGTTCTACCTAAAATCAAGCGGGGAGATGGAGGAGCTTTTCGGCAGTTATCCCGAAGCTTTGGAAAACACTGTCAAGATAGCCGATATGTGCAGCTTAGAGTTTGAGTTCGGGGTGACAAAACTCCCGATATTCCACACGCCCGACGGTCAGGATAACGCCGAATACTTTGAGAGCCTATGTTATGACGGATTGAACAAACGCTATGGCACAACGCCGCCCAACGAGGCAACCAAGCGGCTTGAATATGAAATAAGCGTTATAAAACAGATGGGGTTTGTTGATTATTTTTTGATCGTGCATGATTTTATCGCCTATGCCAAGAGCAAGGGAATCTCGGTAGGGCCGGGGCGGGGATCGGGAGCGGGAAGCCTTGCCGCATACTGTATAGGCATAACCGGGGTTGATCCTATAGAACACAATCTGCTCTTTGAGAGATTCCTTAATCCGGAGAGGGTCAGTATGCCCGATTTTGACATAGACTTTTGCTACGAACGCAGGGGTGAGGTCATAGACTATGTCACCCGCAAATACGGAGCCGATCATGTAGCGCAGATCATAACATTCGGAACCATGGCGGCAAAGGGAGCAGTCCGTGATGTCGGGCGGGCGCTGGGGGTGTCATACCAGACGGTAGACAGGCTTGCTAAACAAATACCATGGAGCTTGGGGATAACCATAAAAAAAGCGCTGGAGGTTTCGGCGGAGTTTAGGGGGAGTTATGAGAACGACCCGACCGCAAGAGAGATCATAGATACCGCCATCAAATTGGAGGGAATGCCGAGACACGCATCCACCCATGCGGCAGGGGTTGTTATCACCCGTGACAGGGTAGACGAATATGTCCCGATAGCCAAAAACGATGAGGCGGTGGTTACACAGTATCCTATGAACACCCTTGAGGCGCTGGGACTGCTCAAGATGGATTTTTTAGGACTGCGGACACTTACGGTAATCAGCGATACCGAAAGATCGGTACGCAGATATAATCCGCAGTTTGATATAGAGACCATACCTATGGACGACAAAAAGGTATATGAGATGCTCTCACGGGGAGAGACCGAGGGTGTGTTCCAGTTTGAAAGCTCAGGGGTGGTGCAGGTTCTGCAGAGGCTAAAGCCGGAAAGATTCAACGACCTTGTGGTTACCACATCCCTCTACCGATCGGGCCCTATAGAGGCGGGGTCTGTTCCGATTCTGATAAAAAACAGGCATGATACTAATAACATAAAATACAAACATCCCCTGCTGAAACCCGCTCTTGAGGAAACATATGGCGTGATGCTCTATCAGGAGCAGGTTATGTGGATTCTGCGGGAACTTGCGGGATTCTCTTACGGCAGAGCCGATATAGTCAGACGGGCTATCGGCAAGAAAAAGGCCGATGTTATACCAAAAGAACGGCAGGCATTTATACACGGCGTTGTCGGTGAAGACGGTAACATAGAGTGCGAAGGAGCGGTCAAGCGAGGGGTCAGCGAAAAGATCGCTAACCAAATCTTTGACGAGATGGCGGGATTTGCCTCCTATGCCTTTAACAAATCCCACGCCGCAGCCTATGCTCTGATAGCATACCGAACGGCCTATCTCAAGGCAAACTACAAAAAGGAATACTTTGCGGCATTGTTCACCAGCGTTCTTGACAACACCGACAAGATCATAGAATATGTATCCGAATGTAAAAAGCTGGGCATTGCCATACTTCCGCCCTGCGTTAATTCGAGCGGGATGGGGTTTGCACCCGAGGGTAACGACATCAGGTATGGACTTCTTGCTATAAAAAACATAGGCAGAGGCATGATACAGTCGATACTTGCCGAAAGGGAGCAGGGAGCCTTTGTTTCGCTATACGACTTTGTCCGCAGAATGTCCGGCAAGGATATAAACAAGCGGGCGGTAGAGAGCCTTATCAAGAGCGGGGCGTTTGACAGCTTTCCCCACAACCGCCGCCAGATGATTTTGGCATACCAAGAGATCATGGAAAGCGCCGACAACGACAGAAGAACGACAATATCAGGGCAGATAAGCCTGTTCGGGGATTCCGCCCCTGCTGAGCATAGGATGCCGCCGATAGGAGAGCTTGACCCAAACGCCCTGTCGGCCATGGAAAAGGAGAGCATGGGGTTGTATATATCCTCTCACCCTCTTGACGGCTATACCGCCCTCTATAAAAAGCACTCATTCGATTCGATCTCCGCCATCAAGAACGACACCGGTAACACCGTCTACCGAGACCGCTCCAGGGTAACGGTCATGGGAATCGTGCAGAGCAAAAAGACGGTGACCACAAAGAAAAACGAGCAGATGGCATTCGTGACCATAGAGGATAGGAGCGGAACTATAGAGGTTATCATGTTCGCCGATGCCTATAGCGAATTTGCGGCCGTTATCACCCAAAACTCTGTGGCGGTCATATCCGGAACCGTAACAATAAAGGAGGACGAACCCGCAAAAATCGTATGTGAACGGGCCGTCTCTCCGCAGGAATATATCGAGCTGAAGTCCCTGTATCTCAAGGTTGCCTCCAAAACCGACAGCCGTCTTGCCGCCGTATATAGCGAGATAGGACGCAGTCCAGGCAGCAGCCCCGTATACCTCTACTGCACAGACGACGGCAAATACCGCAAACTGCCCGACAAATACAGAACAACCATCAGCGATGGCACCCTAAATAAAATGGAGATTATACTGGGAACGGGGAATGCGGCGGTTAGGTGATGGAGGATTTCTCACTCCACCAGCATTGCATCGCCGAATGAGAAGAATCGGTACTTGCGTTGTACTGCGGCTCTGTAGATGGACATGGTGTTTTGGTAGCCGGCAAATGCGCTGACCAACATGATCAACGAGCTTTCGGGCAGGTGGAAGTTTGTTATAAGGCTGTCGGTCAAGACAAACTCGTACCCCGGGCAGATGAAAATGTCGGTGTCTCCCGAGTAATCCTTTTCAGGCAGCAGACCGTTTTGGGCAAATCGCCCCACCGTCTCAATAGTTCGGCAGGAGGTAGTGCCGACGGCAACAACCCGCCTGCCCGCCTTTTTCGCAGAGTTTATGTGACGGGCGGTCGATTCGGGCATATAGTAACTCTCCGAGTGCATCTTGTGCGCCGATATGTCGTCGGTCTTTACAGGGCGGAACGTCCCCAGCCCGACATGGAGGGTGACCTTGGCAACGGTAACTCCCTTGTCCCTGATTCGGTCAAGCAGCTCAGGCGTGAAGTGCAGTCCGGCCGTTGGAGCCGCCGCAGACCCAGGCGGTTTTGAGTAGACGGTCTGATACCTCTCGTTGTCTTGGAGCTTCTTGAAAATATACGGGGGCAGCGGCATATTTCCGGCACGGTCTAATATTTCATAAAAGTTTCCGTCATACACAAACTCTACAATACGACTGCCGCCGTCTGCATAATCGAGTATTTTCGCCCAAAGCTCGCCGTTTATCTCTACCTCTGCACCCGGACGCAGTTTCTTACCCGGCTTGACCAGCGCCTGCCATGTGTCTTTGCCCTCCTGTCTTAACAGGAGGAGTTCGGCAGCGGCGCCTGTGCCGCACTTTTTGCCGTATAACCGTGACGGAAGAACCCTCGAATCGTTGACAACAAGAACATCCCCGTCACTAAGATAGTCGATCACATCCCGAAACACCCTATGCTCGGTCTGCCCCGATGCCCTGTTATACACAAGCAGTCCTGCACTATCTCTCGGCTCTATGGGCGTCTGAGCGATAAGCTCATCGGGAAGGTCATAATAAAAATCTTTGGTTGTATATTTCAAGCAAACATCCCCGTAGTTGCACGCAAACGTGCAACTTTTTGTATTTTATCACCTATTAGTGGGAGGACATCCTGCCCTCGCCATGTATTAAGTATAACATATGATAGGAGAAATTACAATGGATTTAAGCGAAAAAACAATAACCGTTGACGGAGGGAGAAGAATGTGTTATCCTAAAGATAGCTTTGAAGCGTATCTTAGGAAGAGCAACAAAATCCTCGATAACCACAGAATCATTATCAAATATGGCTATGTTTCAAAAGACACTCCCGTGATGACCGACAGAGAACGAATTGCGGAGGTTCAAGCGAGAGTGCGTGAATCGCTTTTGCACCAAAACCAACTGTCAGAAATACGCAGCATAATAACTAATGCTGAAAACAAAATCAAAGAATTGATTGAGGTCGAATCTAAAACACAAACCTCCGACATAGAGCGTATTCAATTAGAATCAATAAAGATAGCGGAAGATATGTTTGTTCTTCTTGCAGATGAAATATATGCTATCGCTATAAACTCCTACACCCTGTATTTGGCGGCATATAATGAGGTTTTGAATGTTACCTCAGATGGAACAGAATTAACAAAAGAAGACATTGATAAAATATGTCCCTGGCTTGCTCCGTGGATCGAAAAAGAAAAAGACAGAATACTTGACGAAATATCAATCGCTTTTATAGGGCTGATTTCAGGGGAATATACAGAAAAGTTTTTTTCTCTTGCTTTTTTGGGAGCATTAGCCTTAGCCCTTTCTTTTGTGTTTACAGGATGCTCTGAAAGAACAGAGGACAGCATAAGAAGTTCTATCGACACATCCTCCATGGAAGCACTAAAGGATTCGCTGCTTGCAAACGGCATAGAGGAATACGAGATAATCTCAATCATTGATGAGAATACCTGCGATACCTGCCGTGATATGCACGGTGTAAGCTATGCCGTTATAGACTTTGACATAGGCACAACCGCCCCGCCGTTCCATCCTAACTGCCGCTGTACGATAACGGCGTATGTGGTGGATGATTGGATTGGTGAAGAGGAAAACGACATAGATCTATTGGTTACTGCAGAACAACTTAGTTATATTGGTTTTGCAAATATAACTGATGAAATGGTTGAAGATTTAAACAGGGTACTTGTTAAATATGGTATAACCACTAAGGAGCAAATAGCACATTTCCTTGCACAATGCTTGGTAGAGTCTTGGAATGGCAGAAGTTTAACTGAAATTAACTGGACAAATTACCCCAACTCATCACAAGAAGAAGACAGAATCCACTTTAATACAATGTATGGAAACAGAAATGATTTAGGTAATTTAGGTGTAAATACAAACGATGGATATAACTACAGAGGTGCGGGATATATTCAATTAACAGGCAGGTACAATTATCAACAATTTGCCGATTATATAGGCGACCCGAATGTTATGCAAGGAGCCGAATATGTTGCGGCTAATTATGCGTGGGAGGTTGCTGCGTGGTTTTGGACAGAGTTCAAAGACATAAACAGCCAAATAACACCGGATACAACGGTGAGAGAAGTTACAAGAACTGTTCAAGGCGGAAGCGGAGAGTTAGAGGAAAGAGAAGAGGCGTTTTTGCGTGCGATGGACATTTTATAACAAAACAATGCTATTCGCCACAATTGCGGTTTTCGCCGCAATTGTGGCTTGCACTGGTTTAAGCAACCCAAAACCATCAAATTTCATGGAGTTCATTTTATCGGACATTCAAATTGAAAACTATAGTATGGAAACAGAAGAATATAAAAAACAGAATGTAAGAATATTATATCCCAAACTAAATTCGCATTTTTCTAGATCAAAATTAGATCAAATTAACGAAATGATCAGAATCGGTACGCTTGATTTGTTTTTCAATGGAGATTTTGAGGACGATTTTAGTCACGAAATGTCTGTGTATGAGCTTGAATATGAGATAAAATATTTCAGCACATCGTATATAAGCATAGTGTATAAGGGATATTTTAATGTTTACAGATCAGCACATCCAACGCATTTGTTTTACACGCTAAATATTGATTTGAATAGCATGGAACCCATATCACTTAAAGACATAGTTGATATTGACGAGGTTTTCTTGCGAAAATTTACAAACGCAATAGATGATGATATATATTTTCAAAACATATCTGATGAAAATATATTAAAAAATTTAGAAAAAACAGCATCTGCCTATTTTACAAAAACACATCTATATATAGTTTACTATCTCCCGTTTATATTAGGCAACTATACGATCATTGAAATTACAAACGCATAAACACACCACAAAAACATTTTTCTTCCCTATTGACTTTCCCGAAAAAATTGCGTATAATAATAATGTACCGTGAGGTACAGGCAGAATTAATTCGGGTGTTTCGCCGCCGTTAAGAGCGACTTGTATATTCTCAGTGCTTCGCCGCTGTAAGTGCGACTTGTATATTCTCAGTGCTTCGCCGCTGTAAGTGCGACTTATAATGCGAGGGGGGTGGTTTTTTAATCACCCCTTTCTTATTCGGGAGGTTTTTATGAACAAGGAATTGGATTTTTATCAAGTTGATGCGGAATACATATCGCATCTATTAAAACAGGATGACCGTGTTCCTAAAGTTGATTATTCTATTGCAAATCGGCATGACAAATTTCTTTGCGGAATCGTACTGGAAGTAGGCGGGCATAGCTATTTCGCACCTATTTCTTCATTTACAACTCCGCAACGTACAAATTTGATTATAAAAAACGAAGAGGGCAACGCATTGTCGAGTATACGTTTTTCATTTATGATACCGGTGCCGTCAAGCGTGATTACCGTAAAGCGTATCAATGACGAACCATCGCCTAAATACAGGCGTTTGCTTAATGAAGAACTTCAATATTGCCGAAAAAACGCAAAAGCCATCTTTCGTGTAGCAAAGTTTGTTTACAACTCTGTCGTAAACAAAAAAGACCCGCTTATGATAAAAAACTGCTGTGATTTCAAGAAACTTGAATCCGCTTGCGATGAATATATGAAAACGAACATATAACACGACCAACCGCATTTGCTTTTTGTTCTCTTTTAACCACGAAATACACAAAAATCACGAAATGTTTATTAAGGACGGTACGCACAGGGGTGCGTACCCTACTGCATCCGTGATATGCACGGGCGGCAGATTGCCGCCCCTACACGCCCTCTCAGTCGGCGTTGCCGCTGACAGCTCTCCCTTTGGGAGAGGTGTCATGCGTTAGCATGACGGAGAGGGCGACATTCTGCATTGTTAATCCTCATTGTATTCCATGCTGAAATAGGCTGTCATTTCTGACTGCGGGTTGTCACGGTTTATATTCAGATTTACCGATGTGCTGCCCAAATCCTTGTTGTAGCTAAAGCTGCCGTTTTCGATCGAGAGGCTGCGGACATCCTTGACCACCGATGTTTGGATAGCCAGCAAATCAGACCCGCTAACAACGGGACGGACGATGTTCTCGGCGGTTTTTATAATCGTAAGTGTGTTTGATGTATCTATATTTTTTATAAGAGCGCTGCCCGATACCGACTTTATTTTGTTTTCAAAACAAACGACGTTGACGGGGGCGTTTGTTTCTTTTGCGATATAATCTATCTCCCGCTCTCCGTTATCATGCTCGGTAACGGCCGTTATCTCATACAGATGCGAATTGCTCTCAAGTATTTTGATTATATCCTCGCCGCCCCTGAGTTTTACATCACCCTTGTCGAACAGAGCCAGTATCACAACAATGTTTGAAGCGGCAAATATAGCCGCTATTGCAAAAAATCCCGCAATTACCGACCATGTCACGACCCTTCTCCGTCTGTCTCTTATCCTCTTGTTTGGTGCCGACAAATTTTTATCCATATAAAATAATTCTCTCCCCTGTTTTCTACAAAATAATTAACCGTTTATTCTTATTATAAAGAAAATAGTTTAACAATACAACCGAATAAAAAACAAAACATTGCGGAGTATAAAAAGTATAAAGGGTGATTAGTGTGAAAGAAAAGGTAACTATGTCAATCAACGGTCTGCAGTCTGTTAAAGACAGTATAGCATTAGAAAAGGCATTACGCAAGCAGAAAAGTGTCAAAGCCTATGTCAACATAGCATCTGGCAAGGCGACGGTGGTCTTTAATCCGAGACGCATCTCCCTCGACCTGCTCTTCGATGTTATTATCGACATGGGATATTTTGCCACTGTGAATGACAATAAAGAGCAGTTTATCTCGATCGAAGAGCAGCTCGATACAGGCGGGCAGGATTTGTATTTTAACAAAAACATTCTTTCCTCTCGAAAAGACTATTGTGCGGTTGACCTGATAGCCTCAACCAAGGTAACGGGAACCCAGCTGTTATCGCTTGCCGCAGGTGTGGTCAAGGGAAGCAGGTGCGTTTACGGTAACGCTATCACCGACCTTGCCGCCCAAAACAGCATCAGAGCCATCAGTGCCGCCATTCTGTCGGACAAACTCCATGGGATCGAGGCCGATGCAAACGGCAGCAAAATCCTCATCGGAGACAGGACATTCATGGAAGAAAACATGGTTGCTCTAAACAAAACTCCCGCCGTGTCAAGCGAACATACCGCAGTTTATATCTCCATTGCCGGTTATTTATTAGGATTCTTTGTTCTATCCGAAATGATGCCGATTAGTGAGGCGGCAAGTTAATGACCACTCCGATTACGGGGCGACACCTTGCAGCAGACCACCCCGCCGCTGCGGCGGCACCCCGACGACAATTAACAGTTGACAATGTACAATTGACAATTATTGTAAATGCAAGTTTGCTGGTAAAAATAGAGTGGATTCTTATAATTTCAAGCCCCGTAACTGTCCATTGTTCATTGTAAATTGTCAATTGTCCGTCATTCCCCTCTGGGGAGGGGTGGCAAACACTCGCAACAAAGTTGCGATAGTGTTTGACGGGGTGGTCTGCCTCGAAACGCCATGGCGTGACGGAGAGGGCGGCATTTCGTGGTTGCGAAAAATTGTCAAACAAGTTAATTTAAATTTTTGGAAAATAAAAATATTAAATATAAACGGCATACAATTCCCTTTGATAAAACAGGGCAAAGAGCAAATATTAATAATGCGATGGGAAAACAACAAAACGCAGGAGGATGAATATGAGAAAAATTTTTCGCTGTGCATCGGCAGGAGCAGCAGCGGTTTCGATTTTTATTTTTGGTATAGTATTATATTACGACAATACCTTATCAAATATGTATTATATAACAGACGGGCAAGAATTAATTTTAGGAACAATGATTCCGGTAACGGTGGTCAGCAATGAAAATGTGTCGGCCGTCTCGGGAACGGCAAACGGCGGCAAGATTCGGGATGTTTCACTCAAGCTTTTCGGCAGGATACCGATAAAGCAGACCAGAGTTCAGAGTATAGACCAAACTTCGGTCATACCTGGAGGAAGACCGTTCGGAATAAAGATGTTCAGCAAGGGTGTAATGGTGGTGGGTCTGAGCGATATAGAGACAGATTCAGGCTCTGTCTGTCCGGGCAAGGATGCAGGAATCAGGCTGGGTGATATAATATATTCCATCAATGGCATAAGCGTCTCGACAAATGAAGAGGTTGAAAGGTTAATATCGACCGGAGGAGGCAATCCTCTCACGCTCCTTATTCGGCAGGGCAACGATGAGTACGATCTAACCCTAACTCCCGTGCTGGCAAAGGCTACAGGCGATTACAAGGCGGGAATCTGGGTGCGGGATTCGTCGGCAGGAATAGGAACTATAACATTCTATCATCCGGGTGAAGGGGTGTTTGCGGGACTTGGGCACGCTATATGCGATGTCGATACAGGTGAAATAATCCCGCTATTAACGGGTGAAACGGTCAAGGTCAATATAAACTCGGTTCAAAAAGGCACACTCGGATCGCCGGGTGAGTTGCGGGGGAATTTTTCATCCGAGCGGGCAACAGGAAATATACTCCTCAACAACGAAACGGGTGTCTACGGACAGATGTATGAATACAAAAGCGACCTGATTCCCATTCCAATAGCTCTCAAGCAGCAGATAAAGACAGGACCCGCCAAGATATTATCGACAATAGAGGGGCTGGAACCCCGTGAATACGACATTGTTATAGAAAAGGTATCGACCAACGACAGCACGCTTACTAAAAACATGGTCATAAGGGTTACAGACCCTGAGCTTTTAGAAAAAACCGGAGGAATCGTGCAGGGAATGAGCGGCAGTCCCATACTGCAAGAGGGAACTCTTGTAGGAGCGGTCACCCATGTCTTTGTCAATGACCCTGCAAAAGGATACGGAATCTTCGCCGAAAACATGATAGCCAACATCGACAGCATGGCTATAGATACAGTAAAAAAAGCGGGATGAATATCTGCGGAACGGTCGCAGACCGTTCCATACACAACGATTAAAAAATCGGGAGGAATAGTTCCTCCCGATTGTCATTATTGAGCCTCTGCCATATTGAATCTTTTTTTGAATCGGTCAACACGACCTCCGGTATCGATCAGCTTTTGACGCCCCGTGAAAAAAGGATGACATTGCGAACAAATCTCTACATTTATGTCTTTCTTTGTAGAACCTGTTTCTATAGTATTACCGCAAGCGCATCTTATGGTTGTAGGCTGATAATTCGGATGGATTCCCTCTCTCATATTTACACCTCGTTTAAAAAAATTCGTTTTTTATCATTTTTCATTGCCGTCCGCACGGTATGCAACATATCGTCTGCGGGTTAGAAATTAAATGAAAAATGATAAATGATTCGCTTTCGCCAATGATGAATGATAAATACAAAAAATGCCGCTGAATCTGTGCGTTTCCTTAATTTATCATTTACAATTCATCACTTATCATTCTTCATTGCCTCGATAGAGGCATTTTTTGGAGCGGGTGATGGGAATCGAACCCACGCGACCAGCTTGGAAGGCTGGAGTTCTACCATTGAACTACACCCGCAATATCGCCGGAACCGGTACCCCGATTCCGGCATGGTAGTGCCGGCATAGACCTATCTTCCCGGGCAGTCGCCCGCCAAGTATTGTGGGCGCAGATGAGCTTAACTTCCGTGTTCGGGATGGGAACGGGTGTGACCTCATCGCTGTATACACCGACTTTTGCAAGA
>Ga0099364_10011811_pt1 | contig 11862 bp, 9 predicted proteins | sample TergutTh196P3_FD_73070 | JGI IMG/M metagenome (GOLD analysis project Ga0099364, IMG submission 73070) | Microcerotermes parvus P3 segment gut microbial communities from Pointe-Noire, Republic of the Congo - Th196 P3 | ecosystem: Host-associated > Arthropoda: Insects > Digestive system > Gut ...
TTTTTGATGTAGTTGGTTGGGTAATAATAAAGCACCCGTGGAGTTTGAGTTTCAAAGGTTTTTATGTAGATTATCAGCCGTGGATTACTTTAATTTATTTGGCTATTTTTGTAAGTCCGCTCGTTGGTTATTTATTTGTTTAACATTAGCTAAGGGGCTTCAAACACATCAACCGACTTTCGTAGGTTGCGAATAAAATTTATATAATGCGAGGATTTTTAGTATGAAGACAGATATACCCGAATTATTGTTTCAATCGCGTGACGACTTTCGCATATGGCTTCAAGAAAACGCAACAACAAGCGATGGCGTATGGCTTGTATTCGGGAAAACGAAAGAGGTTGTTACTTTATCCGCAAACGATGCTTTGGAAGAAGCATTATGTTTCGGGTGGGTAGACGGACAAATGAAAAATATTGACGATACCAAATATCGCAAATATTTTGCTTGCCGCCGAGAAAAAAGCCCGTGGTCTGATAAAAATAAAAAGATAGTAAAAACGCTTCGAGAGAAAAATTTGATGACAGAATTAGGTGAAAAAGCCGTTGAAATCGCCAAGAGAAATGGTATGTGGGACGCTTCACCCTCCGGCACAATAACTGATGAACAAATAGCATCTTTCTCTGACAAGCTATCCGGCTTACCGCTTGCATATGAGAATTTCATAAAAATGCCACGCTCCGCTAAGGTAGCGTATGTGAGAAGATATTTGTCATTTAAGAAAGAAGAAACTCGGCAAAAAGATTTTGAAAAAATAGTTGATATGCTTAATCAAAATTTGAAACCTACCATAAACAGCAAGGGGTAAAATATTACAAAATAAGCATCAGACACATCAAGCGATTCCCGTAGGGGTGCAGGTAAAATTTATATTTTGGAGGTGAGCTATTTTGAATGACACCATAATTATAAAGAACATTTTTATTCGTGAATTCTATAATGCCGATATGCCTTTTATTAAATCATGGTTGAACAAAGACTATATTAAAAAGTGGTACGGCGAACCGAAAGAATGGCTTGATGAAATTGAAAACATCAGTGGCGAGTATGACTGGCTCAACCATTTCATTGTAGAATATGACGGTGTTCCTTTGGGATTTTGCCAATATTATGATTGCAGTAAAACGGCAAAGGGTTTTGAGTGGGATAATGAACTGCTCGGCACTTTTGCTATTGACTATCTTATTGGCGAAGAAGAATTTTTGAATAAGGGATTAGGTAGTGTTATTATTCAAAAACTAAACGAATTAATTATCTTAAAGGAAAATCCAAAACAAATAATTGCCGACCCTGTTAAAGAAAACTTGATTTCAATAAAGTTGCTTGAAAGAAATGGTTTTATTTTAGATGTGGTTACAGGGCTTTATAAGCTTGCGGTGTAAGCATTAACCGTATCAACCGATTTCCGCAGGCTTGCGAATAAAATTTATATACCGGAGGGCGTGTAAATGAATCCAAAATCAGTTCTTTTACAATGGGTAGAGGCTTTTAACAATTCCGATGCTGAAAAAATCTCGAACCTGTATGCTGATGATGCTGTCAATCATCAGGTTGCTAATGAGCCTGTTATTGGTAAAACGGATATAAAGAAAATGTTCGAGTCTGAGTTTGCTGGAGCTGATATGACTTGCATTGTTGAAAATATTTTTGAAGATGGCGAGTGGGCTATTATTGAATGGAAAGACCCTTTGGGCTTGAGAGGGTGCGGATTTTTTCACATAGTTGATGGTAAAATTGTTTTTCAAAGAGGGTATTGGGATAAGTTGTCATTCTTGAAGCAACACAACTTACCATAAACGGCAAGGGGTAAATATTATGAGTACCCACAACTTGACAAAAATAAATCCGGCGGTTTTTACACCGCCGGACTAGGCTACTGCTGAAAAGATTCTGAACAGGCTCTTAAGCGATTTGCTATTTGTACCAACCCCGAAAAGCATATCAGAGCCATTCTTGAATTATAATTTTTATGAATTATTGTTCTGAGTGCTTGGGAAGATGTTTCATGCGTTTGGCGTGTTGAGTAAATATGAATGACTTGACATACCCAAAAATTTATGCTATATTAATACAGGACGTGAAAAGTTGAGAGAGGAGAGTGGAAATATGGGTGATTTTTTGCTGAAATCTCGTTTTAAGCCGACCGGAGACCAGCCTGTTGCTATTGAAAAATTGAGCAACGGGCTTTTACGCGGTGAGCGTGAGCAAACACTTATGGGTGTCACCGGCTCGGGTAAAACTTTCACAATGGCTAACATTATCTCAAAGGTTAACCGCCCGACATTGGTTGTTGCCCATAACAAAACCCTTGCGGCTCAACTTTGCAGTGAATTTAAAGAATTTTTCCCCGACAACGCCGTGGAATACTTCGTCAGCTATTATGACTATTATCAGCCCGAAGCATATATCCCATCAACCGATTCTTATATCGAAAAAGACAGCGCGATTAACGATGAAATTGACCGCCTGAGACACTCGGCAACCTTCTCACTTGCCGAACGCAGAGATGTTATTATTGTCGCAAGTGTGTCGTGTATCTATAGCTTGGGTTCCGCTGAAGACTATCGCACTAACGCAATTTCAATCCGCCAAAATATGAATATGTCAAGAGAAGAACTGCTTGAACGTCTCATAGACATACAATACGAGCGCAATGACATAAGCTTTACCCGCGGAAAGTTCAGAGCAAGGGGCGATGTGGTAGAAATTTTTCCGGTTGGAAACCCGATTGAAACCGCGCTGAGAATAAGTTTTTTCGGTGACGAAATAGAAGATATAAAAGAATTTGAAGTTGTTACGGGGAATGTCAAGAGCGCGTTAACCCACGCGGCGGTTTTTCCGGCGAGTCATTATATAGTGTCGCAAGAAAAAATTGAAGATGCCCTTTATGACATCGAGTGTGAAATGCACGAACAAGTTGAAAAATTCACCGCCGAAAACAAACTGATTGAGGCGCAAAGAATAGCTCAACGCACTAAATATGACCTTGAAATGTTGCGAGAAATCGGAATATGCAAGGGTGTTGAAAACTATTCACGAGTGCTTTCAAGAAGAACCCCTGGTAGCACGCCAATCACGCTTATAGACCATTTTCCCGATGACTTTCTGATGTTGATTGACGAGAGCCATGTCACCATTCCGCAAATTCGCGGAATGCAGGGCGGGGATGCGGCACGCAAGAATAACCTCATAGAATATGGATTTAGACTCCCCTCTGCCTATGATAACCGACCGCTTAACTTTGACGAATTTTATGACAAAATCAATCAAGTTATATTTGTTTCGGCAACGCCCGGCGAGTTTGAAAAGAACCACTCAACCCAAATAACAGAGCAGTTAATCCGCCCGACAGGGCTGCTTGAACCAACGATTACTGTCAAGCCCACTGACGGTCAGGTTGAAGACTTGCTCTCTGAAATTAACATTCGTGCCGAACGCAAAGAGAGAATACTGATTACCACCCTGACAAAAAAGATGGCAGAGGATTTAACCGACTTTTTAGAACGCCACGAAATTAAAGTAAGATACATGCACCATGACGTTGACACCATTGAGCGAATGGAAATTATACGCGATTTAAGGTTGGGAGAGTTTGACTGTTTAGTCGGAATCAACCTTTTGCGTGAAGGGTTAGACCTACCCGAGGTGTCGTTGGTGGCTATTCTTGATGCGGATAAAGAGGGTTTTTTAAGAAGTGAAACCAGCTTAATTCAAACAATCGGCAGAGCGGCACGCAACGCATCGGGACAGGTAATAATGTATGCCGACCGCATTACACGTTCCATGGAAGCGGCAATCAGCGAAACTCGTCGGCGGCGTGATATTCAAACCGCATTTAACCTCAAACATGGCATAATACCTAAGACTATTGTCAAAGATGTTCGCGCTGTTTTAGAAATATCGTCAAAGAGCCAAGGTGATTCAAAGAAAAAGAAAATAACAAAATCACAGCGCGACGCTCTTATAAAAAAATACACCGCCTTAATGAAAGAAGCAGCAAAAATATTAGACTTTGAACAAGCGGCATATTATCGAGATTTAATTGTAGAATTGCAGATGTGAAAATAGAAGTATAGAAAGGACAGACTTATAGTGAGTAGAAAAACATCAAAAAAAGCAGTAATTTTAAATGCTCCGCTTAGTGAAAATTCATCGCCTACTGAGGAGGAGGAATCTGCTGCCGGCGGCTCGCCGGTAAAAAAAATCGTAATTAAAGGGGCGCGGGAGCATAACCTTAAAAATATCGACCTTGAGCTTCCGCGTGATAAATTGATTGTTATGACGGGGCTGTCCGGTTCGGGGAAATCGTCGTTAGCGTTTGACACGATTTATGCCGATGGGCAACGGCGATATATTGAAAGCCTGTCATCTTATGCCCGAATGTTTTTAGGGCAGATGGAAAAACCGAACGTTGACAGCATTGAAGGCTTGTCGCCCGCTATTTCAATCGACCAAAAAACAACCTCTAAAAATCCACGCTCAACAGTCGGGACAGTCACCGAGATTTATGATTATCTGCGGCTTTTATATGCGCGAATAGGTATTCCCCATTGCCCCGTCTGTAAAAAGGAAATAAAACAGCAAACAATCGACCGTATTGTAGACAGCATAATGCAACTCCCCAACGGAAGCCGTATTCAAATCATGGCCCCTATCGTGAGAGGGCGAAAAGGCGAATATCAAAAAGAGTTAGATTCTATAAAAAAACAGGGCTTTGTGAGAGTGAGAATTGACGGCATTATTTATGACGTTAACGAAAGAATTAAACTTGATAAAAATAAAAAACACGAAATAGACGTAGTAGTAGACCGTTTGGTTATTAAAGATGATATAATTTCAAGAATGTCTGACAGCCTCGAAACAGCGAGCGCGCTTACCGGCGGCATAATTGTCATAAGTCTCCTCGATGAAATGGACGTTCCCGAAAATTTGTCTGACGAGTTTGATGTTGACGGGCGCGAGCTTAGATTCTCACAAAACTATGCCTGCCCCGACCACGGTGTCAGCATGGACGAGTTAGCCCCCCGTATGTTCTCTTTCAACAACCCCTATGGTGCCTGTAAAGAATGTGGTGGATTGGGTGTACTCACTCGAATAGAGCCGAATTTAATTATGCCCGACACCGATTTAAGCCCACGTGAGGGCGGCTTCAAAGCATCGGGTTGGAAATACTCAGACGGGACAATTTGCCAAATGTATTTCGATGCGTTAGCAAAACATTACGGCTTTTCGTTAGACACGCCCTTAAAGAAATTGCCTGCTAAAATAATTAAAATCTTTCTGTATGGCACAAACGGAGAAAGAATAAAAGTCACCCGCTCTTTTGAATCGGGACAAGGTGTCTACCAAACCGATTTCGAGGGGTTGGTGAACAACTTAGAGCGGCGTTATCGCGAAACGGGCAGCAGTTATTCACGCGATGACATTGCAAACTATATGAGAGAAATCCCTTGTGACGAGTGTAACGGCGCGAGACTCAACAAAGAAGCTCTCGCGGTAACTGTCGGGGGCAAAAACATCAGTGATTTTTGCAAGATGAGCGTTAATGACGCGCTGAATTTTATCACTGATATTAGCCCTGAATTATCACAGCGACATCAACTCATCGGTAAAAGTATATTCAAAGAGATTAAAGAAAGGTTCTCGTTTTTGCAAAGAGTGGGCTTAGACTATCTTAACTTATCAAGAGCCGCAGGAACACTTTCAGGCGGAGAAAGCCAGAGAATCCGCTTAGCAACGCAAATCGGCAGTTCACTCATGGGCGTACTTTATATTTTGGATGAGCCAAGCATAGGTTTACACCAACGCGATAATAGACGACTTATCGAAACGCTCAAACGGTTGCGTGATTTAGGGAATACCCTCATTGTGGTTGAACACGATGAGGACACAATGTTGAGCGCGGATTTTCTCGTGGATATAGGCCCAGGGGCAGGGATTCACGGCGGCCAAATAGTTTTTGCGGGCAAAACAAAAGACATCATGAAATGCGAGACATCTGTGACAGGGCAATATTTGAGTGGTAAAGTAAAAATCGAAGTTCCCCGTAAGAGGAGAAAATCAGATGGACGTTATCTGACGATAAAGGGTGCGGCAGAGAACAACCTTAAAGGATTTGATGTTGACATTCCATTAGGAATTTTCACATGTGTCACCGGTGTTTCAGGAAGCGGCAAGAGTTCTCTTGTCAACGAGATTATTTATAAACATTTAGCCTCAAAACTCAACCGCGCAAGGCTGAGGGCAGGCAACTTTAAATCAATAAAAGGTGCCGAACATCTCGACAAGGTAATAGACATCGACCAGTCACCAATCGGCAGAACGCCGCGTTCAAATCCTGCTACCTATACCGGCGTTTTCACCGATATACGCGACTTATTTGCCTCTACAAAAGAAGCTAAAATCAAAGGCTATAGCGCAGGGCGTTTCTCGTTTAACGTGAAGGGCGGGCGTTGTGAAGCGTGTGACGGCGACGGAATCATCAAAATCGAGATGCACTTTTTGCCTGATATGTATGTCCCTTGTGAGGTTTGTAAGGGCAAACGCTATAACCGCGAAACCCTTGACATCAAGTATAAGGGCAAGGGCATCGACGATGTGCTTGACATGACCGTTGAAGAAGGTTTAAAATTCTTTTCAAACATAAACAAAATCGCAAAAAAACTCCAGACTCTCTATGATGTGGGATTGGGTTATATTAAAATCGGGCAGTCAGCGACTACATTATCGGGTGGCGAGGCTCAAAGAGTAAAATTGGCAACAGAGCTGTCTAAACGTTCCACCGGGAAAACCATATATATATTAGATGAGCCAACCACAGGGCTTCATGCCGCTGATGTTCACAAACTCATTGATGTTTTGCAAAAATTAGTGGAAAACAAAAACACGGTATTAGTAATTGAGCATAACTTAGACATAATCAAAACTGCCGACTATGTCATAGACTTAGGCCCCGAAGGAGGAGACAAAGGCGGCGAAGTCATAGCCACAGGAACTCCCGAGCAAGTCGCTAAAAATAAAAACTCATATACGGGGGAGTATTTGAGGAGGGTTTTGCAATAATTCTAAAAATTCTAAATTTTTCAAAAATTTTTAAAAATTTTTGAAAAATATATTGACATTTAGTTTTTAAAATGCTATAATACATACGCAACAAGGTTTTGCGGGTGTAGTTCAATGGCAGAATCCCAGCCTTCCAAGCTGGTCGTGTGGGTTCGATTCCCATCACCCGCTCGCTAACCTAATTGCCGCGATGAAGTTTACGAGTTAAATCGTTAACTTTACCGCGGAACTTTTTTATTTATTTGATTTTATTAAATCGAAACTCTTGCAAACGATATGATTGTCACGTTAGAATAATTTTGAAAACGCTCATACGCTTCAATTCCCTCTGCTTGTGCAGGTGTAATTGCAGTCGGTTCGCGCTTAGAAGCTATTTCATCGGACGACATAGATGTAGCACTTTCTTGAATTCTCTCTTCAATGCGACTCAATGCCTCGCTTGAATAGTTCTCAAACTTTTCTAACGATTTCTCGGCGTTCGCGCCCGCCAATTGTCGCGCAACCGTATGTGCGCGTTCAGACATGCGCTCTGAAGCAGGCTCTCTTTCGGGAGCAGATGCATCAATATTTGCCGCTTGATTTTCACCCGTTGCTTCCGGCAGCCTGTTTTCAATGGGCGGCAAACTTCTGTTGATAAGACCTATTGCCTTAAAATCGGGTTCGCCACTGATAAAAGTATCGACATGCGGCAAACTTCCGTGGATAAGACTGATTGCCTTAAAATCGGGTTTGATATTTTCGTTAGTAGGTGGCGGCACACTTCCGTTGATAAGGCTTATTGCTCTAAAGTCGGGAAAGTCATTGTCTGCTTTATCACCGGCAGGTTGAAAGTCGCGCACTACCTTTTCTAAAAACCGTTCAAGCCCACTCTCGCGTTCATTATTACGCTCCGAAAGCTCCACAGCACGCCGATTTTCAAGGGCTTGCTCTTTATTTTGGTCGTCTGTTTGACGGCTGTTTAATTGCTCAAGTGTGAGCGATACACGCGCGGAATTCTTTTCTTCGACCACTCCGGTCGCACCGGTCGCACCGAAGGCTTGGTCTGAACGCTCATCAATATTAAGCCTGCTCATGTTTTCAAGCTTTCCGTTTCCGGCTTTGCCCTGCACAATACTATTTGATTGCACATTACCGCTATTTAGCAAACTTATTATTCCTGTAGCCATGAGTTCACCTCCTCCCAACACATTCCAAAAACCAAAAACAAAACATATATATCTAAATTATAATATAAAATCGCCGCCAATATGTTATCATTATATTAACAAACTGTTAATATTGACAAAATAACACTTTGTTTCTCATTGACATATTATAGTCATATATTATGCTGTAAAGGTGGTACATATTTATGAGTAATTTTAATTGTGGATTTAAAAGAAGAGCGTGCGAGCAGGGTAACGTTCGCGCGGAATCACGTGAGCGCAGAGCCGCTGATTGTTGCTGTTGTCGCGGGCCTACAGGGGCGCAGGGCCCGGCAGGAAGTGACGGTTTAAACGGCAGAATGGGGCCGACAGGGCCGACAGGAGCAAGGGGGGTAACAGGTGCTACAGGGGCTAAAGGCGCGACAGGCCCTAAGGGAACAACCGGCGCGACAGGTGCGACAGGGGCATCGTGTTCTGAAATAAAGTCGTCTTACGCATATGTTTATAATATGGGAGTGCAAACGGTAGAACAACACAGTGCCGTATCTTTCAATCAACCCCCCGTATTATCGCGCGACATTTATTTCACTCCGACATCTGAACTCACCGTTACTGAAGCGGGCGTTTATTCCATTACGATTTACGCGTTGAACAATACTGCAAACACCACGCTTGCACTGTTCATGAACAATGTTGAGATTGACGGCTCGCGATTTACCGCTGTCAATGAAAATGCCGGTCTGAACGGAAAGTTTTTGTTAGTCATAAACAGCCGTGACCTGCCCGCCGTCTTAACGGTTAAAAATGTTGACGATGAACCAGCGGTAATTGAAAGCGGCAAGCTTAATTCGGTTGTAAATGCGTCACTGTTGATTACAAAAATTAATGAGTAAAATAAGAATTTTAATAAAATTAAATTAATTTTAAATTATAACTTGACATTGCCGAATATTTATGTTATAATCACAATTAATAAAATTTTTTGGAGGTTGAAAATTATGATTAGTGCAAAGCAAATTGGAGGTTTAAAAAAAATAAATATAACTGCCGACCCTGAAAAAGCCAAAGAGCGTGTTCCTGCCGTTTATAAGTCATCAAGCAAAGTACAAAAGGAAGAACTTAAGAAATTGACTAATGGAATGACTCACAACGCTTATTATAATGTGGCAAAAGGCGGTGCCGCTACGGCAAAAGTTGTCCTCTCTTTAGCTCAGGTGATGGGGGTTTCACCTTATTATCTGATAGGTGAGACAGATGAACCCGAACTGCAAAGTGAAACAGAGGTTGCCGAATTCTATAAAAAATACAAGGACGGCAAATCGAAAGCATCTAAATCTAAAAAAGCGAAAACAGATAAAAGGCAGTCTAAAAAGTCCGATTCATTACAATCTAAAAGAAAGATTAAAAAGACCGATTCTGCAGAAACCGAAAAAACAGTAAAACTGATGAAAAACGCTAAGGCAACTCCACCGGCTGTACCTGCAACTGTTCCTGTAAATACAGAAGATTATGATATTGTAATAAACAATTCCCCTAAGTTTGACAAACTCGTAAAAGACTTAAAAGAAGAAGATGCAATTGTTTTATTAAAAGCCCTCGTTTTAAAATCTAAAGCAGGTGGCAACGCCGAGGTTTTATGGAGTACCGTGAAACGTTGTCTACTGTCCTAAACTGCAAATTTTTAAAGCACCCACTTTCAAGTGGGTGCTTTAAAGTAAAAAAATAAGTCGCACTTCATGTTCCCAAAAAAATATATACTACCATTCGATTGATTTGTTTATAGAAAACGAAGGCTTTAGCGTGGACTTTTATCTTAGTGATTCTACAGGTTATCCTTCAATCGAAAGTGCGTATAGGGCGATTGTTTATTTTCCTTACGGCGATTCACCGGGGAGGTTTTCGCAACAGCATTATAAAAGAATATCAGATGACTGGTATTTTGTAACCAATATAAATAACACGTGGCTAACAATAATTGTGTTGTGGCTAACAATGTCTGTAGGTATTATTTGGTGTGTAAGCGTTCTTAAAATTATCAAATTCATTAAGACCTATTTGAGACATAAAAACTTTTAATGGTTTAAAATCTTTGATGATTTTGACAAATTAACAGAAGAAATTGCAAACGGCGAATACGATGATTATTATGAAGTTTTTTCAAAGAATATGAAACGATAAGGGTGATAAATAATGAAAAAAATTTTAACTGCTTTAATTATTATTTCAATATTATCATTAACGTCTTGCACTCGGCAATTTGTTGAAGAAAGTAATATTCCGGTGCCTATAAGTGAATCGCCAAATGAAATTGAAACAATTACCGAAATATCAACACTACCTAAATTGCCGTTATTTACTATTATCACATTTGATGACAAAGAAAGACCAATTTTAAGTATTCGCCCACCTTTTTATACCGATTATAATTATAATGAATTATCTCTACCTATTTATCACTATAGCAGACTTAGAGTTACAGGAGAATTTATAAAACTCATAAGCGAAGATGAATATAAGAATTGGGATAAAATAAAAGTTTACGATTATTCCCGTAGCCATGATTTTGACATTGATATTGAGAAAATATTCGTAAACTGGACTGATTTAAATGAATTTCACAATATATATTCATTTATTTATGATTTTAATTTATCAGAAAAACAAATTAGAAGTGCATTAATTGAATCGAATGAATTTGGCGTTGAGGAGGAGTATTCCCATGTTAAATATATTTATACTGAAGAAGAAATAAACGCCTTAGCTACCCGAAATAAAGAAGAAATAACAAGGCTTTTCGCCACACCACTTGCAATAGTTAAAGGCGATAAAATTTATGTTCCCGGCTGGTTTTTCTATTCATCAATTGAAGATTATAAAAATGCGGATATTACATCAGATGACTTAATAGCTGTTTTAGATAATTGTAGAAATTTTCAGTATTATGGCAGTGAAATTCGTTTTGGAGAATACACTTTTTCCCACCGATATTTATTGGACTTAATTGAATACAAAGCTTATAATTATCTTGATAATAATGTTGATGTTATAGAGCTTTGCGGCTATGAGCGCGACTTTTCAATGCCTATGGCATATGACGGTTATTACGAATCTATACTTAATAGCGAAAACGGTTATGAAAGGTATCATGCTTTTTTCAATACATCTTATAGCTATGATACGAGCATTTATAACATTATCATAGAAGAAAATGCCTACTCCCCCCACTGGGTCTACTACAACAAACCTGCTGCCTACCGCGAAGCAGGAATCACGCCTGATGAGCTGCTTGAAATGTTGCCGCGATATGAGGCTTTGGGGATTTTGACAGATGAAGCATGGGCGGCGTTGGAGAATAAGATTTTTGATTATGCTGAGAGTTTTAATTAATGGGTGATAACAAAACCTCAAATGTGAGCCGGAGGAAGTGTTGACAAAATAGCTTCTTTGTATAAGTCGCACTTTATGTTCCCAAAAAAATATATACTACCAAAAGTTTTTTGTTTTTATGCTAACATGAATTGATTTTGATTCGGTAGTTGATGATATGTCAACTACCAAAAATCGCAAGTTAATGACAAAGGGCAGCCTTGAAGAGTTTAACGTATTCTTTGTTTTGGATACGAGAGACAGCTTGCCTATGAAAGATTTTAAAATG
>Ga0099364_10011812_pt1 | contig 11860 bp, 10 predicted proteins | sample TergutTh196P3_FD_73070 | JGI IMG/M metagenome (GOLD analysis project Ga0099364, IMG submission 73070) | Microcerotermes parvus P3 segment gut microbial communities from Pointe-Noire, Republic of the Congo - Th196 P3 | ecosystem: Host-associated > Arthropoda: Insects > Digestive system > Gut ...
CTGGTGCTGCTCTTTTCTTGCGTCATCCGCTTTTTTACGCCAGGAACCGGACAATACCGTGTTTCTTGGCTGCCCGAGCTGTCCGAAAGCATGGATTTCTGCCAGTCGCTCCATCGCCGCAATATTGCCGTTTTCCGCAGCTGCCATATACCAGTTGAATGCATTTTCCGGATTGGCAGACGCCTCCCCTCTCGTGTAATAATGCCGGGCAAGTTCACGCTGTGCACCCGAATACCCCATTTCTGCAGACTCTCTTACCAGGGCAAGTGCGCGCGCAGGATCCGCATCTACACCACTTCCTTCTGCGTAAATCTCCGCCAGATACGCCATGGAGCAGGCATCCCTGAGCCTGGTACCCTCTTCCAGCAGCATGCGTGCTGTTGTGAAATTACTGTTTACGCCCGTTCCTCTCAGGTAAAAAGTACCGAGAAGACAAAGTGCTTCCGGCTCTCTGAGTTCGACCGCTTTGGCAAACCAGTACGCGGCAGCACTGCTGTCTCTTGCCACCCCTCTTCCACTCATGTGAAACTTGCCGATCTCGGTATAACCGGCTGCAATACCATTTCTGGCGGCCTTTTCATACCAGGAAATTGCCTGGCGGGTATTCCTTCTTACACACTCGCCATCGCGATACAGATTACCCAGCGCAAATTCCACTTCCGCACTGGACTGGGCAGCAGCCTTGCGATACCAGTTCACCGCCTGGGTGCAATCCTTGTCCACACCCAGTCCTTTCATATACATGTCACCAAGAATCTTCTGCGCAGCCGGTTTTTCCTGAAGTTCGGGCTTTAAAAAATATTCCAGTGCCCGTTCGTACTCACCTTTGTTGAAACACCCCAGTCCCAGCGCAAAATCATCTGCAAAAGACAGTCCCGCCGAAAATAACAGCAGACAGAACAAAACAAGTTTCTTTCTCATATTAAGTAGCCCGGTTTTTTTGCACTCCTGCACATCAACGCCCTGCACATCCTGCATCAACCTCAATATAACGCAAATCATTTTAATAGTCACAAAAATCTGCGTCAAATGCCGTTTGACAACATCAAATGACTTTGTCCGGTTTCAAATTTCCGTCTGCTTTTGCTTCCATGTTTTTTGCGTCGTATTTTCTTCATATATTCCAGCTACGCGTCATCTTCATTCAAGACCCTGAACTGCTTTTCTGTCCTGGATAGCGCTCACCCCTGGCCATACAGCCCTGCACAAAACAAAATAACGGGCGAAACAGAATCTTTCATCAATTCCGTTACACAACATCCTTTCCTGAATCAGCCAGGACCGGCCTGTTGATCAATTCGCCATCCGTTTGCCTGGCTGTCGATATTAAAGAGAACTTTAACGAAATTCGTTTAAAATAGAACATGAAATGATGTGAGCAGCTCTCACCAATCCGGGACACCCATAAGCCGGCTGATTACGCCTGAAAACCCATGATCGAAAACCTGCCAACCTACCTCTACGTTTTTGTGGCCATACTGGGCCTTCTGGCCTTTGACTTTCTGGTCCGGTTTGTGGTGCCCTCGATCCGCGTACGCACCCAGTTGTCCAGAGTACTCACACGACTCAAAAAACTGGACGCCAGTCAGGCAGTACAGATCAGTGCCGTATTTGAAAATACCCGCATCATGAAACCACTCTGGCGGGAATACGCGGACAGCCTGCATGAACAGGTCGAAGTCGACCCGATGACAAAAGCAGAAAAATTGCGCAGGCGCTCAACCATGCCCGCAGGCGCTTTTTTCAAGCCCGATATTATTGTCGATATTCCGCTGCGCGCCGATTATTTCCGGCATCTTCCAGGAATACTGACCGGTGTGGGAATTATCGGTACATTCTCCGGCCTGCTTGATGGCCTGCACGCATTCCAGATTTCTGAAGACCCCAGTATTGTCCGATACAGTCTTGCCAGCCTCCTGCGCGGGGTATCCATGGCCTTTGTCGTCTCCGCAGCAGCCATCTCGCTTGCAATGCTTGTCACCTTTTTTGAAAAGCTCATACTCAACAACCTGTACGCACGAGTGGAAACACTCGTACAGCGACTGGACGACTTTTTTGCTGCCGGTGTAGGAGAAGAATATCTCGCACGCCTTGTCAAAGTGTCGGAATCCACCGCCAGTCAGGCCTCTTCCATGCAAAGTGCACTGGTTGACGAACTCAGGCAGATCATGACCGAACAGACAGAAAAACAGGTCTTTGCCATCAACAGGCTCGGCAACCTCATCAGCGGCAGTGTCGAAAACTCCCTGAAAGCCCCCATGGGCGAAATGGCTGATGCCATCAGAAATGTTACAGCCGACCAGGGTGTTGCAGTGCATAGCATGATGCAGGATCTGCTGCACGGATTCAATAAAAATCTGCGTGATCTGCTGGGTGACCAGATATCGCATATCAATACTGCGCAACAGGCCACCCTTGACTCACTCCACGCGACCCTCTCACGCGTCGACAGCATGGCCTTCAATATCGAATCTGCAGGAGAGCGCGGGGCCATGGCGATGGCAAACCAGCTGGCGCTTGCCAAGGCAGGTGCCGAGGAGCGCCAGCAGAACATGAACGAAAAAATGGATACCTTTGTCGGACAACTGACGCAATCCATAGTCACTTCACAGGATGCCCAACAGACAAGACTGCAGTCAGCTCTGGATGACATTGTCATCCGGATGGGAGCAGCGATCCTGGATATGGGTACGCAAATCCAGGCTGCATCCATGAACAGCCAGCACACACTGAAAGAATTCAACAGCAGCCTTCGCGAATTGCTGGCCGATCAGGTATCCCACATCCAGACAGCGCAACAGGCAACGCTTGGCTCACTGGATCAGACGATCTCGCGCATGGACAGTATGGCCGGCAATATCGAATCTGCAGGAGAGCGCGGGGCCATGGCGATGGCCGAACAGCTTGCCCGTGCCGTCTCCGGTGCCGAGACACGGCAGCACAACATGAATGAAAAAATGGATGCCTTTGTCGGACAACTGACGCAATCCGTACTCACTTCACAGGATGCCGCGCAAGTACGCCTGCAATATGCCCTTGATAACATTGCAAACAGAATGAATTCGGTCATCCAGGGCATGGGTACCACCATCCAGTCTGCATCCGAAAGCAGCAGGCAGACACTGGACGAATTCAACAAAACTCTGAACAACCTGCTCACTGAACAGGTTTCCCGGATCAATGCTTCGCAGCAGACAACACTTTCTTCTCTTCAGGAAACCGGGTCACGCCTGGAAAGCATGGGCGCAAACATCGAGTCCGCAGGAGAGCGGGGCGCTCTGTTGATGGCCCAGCAGCTTGCCCTTGCCATGGGTGCCGCTGAACAGCGTCAGCAGATCATGAATGAAAAAATGGATGCCTTTGTCCATCAGCTGACTCAGGCTGTGTCCACATCCCAGGAAGCTCAACAGGCGAGACTGCAGCATGCGCTGGACGACATCGCCAACCGGATGGGTGCCGTCATCCAGAGTATGAGTACGCAGATTGTGGCAGCTTCAGAAAGTGGCCGACAGATCCAGTCCGAGATGATGCAAAGAAGTTCAGAGACAATTGGCGGTATTGGCGGGCAGATTGATCTGCTGGTTGATGGCGTCATCAGGGCAACGGAAGAAATGAAGGCAACTGTCAATGCCATGCGCTATTCCACGGGCACCAACATCACACAGATGAATGCAGGTGCCGACAGACTGTATGCCGCTTCTGTCTCTTTTGCCGAGACAGGGCGTGAAATGACCGAAGTCCTCGGCATGGCCACATCGCTTATCGGCCAGTTTGATCAGGCAAGCAAATCCATTTCAGGAGTTTCAGGCGAGTTGAGCAGATTTATGGCCGACTATCAGGCCAGTCGCGAAATCATGACAGCGTTTCTCGATTCCCTGAGCACGAGCGTTGAACAGATCAGCCGCAGGTCGGAAATCACTGGTGACGTACTTGCCCTGATTGAAGATGCTGCCAACAGACTCGTTGACGCACAAAAAGAAGCAGACGGATTTTTACACCGGATTGCGGATGTAATCAGGGAGTCCCATCACGCATTTACTTCCGGCATGGTTCGTTCCGTTGACATTGCCAATTCCGACTTTCACAGGGCGCTGTCCGATTCGATTGCGCTTTTACAGGTCGGAATCCAGGATCTGGCGGCAACACTGGAAGAACTGGGAATCGTGCGGCTGCCCGCCCCTGAGGACAGTTCCCTGATACGGGACAGGTAAGCATCATGCTGGGCAGGCGACTGGTCATTGGTAAAAAACCGAAGGATGAAGCGGAAAAGCCGTTCTGGATATCGTTTGCCGATCTGATGTCAGCGCTGATGGTTCTGTTTCTGCTTGCCATGAGCGTTGCCATTCTTGCCGTGACCAGAACCGTATCGGAAGTCGAGCACAGAAAAACGGCGCGACACGAGGAAATCTCGACATTGCTCACCCAACTCGAAGAAGTTGCCACACAATATCCGGGTGTCACCATCAATCGCGACAAAAACGTGATTGACTTTGGTGATCACGCCAGATTTGATTCGGGCAGTTCCCGCCTTTCTCCCGAACGCGCAAGATATATACGTGCTTTTTTGCCGCAGGTGCTGAAACTGGCGCGGGATGAGCCAGGCAACAGATGGTTAAAGCGCATCGTTGTAGAAGGTTTTGCAGACCAGCGGGGTGACTATCTGATGAACCTTAACCTGAGCCTGCAACGAAGCCAGCGGGTGCTTTGTGCTCTGCTCGAGAATGTGCCTGAGCGCGAGAACCGGCTCAGTAATGCGGACAAGGAAAAAATCCGCGATCTTTTTCTGGTTGGTGGCTACTCCTTCAATTCTGCCAAGCCATCCCTGGAAGAAAGCCGTCGCATCGAACTGCGACTGGAATACTATGAGCTGGATGAACCGCAAATCAGTAATGAAGATATCCGGCGTGGCAACTTCGGCGTTTGCAGGATCAAATGAAAAGTGTTGTTGAATCGCTCAGAATCAGCCTGCTGGAGAAAAGCAGGTCCGTTTCCGGTGTGCCTTTTGGCAGTAGCCAGACCATGTTTGCCGAGCGTAACCGGCTCATGGACTGGATCTGGCATATTACGGGACTGACGCCCCCACCCGCAAAACGGGTTATGGCTGCATTGCGCCGGTTTCATGAAGACGGACAGATCAGCAGTACGCTGCAGGCACGCCACATGTGCCATGGCTGCCTGGTGCTGTATGACAGGCGTGCGCCCTATCTTATTGAGAATGCAAGGGCTTTTCCATTGTTGCTGGAGTATGTCGACCGCCTGCAGCATCGGCCCTGGATTTTCAGGCGCGCGTTTATGGGGCTGATGCGTGCTTACTTTACCTATGAACCGGGCTTTCCTGATCCACAGGCAGGTCCCCTGCACAATCGCGAGACCGGCTGGCAGAACAGGAAGCTGCTGCGGCAGTTTCTGGTTGAGCGCCAGTCTGTCATTCATGTACCGGACTTTCATCCCGACTGGGTCAGTGCCATTTTAGAGCACCCTGCCGTCTTTTCGGAAAGGCCGTGCCTCCCCTATGTCGGTGCAGCGCTGCAGGATGATTTTACTGCCTTCAATGATTTGCTGGAGCGCCTTAAAATCGGTCAGTCATCGTGGCTTGCACGCGGGCTGGTTTATGAGCAGATCGACAACATCATCGAAAAGCCTGATGTCGAGTTTCGCAGGCACATCGGCAGGTCAATCAGTCTCTTCAACCGGCACAAGTGGTCGATTAACAAGGGACTGGTCAAAATCATCAACCGTTACGCTGAAAGCGAAAACACCGAAGCCAATGCGCGTCTGCGCGATTTTTCTGTTGCGCAGTGGAAAAATCCGTGGCTGTCAGATCAGGCAAGGGGCTGGAATCCTGTCCGTGCTGACGCCAGGAGAATGGTCACTTCCTGGGTCAAAGATCATCTTGTTCGCCAGTTTTTCATGCTACTTGCCTGGGGAACACCCTTTGATGAGCGTCGTGCCGAATTCTGGGCGCAGTACAGTCATCGGATTGATGTGCTTTACTTTGCGGTGGGCAGCATCGTTGCGACCAGTGGTTTGAGTGATTTCATTGAAATGCGCAAGGTCATGGAAGGCCATCTGCTTGGGCTGACCAATACCAGTTCACCGGGCAATAATGCGTGCATTATTCTCATTGGCAATTATGCCATTGTAGAGTTCGGCCCCAATTATGTCCCCGCCTATGTTTTTGACAGTCGCGCCCAGCTCCCGTTTGAACTCAGACGGGGATTTGACGTTTCTGCGGACCAGACCGGTCTGCGCAATACCCGCTCACACGCTTTTGTGCAAAAGCTCAGTCATATGGATGCAGGGGGTGGAAAATGGGAGGAGTCATTTGAGGCAGCACTGCTTCGGCTTGGTATCTCCAGAAATCCCTGATGGCTTTATGCGGGTGCAAAAAACAGATTTGCAATTTCACATTATTCACAACCGAATGATGCTTATGGAAGATAGCCGGGAGGAAAATTGAACAGGAGGTACAGCGGTCAGGGGATGTCACCGGATTTCCCACTGACTGTGCTGTTGTAGTTGCGTTTTTGACCGGAGCTGGCGGTGGCTGAAAGATGCATTGGCGAAACGCCATGCACCAGTTATCCGGAAAAGCGCAGGCTACACCCGTGCGCGACAACTCATGTCGCATACCTGCGTAATAACCGGAATTGTGCGGGCAAAAGTCTCTTTGTGTCCGGCCTGCGAAAAAAACCGGCAGCCAGATTGATGATGGGAACGGTTTCATGCCCATTGAAGCGTACCTGATTGCCAAAAAGCAGATGCCGGTTATTCAGGTAAATTCAGGTATAGCCTCACGGCGAAGAACCGGATACAGTACAACGGTGCTGCCGATGGAGGAGAAGCTGCGGAGTACCTATGGTTTGACAAGCTTTGTATTGGCGACTGATCGTGGGATGCTCACGCGTGACAACATCAGAATTCCCGATTCCCTTGAAGATGTCGACCAGATTACAGCGCTGCGCGGCCATACGATTCAAAAACTGGTGAATCAGAACCATTTGCAGTCAGCTTTGTTTGGCGAACGCAAGCTGTTCGAATTTGTTGTACAAGAGGATTATCCGGGGAGGAGTTCACACAGGTCATGTTGCTGCACGCGCATCAGGGTTCTTTGCAATTGCTGCCGTAACGGAAAGAGTGGACGGGGTTTCATGGAAGCACCTCCAGTTCGTGCAGCGTCACGACGTCTGTGGATATTTTTTAACACCAACCCGGCCCACTGCAAAAACGAAAAGTGTGCCTGCCTGAATTTTGGGCGAATTATCAACAACCGTGAGCCGGGATGTCGTCAATAGTACACGATGATTCTCCGGTTTCCTCCCCGCTCTGAAGGACGGGGTTTCCACCGGAGGTTTCGATGAAGCGACTGGCTGCACTCTCATTTTTCCTTGGCACTTTACTGATCACTTTTTTCGCGCAGGCTACAGAACGAAGCGATTTCAGGGAGTTCTCAATTGCGCTTGCCGAAGGCTGGAAATTACAGATGGATCCGCACTACCATCAATATGGCGTACTCGCAGTTTTTGCATCAGGCAGCTCAGGCGACATAAAAACCCTGATTGTCAACTTCACGTCCTCCGTTGGAAAAAGCATGGACGAGCTTGTTTCAGAGGCCAAACTGAAAGCAGGTGCCAGAGGAGCTTCTCTGGAAATCCTGAAACAGACGGACAAACGGGCCGTTTATCTCAGTCAACTACCCCTCCCTGAAGGGAGGAGCTTGTAAAAGAGCTCTGGTTGACCAGGGAAAGCCGTAACCAATCGGCTACGTTGTAAACAGGTTCAAGACCGACGTTGGAATGCTTCCTCAGTTCCAGCCGCTCGAAGCCCCATTTGCAGACAAGCAAAGGGTACGCACGAAACGGAGTGGGGCAGAACGCCGGTTTACAACATTCCCGAGGGGAGACACCCGATAAGGGTGCGTCACAATGAGTCCGTAAGGGCTAACAATTATGGAGGTAACCATGGCAGTTTTTGTACTTGATAAAAGAAAACGTCCGCTCATGCCTTGTTCGCCCAAACGGGCAAGGAAGTTGCTTGAGCAAGGGCGTGCCAGGGTGGATCGTATGATTCCGTTCACGATCCGGCTGGTTGACAGGCTCGTTGAAGACAGCGAGCTTCAGCCAATAGTAGTCAAGACCGACCCTGGCAGTGCGGCTACAGGCATTGCGCTGGTCAGAGAAGGCGACGCTGGAGAGCATGTTCTTCTCTATCTTCTCGAACTTGTTCATAGAGGTTGGCAGATAACCGAGAATATGACACAAAGGGCGGGGCAAAGAAGGCGAAGGCGTAGTAACAATCTGCGCTATCGACAGCCAAGATTCAACAACCGGCGCAGGCCAGAGGGATGGCTCCCACCTTCGTTGCAGCACAGGGTAGACACAACTGAGTCCTGGATCAAGCGGCTCAGAAAACTTGCTCCCATCACCAGCATTGAAATGGAGCTGGTGCGCTTTGATATGCAAAAACTGGAAAACCCGGAAATATCTGGAGTTGAATATCAAAGAGGCGAATTGGCCGGATACGAGGCGCGGGAATATCTGCTGGAAAAGTGGGGTCGCCGATGTGCATATTGTAATGCCCAGAATGTCCCTCTGGAGGTTGAACACATTGCGCCCAAGTCAAAGGGCGGGTCAGATCGGGTGTCCAATCTTACCTTGTCCTGCAGGCCGTGCAATCAGAAGAAGGGCAATCAGTCCGTTGAGGTTTTTCTGGGTGGTGATGTGGCTCGACTGAACCGCATCAAGGCGCAAGCCAAAGCCCCCCTGAAAGATGCTGCGGCTGTCAATTCGACACGATGGGCTCTGTTCAGAGCTCTGGAAGCCACAGGCTTGCCGGTTCGGACATTCAGCGGCGGACGAACCAAGTTCAACAGGACCCGGCTGGAGATACCGAAATCTCATGCGCTTGATGCCGCATGCGTCGGAGATTTTTCTACATTGCTTCGGTGGGAAAAGCCTGTGCTCAGAGCCGTCTGTACTGGTAGAGGCGCTTACAAGCGGACAAACCTGGACAAATATGGTTTCCCGCGTGGATACCTTATGCGCCAGAAGCAGGTTAACGGATTTGCTACCGGAGACATAGTTAAAGCCAAGGTTCCCACAGGCAAGCACAAGGGAGTTCACACCGGTCGCGTTGCTGTACGCGCATCAGGGAGCTTTGCCATTACTACCGCAACTGGAAGAGTAGACGGCATTTCCTGGAAGCACCTCCAGCTGGTGCAGAGGAACGACGGTTATGGATATTTTTTTGTTCGCACTCGGCCCACTGATAAGCCCACAAGAGCGCCTGCTTGAATTTGAGGCAAATTATCAACAACCTTGAGTCGGGGTGTCGTCAATGGTACACGAAGATTCTCCGGTTTCCTCCCCGCCCTGAAGGACGGGACCTCCACCGGAGGTTTAGGTGAACTCAGAGGATACCCCGCCAAAATCATTGTCACCCTCGATCCGGAAAGACAGCAGCTGGCTATTCTCGTCATGTCCGGAAAATGGCAGGAATCCGAGAGCATTGCAAGAACCATTATACCGGTCAATCCGGAACTCCGGTTTTTTGAATAACGGTATTACTGTCCTCAAAACACCCCCGTCAGAACACTTAAGGAATGATATGGAAAGCAAAGAATTCAAAGCACTCAGAGAGTCAATGGGAATCCCGAAAAAATGGATTGCCGGAAACATGAATGTCTCTGTAGCAACCGTAAAGCGCTGGGAAGGTGGTCACGCTGCCGTTTTTGCAGCAGCAGCAGAGATGCTGCAGACGCTGGATGCCTATTTCGAACAACTGGCAGATGAGCTCGCTGATGCAATCAGACAGCTTGATCCGGATGACCGCATCCGGAATCTGCTTTGCTATGACAATGACAACGATTTCTGGAAATACCACCCGGATGCAAAGTCCATCCCTCATACCGCCCACAACGGTGTCATGAAAAGAGTGCAGACGAAGCTCGCAGCGGACAGCTACGGGGTCAATCTCGTTCTGATGGACCACAGCCGCTATGTTTCATGGCTTGATGGTCGCAAAGATGACATGCTGTTACGCCAGGAATGGGCAGATTTACAGGAGACCGACAGGAGTCCGGTACCAGCGCAGGAAATCGACCTGGAAGAAAATGATGATGCTTTCGCTGATGAAACCAGATTTGCCCTGAATGCCGGGCAATTCAGGGAACTCAGAACTTCTGTTGGCCTGACTGTCGGGCAGCTTGCTGAACTGATGAATGTGGAGACTGATCAGGTACATCTCTGGGAGTCAGGCGACAATGAACCTTTCAAAAAAGCGGTTGAAATGCTTTTTGATATAGAACAGCTCCAGGCAGAAATGCTCAACGAACTGAAAAACTTCGCAATACAGATGAAGGCTTCCAATGTACACCATAATATGGTGCGTTTGCCCCGATTTACAGCAAAGGAAGATTTGTGGGATTTTTATGCCGAATTTTACCCGCTCCCCGTGAGTGTCTATGAAGTTGCGATAGAGCAGGTTGAAAAAGCACTGCTTGAACACAATATCATGCCAGCCGTCTATAATTTTGACAACAATGCTTACAGGAAATGGCTCGGTGCCCGGAAAGACACCATGGAAATGCGCATCACATGGGGTAACCTGCAGGTTACAGACATGCAGCGCGGGCAAGTAAACTGATGTCTGTCAGAAATATTTACCTGTGCCGGCTGCTGACACCACGTAAAACTTTGCCTGGAAAAAGATGCAGAACTCAAGGGACGGGCAGTTGACCGCTCCTCTGAAGAGAGACGGTTTCCATCCCGTCTCTCTGTCAATTACCGCTCCATCAAACGCTTTGTTTTATAGCGCAGGGCGATCATCTCAGCCAGCCGGATTCTGTCGCGCAGACTTTTCAAAAAAGTCGACCATCATATCCTTGTAGCGTGTGCCATATCGTCTTGTCATGGCATCAATATGCTCGCCATCTTCAATTGTGACCATCTGCTTCGGATCTCCTGCATCAGCATATAACGCCAGGGAATGATCATGGTGGACTACGCTGTCAGCGGTACCGTGTATCAGCATAAGCGGAACAGGTGCAAGCTTTGAAACCCACGGACCTGCGCAATAGCTGTCATCCAGATCGAGCTGTATTCCCGGCATTCTGTACCTTACGGACATGGAATAGGAATGGACTGGTGCTTCTGCAAGGACGGCACGGATCCCGGTCGGGCTGGCTGCAGAAGAGGCAATGGCAAGCATGCCTCCCATGCTCTGGCCAAAAACAAACAGCCTGTCTGTAACAATGTCCGTTCTGGATCGCAGGTAGTCCAGCGCCGCAATACAGTCTTCAAAAACGCCTTTTGGCTCCGGAGTGCCTTCGGACCGGCCATAACCGCGATAGTCAAACACAAACAGGTTATAGCCACGCAGCGGCAACCACTCGGCAAACTGCCAGTGTGCGGTCATGTTCTGTGCATTACCGTGCATATGAATGACCGTTCCTTTGACCTGCTTCTGATCTTCAATATCTTTTGCAGGAATGAACCATCCCCAGAGCCGGGTATTGTCCAGACTGTTGAAGTACACTTCCTCAAACTGCAGACCTGCACGGGATGGCGAATCATAATATTCATCATCCGGGTAATAGAACATTTTGTATCTGTAGGGCATGGGTTGCTCCAAAAAATGAACGGTACTGGTTTATGACAGAGCCTGAGGGCGCTTTTTTTCAGGTCGGTCGATACTGCGCCGGCATTGAACCCCGCTCAGGCGAGCGTGATCGAGTCAATTTTACAGTATTGAATGCAAATATTGGAAGTATAATCAAATGACGTAAAATGGTATCAAATGAAACGTAGCTCCTCATGCTACGTAAAAATTTTACAGGAAATGAAAGCGAGCTGTCTGCTGA
>Ga0099364_10011813_pt1 | contig 11860 bp, 12 predicted proteins | sample TergutTh196P3_FD_73070 | JGI IMG/M metagenome (GOLD analysis project Ga0099364, IMG submission 73070) | Microcerotermes parvus P3 segment gut microbial communities from Pointe-Noire, Republic of the Congo - Th196 P3 | ecosystem: Host-associated > Arthropoda: Insects > Digestive system > Gut ...
GGAAACGATTGGTTTTACGACAGACGTCTGATAAACGGCTTGTTAGGGTTTGATAAATACTATTTTCTCGAAGACTATGAGGACAGTAGCCTCAGTGATTCATTTTTCTTTCCAGCTCTTTTTGACCTATATATGGAGCGAGACAAGAGCAAACCTTACTTCAGCTTCAATCTTTCATTCCAGAATCACGGGGAATATGACAGCAGACAGACAATGGAGCCATACTGCATTAAACGGGGGGAGATGTCCGCCGAGGCGTTTAATGTTCTAAATAACTATCTGTCCGGTATCTATGACACAACGCTTCGTATTGAGAGTTTAATCGACTCGCTACGCAGCGACCCGGACCCGGTTGTTGTGATTGTTTTCGGTGATCATATGCCATGGTTAGGCCAAAATAGTTTCGTATTCAGAGAATTCGGCATAAATATGAATCGAAATACGGAGGAGGGCTTTTACAACTACTACTCAACACCGTATTTCATTTGGGCCAATGACGCAGCAAAAGATATGCTCTCATCTGATTTCATTGGCGATGCGGGGATTATGTCCCCTTGCTTCCTGATGGGGGAAATGTTCCGGTTATGTTCATGGGAGGGCGAACCCTATATGCAGGCGCTTAAGGAGCTAAAAATCACCATTGACATCATTAACCCGCCTACAGGATTGTATCGTGAAAATGGTGCACTAACGTCGGAACTGTCGCCGGAGCCTAGCGAAAAGTACTTGAAATTAAGGCTGATGGAGCATTATAGATTAAGAAACTACTTATATTAAATAGGCTGTTGAAAAATGCCAATTACTTCACCCTTACTATTTCCCCTGTATCCGCGTGAATATAAATTTCATACTTTTGACCGTCTTGCCTTAACGTGACTTCGTAAACCCAAATGCCATCGTCATCTTCAAATTCGATATAGTCTACCACACCGCCGCTAACCCTGTCCAAGGCTATTTCCATAGCTTCGGTGAATGTTATTTGCGCAGACACATCCGGAGCGGCAGAGCTCTTTGTTTCTTCCTTGAACTCGAGTACTTCACCTGTTAAAGCGTCAATTCGCATCTCATATTCTTGGAATTCGTATCTGCCTTCAATTCTGTAGACCAGCGTTTCGCCGCTGCGTTCAAACTTAATTTCTTCTATTATGCCGCCGCCGACTATGGACAAAGCGGCTTCTACCGCCTGTTCTACATTCAACTCCCCGTGCCCGGCTGTTGTCGGCGAAGAAGGGGGCGACACAAGGATTTCGACTGCTTCTAAACGATAATTTGTAACAAAGCCGTCATCGGCCGTTATATCCATGCTGTACCTTTTGTCGCCGTACAGAACCACGACCCTATGAACGCCCGAACCGCTGTTATACCTACTTTCAGATACACTGCCGCCGCCAACCGTTTCAAGGGCAATTTCCCTCGCCTGTTCCGATGTTATCCTGATATTGATAATCTCGGCGACTTCCTGAACTGCAAACGCGATTACAGAACCGGAGAGAAATGTCATCGCCATCACGCTCACAAGCATCAATGCGGCAAATCTTTTTCTTTTCTGTGATGTGTCCATAATTGAATCCAGACGTTTTTTCATACCCGATTTCCCGCCGTAAAAACACGTTGACAGCATGGTTCGCGACGCGTTCTTTTCACCGGCCATTCCTAGTACGACTTCGGCGTAGAATTGCCTGTCAGTCTTATCCGCATTTTGCAACACCGCTTCATCACATGACGCTTCACCGTCTGTCTGCAACGCTACGTTCATGCGGTATACTATGGGATTAAACCAATGCACAGACACGGCTATGACGGACATGAGTTTTACATACAAGTCGCGGCGCTTGTAATGTATGAACTCGTGACGGAAAATAAGTTCAAGTTCGTCAGTTTCAAAATCCCTTTGGGGTAAAAGTATCACAGGGCGCAGAAAGCCCGTGAGCATTGAACTTGATACAAAATCGCATATTTTAATTTCAATGCTTTTTTTACTCAGCCCCATATCAGCTTGAACCGCCTGAAATACCGATAGGATATTATCGTCTTGTACTGTTTTGCCCCACCGCCGTATCATTTTTAGAAACCAAATGTACCGCCAGATGTGACGCGAGAAAATCGCAAGGGAAACAACAGCCCAAATAAGTATGCCGACCATCAAAGGCGAACTGAAGAAACTAAAAAATGGATTAATAGCATTTTCAGCAGCCGCCATGCCTTGTTCCGTCACAAGCAGGATTTCAGCCCCTGAAATGTCAGGAGATTCAGATTGTATTATCCTCTCAGGCAACGGAACGGTCAAAAATGCGTCGCCGATTACAGGGCGCAACGGGATGATTACGCCGATAAGCGCAACCAGCCAAACCGCATAACGCAACTTTGCGGGAAACGCTTTGCCAAACAGCTTGTTAATCAATAAGATGGAAAGAATAATCGCTGTCATTGTAACGGAAATCAATAGAAAAGACAGCAAAAAGTTTATCATTCAAATCACACCCTTTCCGCAAGCCAGTCTTTCAAATCCTTCATATCTTCATCCGAGAGATTATTACCGTCATACATTGTCTTTACAAGGCTTCCTATAGAGTTTCCGCGATACCTGCTCAAAAAATCATTTGTTTCAATTTCCATATATTCCTGCTCGTGTACCACCGGAGTATAGTTCCGCTCCCTGCCGACTCGTTCGCTTTTTAAAAAGCCTTTTTCAATCAGACGCACCAACATTGTCAGGACAGTTTGAGGCTTCCAGTCTTTACCGGACTCCAACTTTTCCATAATCTGCAATGTGGTGATAGGCGGCTCATTGCTCCATATCACTTTCATTACTTCAAATTCCGCATCGGGTAATCTCTTTATCATGGCACTTCGTCACCTCCATAAAATTAGTAAAACTATTGAACCTCGAAATCGCCACAACTCATAGTGACCTGCCCAATAGTTGCTTCATACGTCATTACATCTATTCTACAACTATAGTTCCTGCTTGTCAATAGTTTTTGGGAGGCGACAAAGGGGAGGGGGACAAGGGGACGGGGGTTTTGTCTCCGTTAGATGTAGTGGTGATGTTTTGTCCCGGTGAATAGTCTTTATCTTTGGCATTTCAGTCATAGCTACACCTTATCGAAATATACAAAACTATTTATTACCGCATAGAGGGATTGGAAAGCATTCAGCGACACTATCTTTTCGGGGACAAGGGGACGGGGGTTTTGTCTCCTTAGGTATATTGGATGAAATGCAAATAGAAATCTGCGGGCAGATAGTTTGGTTCTCGTGTCCGATTTACATCTATACGGGCGACAAGCGCAAATCCATCGCTGAACGGTTCTGCCGCATCATACCTAGCCGGTATGACTTCTCGACCATATGCGTCCACATAACCCCTTAGGTTATTGCGGGAAAAATGGCCAATCCATCACTGAAACCGGCATAGCTGACATATGCAAGTTTCATTCTAAAAACTGTAAACATTCAATCCGCAGCCATCAACACCAAGCCAACCAGCCAGTTTATCGGGTGAAAAATAATCAATTCTGACATTGCCAGGAGGAGCGTTAGAATGCAAAAAACCTAGGTTTCCCGCATCATCTGCGCCGATATAAATCATCGTATGCGGACCGAACCCGCCGTTTGTCCAAACCATTTGCACAACATCGCCTTTCTTAGCGCCCTCGAATAAATTCTCAATCCTATTTGCGATTTCGCGGCTATCATCAGAATAAACAATCCCCTCTTTAATCCTATTTGATGGATGTCCTACTAACTCATACATCGGATAGCCATTTTTTGGAGGACCCCCTACCCCATCACCCATGCCCGGAACACTCTTTCCATTGTCTTTCATAACTTGGTTTACAAATCGCTTGCAGTTTTCACCATAGGTTTCATCTCTAAGTTTTTTTGTGCCGTCATCGTTTAACTGAGTCTCTCCGTTTATCACTATTGGTATCTCTCGGCCATTAGGCTTATCCCTATAGGTATCTATATAGTGCTGCAAATCGTGCAAAGTGAATTCATCACTATTCAACCTATTAGCCGACCCGCTCGTGTTGTCCAGTGGTGTGGACAGCGATTGTTCATCCGATTTGTTTAGCAATTCCCCCAGCGGCGTCGTGACCGGAGGCAACAAAGCCAAAGCTGCCATAAACTCCATACCCCAAATTTCATTCTTCAACTCTTCGTCTATGCCCTCAAAAGCCCTCAGCGAATCCTCAATCATATCGGCATAGGCATTAAGCACTTCCGGCACATCATCCAACAGCCCTTTTATCGTCTCCTCATATCTGCCATTGGCCACGGCGAACATCTCATCACGCCATGCGGAGCCAAGATTGTTCATAGCTGTATTACAGCAGCTCACGCTTTTCGCGAATTCCGCACTTGCAGCCCGCATCCGTATTTCGGCGCTTTCCAAAGCTTGGGGTGTCACCAATATCTTTTCAGCCATTTTATGCATCCTCCTACTTTCCACCCAACTTGTCAATGAAGCCGTTTATAAGCGGCGACAATGCCGGGAATCTTATGGTTATTACGGCTCTGTGTATTGTTCGCATATTAGCCCTGCTGAAAACACTACTAGAGCCGCCGGTTGATGTAAAGCCATTCAAAGTATCGCGCCTCGCCCTTACCCTTGCCTGCACTGTATTTCTGACATTTCTGACGCCATCCCCAATGCCGTTTGCCCGGTTTACGTAGTGCTGCAAAGTGCTTCTGACCCTTCCAACTTCGCCGCGAATCTGTCTTTGTTCGGGAGCTGTCCATGCATTATTGTCTTTCATCTCGCCGAGGAATCTGCGTGCATTTTCAATTTCTGATCTAACCTCCCGCATTTCCCTTTCATATTGAGAAAGTGCATCTTCACTGAATTTTAACATTTCGCGCACTCCTTTCCAAAGAATCAAACTGCGAAAGAGCGTATCAAATCGTTGTCCATGCGCTCGAAGTCTTCGCCGGTTTCCCTTATTAATTGGGCGAACTGTTTAAGCAATTCCGTTCGGTTCCTCAGTATGTGTTCTTGCTCAATGAAGGACGCGAGAGTGGCATCATACGCACCTCCAGCCCATCCTCCTCCAAGCTCATCCATCAAGGCCTTCATTTCGTTGTAAATCGCTAGCTGCTCATCCGCCTGCTTGTCAAAAGAGTCGGCGCAATTATTAAGCTCACTCGGATTCATGTGTATGTTGCCCATATAGTTACCTCAACTTTCTCAGCCATTTAGCTGGCTCACTGACGTCACTTATGTACTTGTTTACCACAGCGAAAATCTTCTCCAGCGTTCCGCCAGTTCCCTGTCGGCATCCATGTACTTGTTTACCATAGCGACAATTTGGTCTTTGATGCTGGTGATGTTGTCGATTTCTTTTTTATTCAAGATCATTAGAGCATTCAGCGATGCGCGAAAACGTTCGCCTGTTCTTCCCGCAAATACATCTTGTGAATTATTAAACATTAGTTGCATCTTTTCGTTAGCTTTCTCCAGTTCTTCGATGGCTTTTTCCGCTCGCCCATTGTCTTCGTTAGCAGCATCTATATCAATGAGGATTTTCCCAATGCTGTTATCATACCTTTTTGACATCGGTATCCCCCCTTTCTTTCACATTGATTATTGCGGACAATTCGGCAAGTACCGCTTCTTTATCCAACGCCCTCAGAGTAACGCTTTCACCTTCGTCTACCTGCCAAAGCGTACCATCGGCATATACTGCGATCCAGTTGCGCCCCGAAACGGTTTCATCGCTGTCTATCATGTCTGCATATGCGATGGAAATCAGACATTCAGGCTGTGAGATATATGCCGCAGCTTCCGATTCGGTCATCGTCACAGTTCCCATCAAATCGCCTACAGGGATTTCACCCGCGAAAAAAGTTGCTAAGGTGCCGGTATTATATAAACTCGCTAAATACCCATCGTCGGCTATGCAAAGGCAAAGGGCGTTGTCTGAAGCTATATAGGCAAGATATTGCCTTTGTCGCCCTGTCGTATAGATGTTTACCTCGCAATATGTGTCCGGCCAAGCACATAGCTCAATCAGCTTCGCGATGTTTGGCAGTAGCTTGACAGCGCCGTCAAATTCTTCTGAAGTCCAATGTTCTATCAAAGCCACTTCAAGGTCCGCCGCCTCGGGGCGCGGAATTTGCGTCAAGTATTGTATATCTAGCATCCCTGCGGCGCGGTAAAGCTGCCCGGCGGTGATGCTTATTTCCTTTATTTCGTCGCTCATGCGCTCAACTCCTTGTGTTTATTAAATGTTCATGTCTTCGGGCAGCACCGTGAACTTCACATCCAAAGGTTTGAAATGGGCTGTATAATTTTCAAAATCCATGCGCGAACTGCTCATGAATAATCCATCCAAAGCGCGAATGGCGGCAATACGCTCCGCATCCTGAGCGGATAGGCCTAAATTGGCGCGGGACAACATGGGGGCAAGCCGCCGCTCGGATTCTTTCCATTCTTCGGTTAGCCTCCGTATCATGTCTGCTGTTTTTCGGTCGGCGTCCCCGTAAGCGATTCCGGCGCGGGAAAGCATGGCAGCCATTGCGTCCAGCCCTTCCCGCAACCTCCGCGCCTTTTCGCGCAAGCCGCTCAGCTTCATCTCAATTTCGCTGCGTGCGGCGATTTCCATATCAAGCCCGTTTATGACAGTGTTAAGTTGAAACTCACATTGTTCAAAACTCCGGGCTAGCTTTTGTATGGACTGCCGCCAATCATTTGCTTTGTCACTGTCGAACACAATCATAAATAAACCTGCTTTACAGCCAACGAGGCATTGGGCATGGGTTCCGGTATAGCCGTGCCATACCCAATGCGCTGCTTTCCAATACTTCCGGTGCTAAAAGCTACGAATTTGCGAGGTCAGGCTTTGATCCGTGTCGCGCATGGTCGTAGCCGTCACTTTCATGAGGCTTTGGAATTTCTCCAGCATTTCCCTGAAGTTTCTGAACACCGGCTCTTGGGCTTGGAACTGGGCGTAAAAGGCGTTTTGCGCTTCGCCGGTCCACTCGCCTTGTAGTCCGTCAACGAGGGTGCGGATGCTTTGCAGATTGCTTTCGTGCTGGCCGATAAACTGGCCCAGCCGTGCCGCTTCACTTTCCAGAAGCTGAGGTGTTACTTGAATCTTTGCCATGATTTTTTCCTCCTGTAATATAATTTGTATTTTTGCTTGTACAGAGAAGTATTTCAGCTCTGCTCTTTCAGCATTTACACCTATAAAACGATTAGGGGTGGCGTATCTCTCATAATTAACGCCGAAATGTAGCACGGGAAAAATCATCATGGAAATCTATAGCTGCCCTAAGGGTTTCCCCATGCTCAACACACACGCTCATACGTAAAAAAATCATTTTTGACAGATTTTCGTTATCCGAGTTAATTCCAAATATATATCTAAACTCAGCTGTAATTGGACCATTGCCACTCACAGATCCTCTCTCAAATACCTCAATCCCTGTTTCCGGATGGATAAGATGGTTGTTATAAAGCTCAAAACTCAACCTGGATGTTAATCTGGTAGTGAAAATGTCTATTTCATTGAAAAATGTCAGTGCTTCTTCGGAATCATTTTGGAAATAGTTCATTATATCAGTAGCGGACATACCTTCAAAGGGCAAAGGGTTTGGCCAAAGATGATCGCAGTAAATTGTTGGGTAAAAAGCCGTATACTGTAGAAACGGGGAATTTGAATACGGTCTAGCAAAGAAATTAGTGTCAACTTCTGATATACGGCCATTGTTGTCAAAACTTGCATAATTTCGTGGATATACTCGTGGATTACTTGAGTTGGGTACACCTTTGCAGCATCTAAAACTGGTGGTGCCATCGTGAATAGTCTCAAACCCGAAGCCAAGCCTTGCTTCTACGTCGGCTCTGGTCATATCTGGCAATATTTGCCATTCAATTAAATGTCTCATCCCAAAGGCTGGTCTTCCTGTATAATTTGCGGATTCTGTTGATTGCAACTCGTCCCAAAAACTTGGCGGAAGTTCAATTATTGTATTAATTGCATCGTAATTGTCGCCATTAATTATTTGCTCCGGTGAATCGCTGTGAGCATTGGACGGGGATGCAAATAAAGATTCCATTGCCGCAATTATTTCATCGTCCCCGATTCGCTCAAAGCCTACGCGCAGAATCTCACTCGCAGCTTCATTGTCTCCAAAGGAGACGAGGAAATCCGCTGCTTCCAGATAGATTCCGCTGTTATCCGGATCAAGTTCAACCAAAGCCCAGGCAATTGCCTCGCTCCCGGTTTGTTCTAAACCCTGCCGCAGAATACCGGCGGCGCTATCCCTTTGCCCTAAGCCTACATACGCCTCCGACGCGCCGATGTATGCCCTTACATTATTCGGTTCGATTTCAATCACCGCCAGAAACTGCACAAGCGCCTGCTCGTACTCCATCTCTAGCAGATACCGCTCCCCGAGACTTAACATGTCTGTGGGGGTGTCGGCATGGCGGTCGACGCTGAATATGATTACTGTGATAATAGCGGCGGTAGCAATCGAAGCCGCAAAAATAATAATATTTCGTTTATTCAGTTTCATCAAATGATTCCTCTCAGCCCTTGCTTTTTCGGTGGCTCCGGCATATCACGTCTATTACTCGTTAGTACAGCCTTTTCAATTGATGCCGGAGCCACCGCCATCAAGGATAATGCGGAGATTGGAGATTTACTGTCAGAGGCCGAAGTTTGATATGGCTGCATAATTTCCAGGTCCCCCACCAGAAGGCCCGAGTAATCCAGGTCTATAAAGTCGTATTCTGAGCTCAATAACACCAGTAAAGTCTACTGATTTATTTCCCATGCGCCTTAATTTGCACATTATATAGCGTAGGAGCGTATTAGCGTGTTTCATGATAAATCTCATAGTATAAGGATCTGACTATACCGTTCTCAAAATCAACATGATACATCAGGTATTGATTATTATGGTTATAACTAAATTCAATCATGTGAGGAGAATCGGGCGGATTCGGGTAAGTACGGAAAGGAGAATCGGAATTGTAAAACACTGCCGTAGCCCAATTATCGTCAATGCCATCCACAAAGGAGTATGCAGAACCCCCTTGGTTGAAATCGCTTCTGGCGGGAAACTCGGGCAGCGTGCTCATCACCTCACCGTACATAGTTTCCCCAATTATTATCCCCCTTGGGCCGGATACACCGGGAATTTCTACGCGAATCTGGACAAGCTGGTTAGTGGCTTCGTATTGTGTCGCATATGCATGAGGCACGCCTCTCCAATCAACCCCTACAGGGCCTATGCTAAATACCCAGCCCGTCGTCCCCTGAACAATGTTCACTGGCCCCAACACTTCCGCGCCTAATACGCTAGCAAAATCGAAGATGGACCCATTAATGACGCTGATACCCCCTATGACCCACTCGTCCAAACTCCATAATGAGCGGCTGTGATCGCCGTGTGCCGGAGTCTCCGTTTCAGATGTACCATTCACTGGTGTTGATTGCTCGGCAGGGGGAGGGTCAGGGGACTGCGCAATAAGAGCCTCCATTGCCGCAATTAATTCCTCGCCCCCGGTGCGCTCAAAGCCCAAGCGCAAAATCTCAATCGCGGTTTCGCTGTCGCCGAAGGAAACAAGCAGCTCAGCCGTTTCCAAATAGGCAAGGCTATTATCCTGTTCAAGCTCAACCAAAGCCCAAGCAATTTCCTCGCTGCCGGTCTGTTCCAGGCCCTGCCGCAGGATTCCGGCGGCGCTATCCCTTTGCCCTAAGCCTACATACGCCTCAGCTGCGCCGATATAAGCCCTTACGTTGTTAGGCTCTATTTCAATGACCGCTAAAAACTGTACAAGCGCCTGCTCATATTCCATTTCCAGCAGATAACGCTCACCGAGGCTTAGCATATCGGCGGGGTTGTCTGCAGTGCTGCCGACGCTGAGGATTATTAGCGCGATAATTACTACAGCAATAATCGAAGCTGTTAAAATAACAATAAGTCGTTTGTCTGGTTTCATGTATGTGTCCCTCCGAATCACGTCTGTAACCTGCCTTAGCTTGATGGTCCATCATTTAGATTGAACACTGAGCAGGCTTTTTGACATAATTATTATTCTAAAATCCTTGTGTGTTCGTAGTATATCGAACGGATAGATATGAAGATGGCGAGGATCTGGCAACTATCATTCCATACATTTTCATATTGAAATACGACGGCGTTTATGCCATAATAGAGTCACCGGAATCAAAGAAATGGCTAGGTGATAAATGAGCGCAAATAGGGAATACAAAAACAGCGTGTTTACGGCTTTGTTTGACGATGCCGGCGAGCTGATATCGTTATACAATGCTTTGACCGGCGGCGGCTTCTCTTCGGATACACCGGTCAGGATAGCTACGTTGGAAGACGTGCTGTACAATGAACGGTACAACGACATCGCTTTTGTGCTTGATGATAAAATCGTTATTCTGGTGGAGCACCAATCCACGATATCCGAAAACATGCCGTTGCGTTTGCTTATCTACATAGCCCGTGTATACGAGAAACTCATTGATAACGACGCCGTCTACAGGAGCAGGCTGATAAAGATACCGAAGCCGGACTTCATAGTGCTGTATAACGGCACAGACCCGTTCCCTGACGAAAAGACGCTGCGCCTATCGGACGCTTACATGGCAATGGCAGGATCACAGCCTGACCTTGGAGGCTCTTTGGAGCTGGAAGTCCGTGTGATCAACATCAACGAGGGGCGCAACGACGCCATAGTGAGAAAATGCGAAACGCTGAATGGCTATGTGCTTTTTGTGGGCAAAGTACGCGCCAACAGAAAAGCCGGGATGGACTTGTCACGTTCTGTGACGCAGGCCGCGAAAGACTGTATCAATGAAGGAATACTGGCAGATTTTCTGAGAACACACTCATCGGAGGTAATAAACATGCTTACAACGGAATGGAGTGCGGAACGGGCACAAATGATAGCCCGCGAGGAAGGCATTGAGGAAGGCATTGAAATTGGCGAGGCCAGGGGCAAAGCCGAGGGCGAGGCTAGGGGCAAAGCCGAGGGCGAAGCCAGGGGCAAAGCTGAGGGCGAAGCTCAAGTAACGCAAGTAATCAAACTGTTTGTACAAAAAAAATCACCAAAAGAGATATCGACCGCACTTGGCGTACCGCAGAAAAAGGTAAAAGACATTTTGCGTGCCTCTGGGCTGATGGAACAGGCTCAATGATAACGATTCATCGTCCGGTATCTTGTACCGCGTGCTTTTTCCTAAACGCACCATCACTGTTGCCGAGACATGAGAATCTGGCTGAAATCATGAACGAGGATGTTTGTTGCGTGCCCTTCGGCGTTAAAACTTATTATGATTTCGATTTGCGTTGAAGATAAGCCAACCCACATTGAATACGTTGAACTATACCGATCTTGGTTTTCAGATTTCCATGTTCCTATAAACAGTTGCTGCGTTAAGCCACCATCGCTATCAATTCCGAAATCAATTATCCTGAAAGCAGAATCCAGTTCTTCACCGTACTCAACAAAATTCTCATAAGTTGGTTCTCTAGCAACCGTGATAATATCCAGATTGCTGACTGCCACAGCTTCCACTGCTTCCATTATACTCATCCCAAGGTAAAACCTTCCCAGTTGTTCCTGCCCGAAAGTATACCCTGTCGAAGTGTTTACAGACCGAATCCTTGCCTCGCCATCTAAATCAGCAACTACGTCAGCGGAGCCGGCGCCTACATGAGGACTTGGCTGGATTCCGTTGTCAGAGTTTACCCAGTATTCGATGTCTCGAAGGAACCTGTCCGCAATATCCTGGGTAATGCCGTACTGCCCTACCATATCTCGCAAGGGAACACCGATACCCAGCTCCGTAAATTCAGCCATTGTAACCGGAGGTTGACCCGTTAGGTT
>Ga0099364_10011814_pt1 | contig 11860 bp, 9 predicted proteins | sample TergutTh196P3_FD_73070 | JGI IMG/M metagenome (GOLD analysis project Ga0099364, IMG submission 73070) | Microcerotermes parvus P3 segment gut microbial communities from Pointe-Noire, Republic of the Congo - Th196 P3 | ecosystem: Host-associated > Arthropoda: Insects > Digestive system > Gut ...
TTATCCGTAAGATTCGAAATAATTTACTTGGGTATATTTATTGCAGGAATATCGATTGGTAATGCAATAAGTGAAGGATTAATTTACATTGCCATATTGATGGGAGTCATGGGATTTGGAAGTGAAGAAAGTATGTGGATTGCGAAATTGCCGGAATTATTAAAATCATATTTTTTCCTGGCAATGGTTTTTTGGCACGGGCGGGAAGTGTTAGGAAGAAAAAAAAGAATATGGCAAAAAAGAAGCGAAAAAATATAAAGGTAATACAGGCTCCAAAGGAAACATCGAGAAAACTTCAAGAACGCTGTTATATGACAGCAAAAAGAATGCTGCCGTTGTTCGATCTCGATCCGGGCCTGTTGGATGTTTTTACCAAAAAACAAAAACAGTCACTATGTGGGCTGGTCTTTGAGTATCCGAGTATCAAAGCCGAAAGGGAAAGAACAGTGCCGGGCAGGATTGTGAAAAGAATACGCGATGAAATGTTTCAATTTATGAGAACCCATTATTTTGGAGATCCTGAATATGGCATAACGTTTATGGATTTCACAATGTACGGATATGCTTTCTATACTTTGCTGCACAATCATATAGATGGCGGAACATTTGCCGGCACCCCACAGGAAGAAACGGCTAAAATGATATGCGAAAAGATGGAAAATTCCGTATTGTTCAACGATGACGGATATTCTGCGCTTAAACAGCATTTGATGTATCAGACACGAAGTTTATCCCGGGTTAATTTCAGGGTATATGGATTTAATCAAGATTGGGAAGAGTCGAGAACAAAAGTGTCAGCGAATGGCTATATAACCATGCAGATGAAAATACGGCTGACGGTACAGGATTGCGAAACTAAAATGTTCAATTACAAAAATATAGAAAGGAAAGCATTCCGGTTGATATACACAGCAGATGGCGATGAGAAAACACAGGGGGCAGTTATCAGCAAGAATAAAATCTACCCGCGAGCAAAAGAAGAAGAAAAGTTGAATATTTATATACAGTCCCATGCGCTGAACCGGTACAAGCAGCGTGTAGACATATTGGAGCCTCCGGAACTTAATTATAAAATCCAGCAGATATTGATTACCGAACAAAAGATTATACGCTTTGAGGATCAAAATTTAATAGCGTGTACGCTGGATAATGCAATAATAGGGTATTTTACGTATTTTTTAAGAGATGACGATATGATTGTAAATACCTTCCTTCCAATAACAACGGAGAACACGCCGGAAGGGAAAAAAATACGTGATGTGCTTTTACTTGGTAATGAGGATATTGTATATTTTGGCATGGATAAGCTCAGTTTCTATGCTACGGTAGATTTTGAACAAATAGAAGCGTTGAAACGGGTTTTGATAGAAAGCAATCTATGGGAAACCAAGACGGCAGTCGAAAAGGCACTGCAAAAAAAAGGAGAAATAACCATTGACAGAAACAGAACCATATTTGTGAAAAACTTTATCGAAAAAAGCGAACGGCATCGCGCTGAATTGTTGGAGGTAGAAAGACTAGACAGGGAGGATTGAAAAATCGAAAGGCAAGCGGGTTGATGCTTGCCTTTGACTGTATTTAATTTTAAAATTCAAAGAAATGAAGAATGGTGAATCAAGATGGTGCAAAGGTAAAATGTACGAGTGCGAAAAATCCGGACTGTGCGAAATATTTTTAAGCGGGAGATAATAATTTTTCGGTTTCTTCGGTGGTAAGGCTTTTGGTCAGGCGTTCAACCAACAGGTTGATAGAATGAATTTGTTTGTTTTTCAAATCCATAGTCTTTGTTAGTTTAACGTGAGTTCGACCTAAGCGATCTTTTTTATTGCATTGAGATCGATTATTTCAAGATTTAGCGCCGGTTTCTTGGGTGCAAGATTGTATGCGATGAGTCCCGCCACAAGGTTTCCGATAAAATTAGCCAGACACCTGTGTCTGGTATGCTCAATCTGACAGCCGTTTTTTAGCAAGTCATTGATTGTTTCTATGATCGCTCTTTTTCTCAGGATAATTTTATCATGCAGGTGCATCAGGGCATTTTTCATGTTTTTTCTGATTTTGGTAATCAGATGTATATTGTCAACAAAGAGTTTTTCAAACAGATTTTGGGATATATAGCCTTTATCGGCAAAGAGTTTTCCAAACAGATTTTCATGGAATCTGCTGTCATTTAGCGGCTCCCTGTCGTCGACATTCGCCTGTGTAATAAGGAATTTGATAATTTCACCCTTATCATTGATAACCAGATGCAGTTTAAATCCAAAGAACCATCCGATAGTGGATTTCCCTTTGGCGGCAAGTCCTTTGAACACTTTATGGGACTTCTCGCGTTTGATATGGCATACCCGAATGGGGGTGGAATCTATGAAAGATATACCTGTACATTTGCCAGGGCAACAGAGTTGCAGAAAGACGGTCATGGGCAACAGCGCTTTCTGCTGCAATTCTACAAAGCGATTATAAGACACCGTGTGGAGGAAATCACGCGTGCAGTGTTTTTGTATATAATTGATATAAAAAAACTTAATATCCCGACAGTGACTTTGATGGAACAGGATCATAACCGTAATCACTTCACTGCCGGACATCGTAAAAGCCCTTTTGCGCGTCTTTTTAGATGTATCTTTCGGCAGGCTGTGCCCCTCCATGGTTTTCTCAATTTCTTTGCAGAATTCGTCGATAATGCAGAAAATTTCAACTGAATTTGTGTCCATAATTAACGGGGTTTTACAGTTTAATTTTTTGATTAATAGACTGTATAGGTAAACATAATCCCGTTATTTTCCAAATATCTACGATTGTTTCTTACATCGAACTGACGTTAAAAAAACCTTTTCATATCTTCCATTAAAAAGTCGGGAATTCGCGTTGGACGCCTGGTTATGGCGTCAAGAAACACCTGAGTCGTTTCACCTGTCACGATTAATTTCCCTTTTTCATTATGAATTTCATAATGAATGACCACTCTTGTAACCGGCAATTCTCTGATCATAGCGGTTACAGTAACAATTTCATCATAATATGCAGGAAAATGATATTTGATATGCATCTCAATAAGCGGCATAAAAAATCCTTTTTTTTCAAATTCGCTGTAAGGCAACGCTAACTGACGGAACAATTCTGTCCGTCCAACCTCAAACCAGTTTGGATACACACCGTTGTTGACAATTCCCATTTGATCGGTTTCACAATATCGTACCCTGCAAGTTGTTTTCTCAATGAACATATGTGTTTGTATGAAATGATTTTACAAATATACTAAAAAAGTCAGGAATCAGGAAGTATAACCTCTACCGTTGGTGGTTCGGCAAAATCATTCCATAACCGGTTTGCCAACTCATCGGTCATCACACCATCGAATGTGTAAATCCGGTAGCGAAGCCGGTAATCCCTGTATGGCTCTAATTTCCAGTCTGCAAATTTGGACGGAGCGAAATTGATAAAGACGTCGCCTCGTCCGTTGTTTGCATCTTCATCCCAGATACGCAAAGGTTGAGGCGCATTGACATTGTCGGGATGCCCCAGAAATAATATGCCCGATCGACCGCTTTCCGTTTCGCCTGTAGTGTATATCCAGCGCGCTGTGGAGCCATCAATCAGACGGCGGGGAAGTCCTTCGGAGGAAACTACTTCGCAGTTATCCTTTGTCCATTGTTCCGTTGCACGGTAGATAAAACCTCCGTACCGGTATTCTTTCATCGTAACCGGCAGCGACGTCGCCGGAAAAAGATGAGAATCAAAATCCCACAGGAAACCATCCGGAACATTCCATGTTCTGACATTCCAATGTTCGGTCATAATGTTTTTTTCTTCCTCAGGAGTGAAAATAACATGATTTAAAACGGCGATAAAGCCGGACAGCACATTTCCTTCAAGTACGGAAGCGATACTTTGCGCACGTACCGTGCCCTGTTTGTCGCCAATATTCCATAAGTCATAAACGGCGCTGTCATATTCCATCCGCGTCCAGGGGTTCCATATTCCGAAATGATGGTAATGGTCTTCGGGTTGAATGGCAGTCAGTACAAATCCTGAAGGTGAATAGACAGGATGAAGAAAACCGCTTCGCTCGTATGACTTGTCTACACCGGGGGGAGGAGGAATGATGGCATAATGATAGTGCAGCACAGGTGTTTCGTTCTTCTTCAGGATAAGCGCATCCGAGACGTCCTGCACGCGCATGGAATATCCGGAAGAAGGATTTTTTTTAATTATTTGGGCTGTAAAAGTGCGTGAACTGCCTGCCGGTGTATTCCCTTTCAGTATCCAGTAGAGTGTCGGAATATTTCCGTTTTCCATAATCAGCTGGCATGGTATTTGTTCCTGCGGAAGGCCGGTGGTCGTTTCCGTCAATTCTACGGAAAAACCATCATCGATAATATCCCATCCCTGAATAACAGCTGATACAGTGCAATCCATCCGGTCAAAAGAACCGGCATTGACGATAATCTTTATCCCGTTTTCACTCCACACAAGTGGCGCAGTCAAACACAAATAAATAAACAGGGCAAATCGTTTCATGATACAAATATTATAATTTCTATTTTTTCAATGGAATCAAATAAGTGATTTTCACCGATATCACCTGATTAGAGGCTTTAGAAAAGGCATCGCCGCGACGCGTACCATAGAAATCGCTGAGCGCATAGAAATAACGTCCTTCGAGCAGAAAATAGCCAATGCCCGAACGAAATTCCATACCCGGGCCGCCGCCAAGTCCCCATTCAAATTTGTTTTCGACCGGCATGGTATGCTGTTCGTTCGGTCTGTTAGGTATACGTTCTCCATTCAGGTTTTGGTCTGTGGTTTCATATACGAAAAAACCTGCCTGAGGACCCAAATTGACAAAAAACCTTGCTTTATCACTGCCAAAATAGATATGCGTGTAAAGTGGAATGTCTATATAGTTCATTATCCTGTTATAGTAAGGATTCGGCATAGACAATGATCCTTGTTCATCCATCATTTTAATATCTTCTTTCCATCCTTTCTGTGAAAGATTGACTTCTAATTGCAGTCCCAGGTTTTTTTCTGTAATCCAGCGGACAGTCAGTCCCCCGTTATATCCAGCCCATGTACCCTGTATAATTTTAGGTCTTAAACTGACAGAAGGAAAACTTACCCCTGCAGAACCGCCTAAGGTCCATTCGTGCCGGAAGGTGTTTTGCGCCTGAACGCCGGTTCGGGCAAAAGCGGTGATACATATAAGATAGACAAGGCTTCGTTTGATCATTTTCCCGAACGCGTTATTGTAAAATCTCTTTGATAACGTACCATATACAGATTCGTATTGATAAATCCGCCCCAGTTGTTGATGCGCTCAAAATTAAAGCCATACTGCAAACTGTTATAGTTTACCTGTCGTATGTTATTTTCAAAATTGATGCCGAAGGTATGAATGGCTGAAATAAAAAACATGCCAATATCATAACCTAACATGGCATATCTTGGGTAATTCAGAATCATATTTTTATTGTACCAGTATTTGTATTGGGCATTGAACAGTTGAACATCAGGAGAAAGGCTGTTTGCGAAGAAAGACGTATAGATATGTGTGTTCAGTGCATAGAAATCTTCCAGACATTCATCCGTATATCTTTGCCATTCAGGATATCCGAAGAGTGTAATTTGACTCGCCGGTTTAGATTCGGCAAGTGTCCGGAGAGGACCTTTTATTCTGTTGAGCATTTGCAAAGAGCTTGACATGGGAACAATCAGATTTGGCTTGGCGGGTGATAACAGGGCATTGATATCCGAAGAGAATGTACTTGCGTTAAAATTAATATCCCGGAAAGAAATATTCCGTTGCGTCAGGTCTGCTTTGAAAGTTCTGACAAATGCAGTTTTATCTTCTCTTGGGTCGTTTTCGTTTGAAGTGACAAAAATGATATTGTAGTTTGAAAACAGGGAACATCCCAGGGCAGTAGCGTATGCATACAGATATTGATATGGTGTATTTACTTGAAATACACTGGCATTGATTGACGTTAACTGATCGCTTCTTGCAGAAAACGGTTCTACATATTTGATTCCGTTTTTCAAGGCAAAATCGGCGATTAACTCAATCGTCTGCTCGTTCGTATTTCCGCCAATCAGCAGATTGGCACGGAGGAGTTGTTCGTTTCGGAGAATCTCCTGTGTCTTTTGAACCCCATCGCCAATATCATAAAGCGACAGTTCAATCGCAATTCCCGAATCACGCATATTTTTTACAGCCAATAAGAATCCTTCGTAAAATTCAATCCGTGTATCGGATATTCGTTTATCGGAAGTGACGAAAGGCAGCAAAAGAGCGATTTTGATTTCATCTACTTTTTGAAAACTGTTTCTGTAAGCCATTAACGCATCCATGTCATATTCATTCCGGTCAGGCATGATGGTGACAATTTCTTCCGTTTCAACCGGTATTTTGATTACCATTCCGGCTTTCAGCCCTCTACTCAATTCGGGATTGAGTTGAATCAGTTGATCGCTTGTGACGTTGAAAGCTCGGCAAAGACTGAATATCGTTTCTCTTCGTTTGACGGTATATTCGATTTCTTTGGTAACGGTTCTTTTCTCGATCACAGGCAATGCTTGTGTCAGGGTAACAGGAATGCGGATGTTGTTCCCTGCGGCAAACGTTTCGGGCGTTAATCCCGGATTGGCTTTCGTCAGATCTTCGACCGTCAGATTATACGTCCTGGACACGCCAAAAAGCGTCTCCTTTGGCTGTATCGTATGGAAGACATACATGTCACTGGATGCGTTGAGGGTATCCTTTTGAGGGATTTTCAATACCTCGCCGATGCGGATAAACTCGCGGCTGGACGGATTCAGCCGGTAAATATCTTCCTCACTCACATTATACATGACACTGATCCCATAAACAGTCTGTCCCTGTTCGACTGTATGATAAAATATATTCCCGCCTTGTCCGTTGAATGAATACGTTACATTTTGCGAAAATAAAGATAACGCCGTGACAAGAAACAGAAAAATTGAAATAGTACAACACCTCTTCATAGTCATAAATTTGGGACAAAGATAGTGCTTGTTTGCAAATAAATTTGTGTTTTGGTCGAAAAATGGATTAAAAATTGATTTTCAAAATAATGCTTTGGCATAAGTGAAGAAATCCAATTTTTGATTGATAACCGGGGTCAGTAAAATGTATTCCTGAAATTTTGCTGTGTATTATAAAAAAGAAAAATTTTTCGTTGGCGGACAAGTTCGTGATTATTTTTTCATTTTTTAGTTTTATATTTGCAACCAAATTATTGTATCCGATTTGTAAAATGAAAACACATGAAAAGTGATCACAACTTAAACTCTGCAAAACGAACTGCGGATAGCCTGTTTAGCATCGTTTGTTTACTGCTTTTTTTAGGAAGCAGTTTGTCGACGTTTGCCCAGACGTCCGAAACATCGCCCGGCAAATATTATCTGTTTAAGAATTACACATCCAAAGACGGATTGATTAATCATGCCGTTTATAGCATGGCGCAGGACAGGTATGGATACATCTGGATAGGTTCAGATATAGGGTTGACCCGTTTTGACGGCAAAACATTCTTTCACAAAGTCATACCCGATATTTACGACAATTCGGCATTTGTTCAATATATCGAAGTAATGCCGGACGGAAAGATTATTGCCGCAAGTGCGATGCAGGGGGTATTTGTTGAGCAGGATGATGGACGGTTTAAACAATATTTAGAGAGAGGATATGTGGAATTGGGAAATAATGTGTTTAACACCTTGAAATATTGCCCGGACGGAAGGATTTTAGCCACTGAGTCCACAACCCTTCATCTTTTAACAGCCGATTCTTTACAGGAGTTATATTACCTGGGTCACAGCGGACTGATATTTGAAACAATCGATATGGATAAGGAGTTTCGTATCTGGTTTGGCGGGCAATTTGGGTTAGGGGTGATGCAACTTTCCGACGACGGGTATGAACCTGTTTATTTGCCGGAATTTAAAGACAAATATATCGTGAAGATTCTTTTTGACAAAGAAGGAACGCTGCATGTCAGCACAACGCAAGGTTATTACAGAATTAAGTGGCAAGACTTTTCCCAATGGAACAGCAACTACACGATCGAACAACCTTTCCCGCAAGTACAAGATATTTATATCCGTCATATTTATTTGGACAAAGAGCAGAATCTCTGGATACCAACCTCTTCTAACGGCGTTTTCAGGACAAAAGGAGACAGTATTACGCTACACCTCACGCAGGAAAACGGATTAATATCTTCCGAGGTAGTATGTATGTTGCAGGACAGCGAAGGCAATTATTGGTTTGGAACCGACAATGGCATCTGCATGATTAAAGATTTTGACAATTATGCCATTGCTCAAAACGGAGCGCGTTTGAATGAAGTATACGAAATAGAACAGGATGCCTATGACAGGATTTGGATATTCAGTGGCAGCGCATTGCATCTTTTTCAGGATGGCAAACTCATTCCTGTAGGCTTAGAGGGAACTCCCATCGAAAGAGTCGGCATCCGACAGCTCAGAATATTCGATTCCGAATTGAGTATATCCAACCAGTCGGGACTTTATACCATGCCGGTAACAAACGCATTTCCCGATTTGCGAAGACTTGAGAAAAAGGCTGATTATCCCTCCCATAACATGAAAAATCTGCGTACGCTTGTTGCGGATTCGACAGGTATATGGATTGGTACTGAAAATAAAATATATAATTACTGCAACCGGCAATTTCTTCCGGTTACGTTTAATCATCCCGATACCATATCGATGAGACCCACTAAGATGCTGCAAGACAGATATGGATATTACTGGTATGGCGACTACACTTTTGGTCTTTATCGCGGCGCCCTGTCCCGAACTGACCAACATACGCTTTTATTTGATAGTATTACCGTTTTCAAATCCCTCAAAGCCGATTCCGCCTTTGTGACGGCATGGATAACGGATATGACATTCGATAAAGAGGGGAACCTCTGGTATTCATCTCTCTATACAGGCGTTTATAAACTGACATTAGACAGTCGCGGGGTGGTTTCTTCCCAACTGTATTCTACTGAAAACGGACTGTTAAGTAATGTCGTTCATAGAGTTACCTGTGATGAGGAAGGAAGAATATGGTTTCTGACACAAAAAGGGGTTAATATCCTGAAATACGATCAGACAGGTGTTGAAACGATGGATAAACTGAGTGAAAATGAAGGAATTGAAGGGCAAGGCTTTTCGGTTCAACAAATGGGTGACAGGGTATATCTTTTAACCTTGGAAGGTATTTTTGTCACGCAAAATCAATTATTTAAAGAAAAACCCAAAGAAGCCCCCAACGTTTTAATTACCAATTTATTAATAAACGGCATAGCCGACGCAAAAATTTCCGCCAATGCAAATAACATCCGCCTCGCGCCCGAGCAAAACAACCTGACGATTGAATATGCAGCCATTACCTTTACCCATGCGAGCGACGTCAGGTATCAGTATACATTGGAAGGAGCCGATGATGACTGGAGTCTTTTGTCGGAAAGAGGATTTGTTGAATATGCTACGTTGCGTCCCGGACGGTATACGTTTAAAGTACGGGCAGCCATGGTTGGCGCTGAAACAGGCGAAGAAACGGCGCTTTCCTTCCGCATCCTTCCGCCCTATTACCAGACGATATGGTTTTATGCACTCATAACCATAGTAATTGCCTCCCTGCTTTACGCGCTCCATAAATACCGCATGAATCAGGTAATCAAAATGAATCGGGTGCGGACGCGTATTGCCTCCGACCTGCACGACGACATCGGCTCGACGCTGAGCAGTATATCCCTGATTAGCGAAATGGCAAGCCGGACGGATACCGAATCAGCATTGGCAAAGGCGATGAGTAAAATCGGCGTTGATTCGCGCGATGTGCTCAATTCGATGGACGACATTATCTGGTCGGTCAATCCCAGGAACGATTCTCTGTCCAATTTAACGGTTCGTTTGCGCGAATATGCGATTTCGGTATGCGAATCGAAAGATATTATTTTCAACATGCTTGTGGACGAGGCAATCTATGCCATGAAACTGGATATGGACGAGCGGCGGAACGTTTTTCTCATCACAAAGGAGGCAGTCAATAATGCGGTCAAACATTCGGGCTGCTCGCAGTTGACGGTCGCCTTCGCCCAATGGCATAAACAATTAGAAATAACAATCACCGACAATGGTTGCGGTTTCGACCCTGCCCTTCGGGGAGCACGCAACGGCGTTTCCAACATGGAACGCCGCGCCGCCCAAATCGACGCATCGCTTACCATCAAATCCAGAAAAAACAGCGACACAACGATTACATTGCAACTTATCTGTTAAAAGCAATGCAACGAAAGCGCAGTGAACGATGTGTTATTTTGAAATAAAAGAGGTAATGGCTCTGTACCGCCTTTTTATAATAGAGAGATTGCTTCGTACCAATGACGGTCAGCGCGTATCGTCATTGGAGGACTCAGAGCGAAGAGGACGAAAAAATCCAGAAAAAAACAACAAAACTTTGAACATTAAACGGACGCGATGAATCGCATCTCTACGTTGAACAAATATTTACAAATTAGATTTACAAGACAATTAAAAAGATTTTATTTGGGGCAGATTCGATTTTAATTTGCTATATTTGCCTGAAATATCATTTCATACGAAAAAATCGTTATATGAAAATAGTATAAATCCTAAAAATCAGATCAACATGAATAAAATCGTTATTCTATTATTGTTGCTATCCCATTCAATGATAGCACAATCGCAGCAGGAAAACCTGCAGGAGTTGTTGAACCGAAAGCAATACAATCAGCTAATTGCGTTTGCGGATCAACTCCAGGCTGCCGATTCGTCCGACTTTCAGACGATGTATTTGATTGGTCAGGCCTATGAAGGATTGTTGAGATACCGCGATGCGTATCAATTTTATCAGCATTGCCTGTCGATTGATTCAACGCAGGTTGAGTTGCTGAATACAACCGGACGTATGGCAGCCAATCTCGGAAAAACCGGGGAAGCCGAATCGTATTTTCTGAAAATATGGGAAACCGATACGACCGATTTTTATGCAAACTACCAGTTAGCGCGGTTCTATGTACAATCCGGTAATGATAAGCAAGCGATCGAATACTATGAGTATTTATTAGAGCATGATCCCAACAATTCCACTTTACTCAGGGCAGTCGGCGACTGTTATCAGCGTTTGAACGATAGATTCAGCGCTTTCGAAGCGTATTGGTTTGCCTTTCAAAACAATAAAGAAAACGCAGGATTAGCATCAACAGTAGTCAATGCACTACTTCCACTTGCCCTTGACGACAAGATTGAGAGAGCGCTTGAGGTTTGCGATACAGCCTTAGTCTATAATCCCGGAAACAAAACAATATTACAAAACCAGGGAATGGCTTTTTTTACAGGAAAGAGGTATACGGAGGCAAACAGTATTTTCACCATTCTTCTGGCACAAGGCGATTCGGCTTATATTAATCTTAAATACAGTGGTTGTTCCAGATACTATGCAGGCAAACTCTATGAGGCCATCGAACCCTTGGAAAAAGCACATGCAGAAGATCCGACAGACATAGAGGTTTGTTTGTTATTAGGTTCGGCTTTAGGTCGAACGTATGATCGCAATAGGGCGTTAGAACTTTTTGAATGGGCAGAAGAAATGGTATTACCACAGAATCCTGCTTATATGGCATACTTGGCTTATATGGACTTGTTATTACAATTCCGTGCCGACGTATACGCCCGTGATGGTCGGCGGCAAGAAGCGGCAGCCATCTATTACCAGCAATGGCTGACCACCAAACGGCGCGACAGGCTGTCCCAAGTCTGGTCTGCTTATGGGCCAATGGATGTGAGTAGATTGGAAAAT
>Ga0099364_10011815_pt1 | contig 11860 bp, 10 predicted proteins | sample TergutTh196P3_FD_73070 | JGI IMG/M metagenome (GOLD analysis project Ga0099364, IMG submission 73070) | Microcerotermes parvus P3 segment gut microbial communities from Pointe-Noire, Republic of the Congo - Th196 P3 | ecosystem: Host-associated > Arthropoda: Insects > Digestive system > Gut ...
TAAACTTTAAACAAAAGAATGGCAAAACGGGATTATTATGAGGTGCTGGAGGTTGGTAAAACGGCTTCTTTCGATGAGATAAAAAAGGCTTATCGTCAAAAAGCGATTCAATATCATCCGGATAAAAATCCGGGAGATAAACAGGCTGAGGAAAAATTTAAGGAGGCGGCTGAGGCTTACGGTGTATTGAGTGATGAACAAAAACGCAGTACGTACGACCGGTTCGGACATGCGGGACTTAGCGGCGCTTCGCAAGGCGGATATGGCGGCGGGATGACTATGGAAGATATATTCTCGCAATTCGGCGACCTTTTTGGCGGGCATTTCGGCAATTTCAGCCGTTTCAGTACGTTTAGCGATTTTGGAGGAGATTATGGCTCTTCGCGTGGACGTACTGTATATCGCGGGTCGGATTTGCGTGTGAAGGTGAAGTTGAATTTAAAGGAAGTCGCTACCGGAGTAGAGAAAAAGATTAAAGTAAAGAAATACATACCATGTTCCAAATGTCAGGGAACCGGCGCCGACGGCGGCGAAAAGTCGATCGCTTCGTGTCCTCCCTGTAAAGGCACGGGATATGTTACCCGAACGACTCGTACGATTATCGGACAAATGCAGACGCGCTCCATGTGTTCGTCATGCGGCGGCTCTGGCGAAACGATTAAGAAGAAATGCACAACATGTTTCGGCGACGGAATCATAAGCTCAGAAGAAGTGATTACGTTTAATATTCCTGCAGGCGTTGCAGGCGGAATGCAACTGTCCCTGAGTGGAAAAGGGAATGCAGCACGTCGAGGTGGAATTAATGGGGATTTATTGGTTGTAATCGAAGAAGAAAGACATCCCGAATTGATTCGTGACGAAAATGATTTGATTTACAACCTGTTGCTAACAATTCCGCAAGCCATACTGGGCGATTCGATCGAGGTGCCTACCGTCGATGGCAAGGCGAAAGTGAAAATCGACCCGGGAACACAATCCGGAAAAGTGCTCCGGTTGCGAAACAAAGGACTTCCCTCGATAAACACCTACGGAACAGGGGATTTACTGGTCAATGTCAGTATTTATATACCCGAAAAGATTTCCAGCGCCGAGAAAGAAAAAATAAAAGAGTTAGCCAAATCGGAAAATTTTCATCCAACCCAATCCATGAAAGAGAAGATGTTCGATAAATTCAGGGATTTGTTGGAATAAAAAGATTCTCCTTCTTAATCTGTTTTGAACCCTGAACAGGAAAAAATACCTGCCAGCCGAAAAAAACACATTTTTTCATCCAACACGCTTGGAAAAGCAAATTTTTCATCTAATTTTGCCCCCGATTAATGGGTAACGTTAGTATATTGAATATGGAAATGAAAGAAAATGCCTGGAGAACCAGGCAGTTAAATAAAAACACAAAAGGAAACAAGGTATGAAAGAGGCGTTCTGTAAATGGCTTCTGCGTCGGCTGGGATGGACGATCGGGTCAACGGGCGAAAACATACCGAAATGTGTGATTTGTGTAGCGCCTCATACAAGTAATTATGATTTTATCTTGGGAAAGCTTTTCTATGCAGCTATTGGAAGAGAAGCCCATTTTTTAATGAAGAAAGAATGGTTCTTTTTTCCGTTCAATTTCATTTTTAAGAAGATGGGCGGTTTTCCAATTGACCGCAAGCAAAATAAATCAATGACCGACCATATGGCTAAACTGTTTGACCGGTATAAATCCTTGCATTTGGCTATTGCGCCCGAAGGCACGCGGAAAAAAGTCGATAAATGGAAAAAAGGATTTTATTTTATCGCTCTTAAAGCACAAGTACCCATCCAGTTAGCCTATATTGATTACCGGAAAAAGGAAATGGGGTTCAAGGGAACGTTTTATCCGACCAACAATGTGGAAGCAGATATCCATACCATTCGCTCATACTATCAGGGAATGAATGGACGCAACTGGAAAAAAATCGGAACATGGTAATTGACAAATACTGTTATCCATGACGTTTTTTTGTAATCAGCTGGAATTTAATTTTACGGGTTGCTTCGTACCTCGCAATGACGGTCGGCTGGTATCGTTGCGAGTCCCCATCCTTTTTCAAGACAAAAAGCCAAATGACGACAGCATTCCCCACCTCCGTCATTTCGACTGTAACACACGGAGCGCCAGCGGAGTGTGTGCAGTGGAGAAATCTGCATGGTATAATAGCAACTACAATTACAGATTCCTGCGGCCTTACCCCCCGCCCTCTCCGAAGGAGAGGGCGCCCGCTGACGCTCCGCATGCTTTGGTCGGAATGACGGGGGGCGGGTTCGTTATTGTAAGGCACGAAGCAATCCACTGAAAAACAACATGACCAATGAAAAAGTATGTGTTAGCAAGTAGCTGGGAAGTGTGCAATAAGGTAGGAGGTATTTATACCGTACTTTCGACCAAAGCATGCGCATTGCAACAACAGTTTGTCGGCCAGGTGATTTTTGTTGGCCCGGATTTGGGGAAAACAGCCCCGGAATTTACGGAAGACCCCACTCTTTTTCCGGATTGGGTAGACGAAGTTAAGGCAAACAAAGAACTCCGCGTGAAGGTCGGACGCTGGAACATACCCGGAACGCCCCCGGTTATTTTAGTCGACTATCAACCTTTTTTCGGCGAGCGGGATATGCTGTATTACGCCATGTGGGAATCTTTTGGTGTAGATTCATCACGCGCATACGGCGACTATGACGAAGCCTGTATCTTTGCTTATGCTGCCGGACGGGTGATTCGGCATTTTTACGAATTTCATCGTCCGGAAGAAATAAGGCTGATTGCACATTTCCATGAATGGATGCTGGGGATGGGCGCTTTGTACGTTCAAAAGCATTGTCCCGGAATTGCTACGGTGTTTACAACGCATGCCACATCCATCGGACGTTCAATAGCAGGAAACAATAAACCGCTCTACAGCCACATACACCAGTATGACGGAGCCTTGATGGCACGCGAACTCAATATGGAAGCCAAACATTCGCTCGAAAAACAGACAGCCCGCCATGTAGACTGTTTTACTACCGTAAGTGATATTACGGCATTGGAATGTAAGCAGTTGCTGAACAAAGCGCCTGATGTTGTTACGCCCAACGGATTCGAACCCGGTTTCGTACCTGATGCAAAATCATATACGGCAAAACGAAACAAAGCCCGGCAAACGTTATTGAATATGGCTGAAAAGTTATTGGGAAAAACCATTGAGCCGGACGCTTTTCTGGTTGCGACAAGCGGCAGGTATGAATATCGCAACAAGGGCATTGATGTATTTATTGATGCAATGAACCAGCTCCGTCTCTCGAACGGGATACCGCGCGAAGTGATTGCCTTTATTATGGTTCCGGCGTGGGTCTATGCACCCCGCGCTGATTTGAAGGAGGTTTTGGAGAAGGATATACAAACCGCCGAGCCGCTGCAAATGCCTTTTCTTACTCACTGGCTCCACCAGATGGACGACGACCGGGTGATGAATTTCATTTTGCACGCAGGCTTTACCAACAATCCATCCGAAACATTGAAAATTATCTTTGTTCCCTGTTATTTGGATAGGCAGGATGGAATTTTGAACTGCTCATATTATGATTTGTTAATCGGAATGGACGCCACCGTATTTCCATCCTATTATGAACCATGGGGTTATACGCCGCTGGAAAGCATTGCCTTTGGCATCCCGACGATTACGACCGATTTAGCCGGATTTGGATTATGGGCGAATAAAGTGATGCCGACCCATTCAATCGACGAAGGCGTAGCCGTTGTGCACCGCACGGATGATAATTATGCTGAGTTAGTTCAACATATTTCCGGCATCCTGTTGGACCTGATAAAAAAGGACAAACCCGAAATGGAATATATCCGGCAGCAATGCTTTGAACTGGCATCCAAAGCCGAATGGAAAGAATTTATTGCCTGTTATCATACGGCCTACGATATCGCTTTTGCCAAAACAGCCAAAAGAATCGGTTCACAGTAAAAAATATATAAATTTGCGATTATAATCGCAGAATTATATATTTTTGGTTCTTTTTTGGAGTGATTTTATATAAATTTGCGATTATAATCGCAAATTTATATATTTTAATTCGCGAAAATTTGCGTCATCTGCGTCATTTGCGTTCTTCAAAGTTCCATGCGCGAAGCGCTGATCTGCCTCACCGTATCATCAATCCCCAGACCGAGACAAATAGCGCCGGGATAAGGCGCTGCATAATGCTGTTCGCTGATTTGCCGGAAGGCCTCTTCGGCTTTTTCTGTGGCGCTTTCGCCTTCGTGCGCTACTTTGATTTCGATCACCCATACGCTGCCTCTGTGCGCAATCACCAAATCGGGGCGGCCTTTGTTCGAGTGCATCTCGGCGGCAACTACCACGCCGCAACCCTGCAGGAACGAAAGTATCGAAGCACGGTAGAGCCATTCCTGCGGTTTCATCGCATAGTCGTTAGTCGAAATGTTTTGCCGGGCGGCTGCTGTATAATCATCGTAGGGAATACTTGCCAGCAGACGGTTGAACGCGCCAATCACCTTTTCCGTATTGTTGTTTATCAAGCCGACTAACAGGTCAGTCCGGCAGTGGCTGTAACTTTCATCTCCGTACTGTAATAGATTCTGTGTAACTAATTCCGACATGGCGTTCAGCACTTCGGTATTCGGATAGTCCAATGAAAGCGCGTCGCTGTCGCCCGGCCGTAAAGTCAAATATCCACTCTGATACAAAAATCCTTCGGGGGGAGTTGTATCCACATCGCCCGGACTTTGGGCAAAGCCTTTGGAAACAGGGAAACAGCGAAATTGCTCTACCGTTAAATTCCGATGTTTCATATAGTCGGCAATGAATTTGGGTTGACCCGTTTCAATCCAGTAATTTACAAAATCCATGTCTGCAAAAAAGGATAAAGTCGAAAACGGATTGTACATTCTTGTTTCGGCTTTACCGTCGAATGTGAAGCCATTGTAATAATAACGCATTCTTTCAAGCAGTTCCTGCGTGGAAATTTGCATTTCATGTGCTGTGTCTTCCAGATAGTCGGGAAAATACCGGATGATTTCCTCCTCCGTGTATCCGCACAGTTCCGCATATTTAGGCGACAGGGAAATGTCTTTCGGTGTATTCAGGGTCGAAAACACGCCGAATTTAGCAAATTTAGAAATGCCTGTGATAAATGTAAAACGGATATATTCATCGTTCGATTTGAATTGTATGTAATAGTCTCTCAATGCATTTCTCATTTTCTCCGCCATAACCGTATCATTCACGAAATCGGTATAGGGTTTGTCGTATTCATCAACCAGGACGACCACTTTTTTGTTCTCTTTTCTTGCCGTTTTTACAATCACATTGCGTAAAATTTCACCTGCCGGTTGGTGGACGGGAACGTCGACATCCATTCTTTCCGCCATTTCAATGGTCATTTGTTTCAAAGCCGAATCAAATACCTCTATCCCTTTGCCGGTTGAAATCTGGCTCATATCCAACCGGATAACCGGACTTGGCTGAAATTCCGAACGGTTTAAAAATTCCTCCGCATAAAGTCCTTTAAAAAGTTCCCTTTTACCTGAAAACAGTGCGTCGAACGTAGAGACAGTAAGCGACTTACCAAAACGCCGGGGACGGGCGAGGAAATAGATCTTACCGGTATCTATCAAATTAACAAGATGTCTGGTCTTATCAATATAAATATATCCTTCTGTTCTAATTTCTTCAAAAGTCTGTATGCCAACCGGCAATTTCAATCGTTTATTTTCCATATCTTTAGGTATGAACTATGAATAATTGATTCATTGAAATGAACGCTTAGCGCCCAACCCTCAACTCCCAATTCATTCTATACACGACAAAAATACCAAAAAAAACCGTATCTTTGCATCGGATTTTATATATTATTTTATTGCAATGAAAATTCAAACAAGAAATACAAACGAAGCGATCTGGCTTGATGTCTATTCGCAGGCCAAGCTTCCGGCAAAATTAGAGCCGCTTCACGAAATTGCCAACAACCTCTGGTGGGCATGGAATCATGAGGGAGTCAATCTTTTCAGAAAGCTTGATGCGCAACTCTGGGACCAGACCGAAGGAAACCCTGTGCTTCTGCTCCAAAAACTTCCCAACAAACGCATTGAAGAAATTTTAGCCGACGATGCACTGCTGTCTCAAATCACGGATGTTTATAATCAGTTCAAAACATACCTCCAGCCAGCGCCCGACCAATCCAAGCCAACGATTGCCTATTTCAGCATGGAATACGGTCTGACGAACATACTGAAAATCTACTCCGGCGGATTGGGTATCCTGGCCGGCGATTATCTGAAAGAAGCCAGCGACAGCAATATCAACCTCACGGCAGTCGGCTTGCTTTATCGACATGGTTATTTTACCCAGACCATGTCGATGGAAGGTCAGCAAATTGCCAATTATGAACCGCAGGATTTCAAACAGCTCCCCATCACGCTGCTCAGAACCGAATCTGGCGAGCGGATGACGCTGGAAGTACCTTTTCCGGAACGGCCTGTCTATGCGCGTATCTGGAGAGTAAACGTGGGACGGGTGCCTTTGTATCTGATGGATACGGATATTCCCGAAAACTGCGACTGGAACCGCTCCATCACCCATCAACTGTATGGCGGCGACTGGGAAAACCGGATGAGACAGGAATATCTGCTGGGCATAGGCGGTATCTTACTGTTAAATAAATTGGGTATTAAAAAGCAGGTTTATCACTGCAACGAAGGTCATGCCGCCTTGATTAACGTGCAGCGGCTGGTGGATTATATTCAGCATGAAAAACTGGAATTTAACGAAGCGCTGGAAGTCGTCCGCGCCTCTTCGCTGTATACGGTTCATACGCCCGTTCCTGCCGGTCATGATTATTTTGACGAAGCCCTGTTTGGCAAATACATGAAAGAATATCCGGCTAAATTAGGCATCAGCTGGCAGGATTTTATTGATATGGGACGTGAAAATCCGGGAAGCTCCGAGAAATTCTCGATGAGTACGTTTGCACTGAATACCTGTCAGGAAGCCAACGGCGTGAGCCTGTTGCACGGTCAGGTGTCGCGGCAGATGTTTGCTCAGCACTGGCAAGGTTATTTTCCGGAAGAACTGCATGTAGGGTATGTTACCAACGGCGTTCACATGCCGACCTGGACTGCCACCGAATGGAAAGAATATTATGCCAAAATTTTCGACAAGACTTTCGCTACCGACCAGTCCAACCAGCGTATTTGGGACGCCATTCAGCTTGCCCCCAATAACGATGTGTGGAAAATCAGGCAACAGCTTAAAAATAAACTGATTAAATACATCAAAGAACAATATCGCGATAACTGGCTTAAAAATCAGGGCGACCCTGTCAAGGTCGTATCCATCCTGGAAAAAATCAACCCGAATGCGCTGCTGATTGGCTTTGGCCGCCGTTTTGCGACCTACAAACGCGCCCATTTGCTTTTCACCGACCTGGAACGACTGTCTAAAATTGTCAATAATGAGAAATTCCCGGTGCAGATTGTGTACACAGGAAAGGCGCATCCTGCCGATGGAGGCGGACAGGGATTAATCAAGCATATTGTTGAAATATCGCGTCGGCCGGAATTTCTTGGGAAAATTATTTTCCTTGAAAATTATGACATGCGTTTGGCACGCCGCTTAGTTTCGGGCGTTGACGTATGGCTTAATACGCCTATCCGTCCTTTGGAAGCATCCGGAACCTCCGGCGAAAAAGCCGAGATGAATGGCGTATTGAATTTCTCGGTACTGGACGGATGGTGGTACGAAGGCTACCGCGAAGGCGCCGGCTGGGCTTTGACCGATAAACGAACCTACGAAAATCAACAATATCAGGATCAGTTGGATGCCGCAACCATTTATCATATTCTCGAAGACGAGATTATCCCGCTTTATTTCGCCAAAAACGGCAAGGGATATCCGCCCGAATGGATTCAGTATATCAAAAATTCCATTTCACAGATAGCGCCGCATTATACGATGAAACGCATGATGGATGATTACGTCGAACGTTTTTACAGCAAATTAGCGATGCGTTCGTCGTTCCTGACGCAAAACAACTACGAAGAAGCGAAAAACATCGCAGCCTGGAAGAGACACGTAGCAGCTCACTGGGGCAGCTTCGAGGTTGTTTCGTTTTCCTACAGTGATGCAGCTGCCCGTCCGATTGTAGGCGAAGATTATCTGATAGAAATCGTTATCGACCGGAAAGAACTGAAATGTATGTTGGGGATTGATGCTGTGTTTACGAGAGAAAATCCTGAAAATCACAAAATTGAGTTTTTCTCCGCCCATCCTTTCCAATTAGTCAGAGAAGAAGGCTCCCGGCTTTACTTTGAACTGAAAAGGCGAACCACCGAATTTGGCCGTATCAAAGCAGGCTTTCGCATCTATCCGTTCAACGAAAAATTGCCGCACCGGATGGATTTCGCGTATGTGCGATGGATTCAACCCGACGTTGGGTGCAATCCCCCTACTATAAAAACAGTTGAGTTTTTGAGCTAACGCACTTGGATATGTAATGACCTGATAATAAATAACTAATTTTGACGTTAGTCAGAAGCGACTGACAGCGCAGTGCAGACACGAGAAGAAGACAGCGTACTGAAATTGTAAAACAGAAAAAAAACGAAAATAATGAACAATATTGTTACAGAACTTGTATCATCTTTTATGCCCATAGACGATGAACTTAAACAGATACTTGATAAAGTTGTCGTAGTCAAAATTTTCAAAAAAGGCGAAATACTTCTACGAGAAGGCGAATTGGCGAACAAATATTTTATGATTTCCAAAGGCTGTATCAGAAGTTATGCGATAAAAGACGGCGAAGAAAAAACATTGGATTTTTACATCGAAGGGCAAGTTGCAGTTCCGATTAACTATAACAGCGAAACGCCTGTTGCTTCTGTTCATTATTTCGATTGTATTGAGAACACCGTTGCTGCCGTTAGCAATCCCGAATATGAAAAAGAAATGTTGCAACAGTTTCCGCAATTGGCAACACTTGTGCCGGCTGCAAGTGAAATGACAAGCAAAATGATGTCTGATTATCAATCGTCAATTTTGGATTTCAAAACCACTTCTGCCGAAGATCGGTATTTAAAATTGAGAAAAGAACGCCCTGATTTAATTCAGCGAATACCGCAATATATGCTGGCAAGTTATTTGGGAATTACGCCCGAAACATTGAGCCGTATTCGTAGAAGATTGAGCAAAAAATAATTTCTTGATTCAAATCAACGAATTATAAAATCATTCCAATGTATTTTTGCATCGTAATTTAATCTAAAAGAAAATGCAAAAATTAAAATTCTCAATTTGTTTCCTTTTATGCTCATTATGTATCAGTTATGCACACGCAAGTGTTGCATTTTATTTAAGCGGAAATGAAAAATAATATCTCAAACAAACAAAGAGCCTCTTTCGCAGGCGTTCTGATGTTCGCAGCATACGCTATGCTAACGTATTCAGCCACAAAAAACATTGCACTTGGAGTAATTACCGATTTTGTGAGCGGATTAGCCGTAATTGGAATACCATTCTTACTATTCCCTCTATTCAATACAGATAATAATAAAAACCTTAACAAAGCCTACATAATCTCTCGTTTTTTTGAAGGACTATTGATACTTGTTGGCGGAGTGTTGATTTTGTTTCCACAGTTGGAAAAATATAGAGAGTTGATTTACAGCGATATTCAAATCTACTTTTTTATTCTTGGTGCATTGTTTTTCTATATGTTATTTTATCGCACACGAGTAATACCAATCTTTATTTCTGTATGGGGTATTGTTGCAACTATTTTACTTTTAGCGGCAACTTTTTTAAAACTTTTCGGCATTGATTCCCAAGTATTACAGATGTTATTCTTGCCGATTGCTCTTAATGAATTGTTTTTAGCAGTATGGTTAATGGTAAAAGGGTTTAATTTTGGCGCGGAGACCCGTACCGAGAACGATGCATAATCCGACAATGACGTGGAAATTGAACCTGATTTGGACGGAAGAAAGTACAGCCCGAAAATACAGTGACACCGACAAAGAATACTCTCTCGGTAGAATGCCAGCGCATAACAACAAGCGGTTTGGCGCAAGTGGCGGCAGTATTCCCGCTTGTTCCCAAAAATTTTGTACCTTATCGCTTGCAAACCAATAAAAAATGCTACCTTTGCCGCTGAAAATATTTTCAAAGAATCGAATCATGCAAAACAGAAGTGAACCGTGCATTTGGGACAAATATCCCTGCCAAAGCAGAACGGACAGGCAAAAGGTGGAGTTTTTGCGTATATCTATGCGTTGTATGCAAACCGACGGAAGTGCAGTTGGAAAATATTGAAAGTTAAAAAAGAAAAATGAAAAGGGCAGATCATATTTTGGTAATTATCATATTTGTAATGGCAAGTTGCAAAGATGGTCACAAGTCGGGTAGTGAAAGTGGTATGTTCATTACGGTTGACGTTACGAAAAATTATCCGCAAAAGGAATTGATTTTACAGGACTTTATGGACGTGGAATACATTGCGTTGGAAACCACTGACGAATTTCTTTGTCAGGGGATAGTTCTTGATGTTGGAAAGGAAATCATACTTGTAAGGAATCAAATTGATGATGGGGACATTTTTGTATATGACAGAACCGGTAAAGGACTGAGAAAAATCAATCGTAGAGGGCAAAGCAGCGAAGAATACACAATGTACGATTCGCATAGGGTTGTCTTGGATGAAGAGAACAGTGAAATTTTCATTGACGATTGGAGTAAGATTTTAGTATATGATATGTCAGGTAATTATTTAAGATATTTACCGAAAAAAGATGGCATAAATATGTTGAATTTTGATAAAGAAAACTTAATATGCCAAGATTTAACTTATTATATAGACAAGAAATCAACAGAAAGTTTGCCGTTTGCGACTATATCAAAAAAGGATGGAAGTATAATTCGGGAAACCCGAATCCACTTTAAACAAGTAGTAAACACTAATATAAAGATTCCGATAAATCAGGAATATATAATGGATATTGATCACGATTTTAACACATTCCTTCCATCCTATGATAAGTGGATACTTATGGATCCTTCTTCCGATACAATATATACTCTTTTACCGGATTACAGCATGACTCCTTTTGTTGTAAGAAAACCAACTATCTATTCAATGAACCCTGAAGTATATCTTTGTCCGGGACTACTTACAGACCGTTATTTTTTTATGGAAACCCTAAAGAATGAATATGTCCATAGGTTTTATACTCCCGGAACACTTGAACCATTCCCAATAATTAAATTGATGTACGACAGGCAGGAACTGAAAATATACAAGTATACGATATATAATGATGATTACACCATTAAAAAAACAGTATCTTTTTCAACATCAATCAAAAACAAAGAAATCCCATTATGGCAAAAAATAGAATCGTATGAACTTGTTGAATCCTACAAGAAAGGTGAACTGAAAGGCAAATTGAAAGAACTTGCGGCGACATTAACTGAGGAAGACAATCCTATAATTATGTTGATAAAATATAAGAAATAACCATCGTGTGAGAGAAAGGTCAGCATACAACAAGCGGTTTGGCGAAATTGGGGGGTAAAGTGACAGCCCGAACTTCGGTGCGTCCTTTAACCGTCAGTGACAACCCAAACGGAGTGCAGTCGAACCCCAACTTCGCCAAGCCGCCGGGATGTTGGCTGCAATGCGGCGAAAGTGTCGTCGAGAGTGAAACAAAAACCGACACAGAAATACAGAAAAAAATGGCAATTCCAACAACAAGAACAAAAGAAAGTGCTGAAATCAGGATAGACACAGCAAAATGCACAGGTTGCGGAAAATGTGTCTCGGTTTGTAAAGATTACAG
>Ga0099364_10011816_pt1 | contig 11859 bp, 7 predicted proteins | sample TergutTh196P3_FD_73070 | JGI IMG/M metagenome (GOLD analysis project Ga0099364, IMG submission 73070) | Microcerotermes parvus P3 segment gut microbial communities from Pointe-Noire, Republic of the Congo - Th196 P3 | ecosystem: Host-associated > Arthropoda: Insects > Digestive system > Gut ...
AATACGGGACAAACGCTACTTTGTCATGCACGCGCCGCGGCAGACCGGCAAAACCAGCGCGCTCATGGCGATGATGCGCGCGCTGAACAAGGAAGGCCGCTACGCCTGCGCCTATACGAATATTGAAATAGCGCAGACCGCCCGCGACGAAGATCGGGGCATCCCTGCAGTGTGCAGCGCTATATCAAGATCGGTGGCGATGTATCTGCAAAGACCGGATATAAAGCAATGGTTTTTGAATGAATGCATGAATATACCGCCGCAGGATCAGCTTTTCCAATTGCTTAGTCACTGGACTGTGACCACTGACAAACCAACTGTGCTTTTCCTGGACGAAGTCGACGCGCTTGTCGGGGACACCCTGATTTCACTGCTGCGGCAGCTACGCGCCGGATACACGCAGCGGCCTGAAGATTTTCCGCAGAGCGTTATACTCTGCGGTGTGCGCGACGTGCGCGACTACCGTATCCATCAGGGAGATGGCGCGATCATCACCGGAGGGAGCGCCTTTAACATCAAAACCAAGTCATTGCGGATTGGGAACTTTTCACAGGAAGAAACACGGAAGCTGTGGATACAGCATACGGAGGAAACGGGGCAGGTTTTTGACGAGGCCATCTTCCCGGAGCTATGGGAGGATACCTTCGGGCAACCGTGGATTGTGAACGCATTGGCGCAAGAAGTAACTTGGGAAATACGCAGATGCCGCGACCGCAGCCGTAAGATAACACTTTTGGATTACAAAGAAGCGCGGGAAGAGCTGATACAGTCCCGCGCCACGCATCTCGACCAGTTGACAGACAAATTGCAGGAGCCGCGCGTTCATCGCGTTATCAGCGAAATGCTTGCCTCGGAAGAGGACGTTATCCACGCCCCGCCGGCAGACATAGAGTACGTTTCCGACCTTGGGCTGATCCGGACAAAGCCGTCTATCCGCATCAGCAACCGCATTTACCGGGAAGTGATCCCGCGCGAACTCACTTGGTCCACTCAAGTGATGATAGGCACACAAGAAACGGAGTGGTACGTCACCCCTGAGCATAAGCTTGATATGCCAAAGCTGCTTGCGGCTTTCCAGCAGTTCTTCCGCGAGCACGCCGACAGCTGGATCGATGCATTCATCTACAAAGAAGCGGGGCCACAGCTCTTGATGCAAGCGTTCCTCCAACGAATAGTGAACGGGGGCGGGCACATCAACAGGGAATACGGCCTCGGGCGCAAGCGGACGGACTTGCTCATAGAATGGCCGCTCGATGAAAAGCAAGGCATGCATGGCCCTTTGCAGCGCATAGTGATAGAACTCAAGCTGCGGCACGGCGCACTTGAAACTGTCATAGCGAAAGGGTTGGAGCAGACCGCAGATTATGCCCGGCGCGTTGGCGCGGATGAAGCGCATCTGATGATTTTTGACCGCGACCCGGAGCGGACGTGGGACGAGAGGATATGGCAGCGCGATGAGAGTTTCGGCGGGCTTGCAATTACTGTTTGGGGCGCATGATGCGTCCGCTTGGCGGAAAAAAGGCCGCAAATAATGCAATTTTTAGGCTTTACAAGACCACTAGGGCATGCACAGGCCCTTATCAAAACCCTACAAAACCGAGCCTATAAAACCCTTTACCTTTGATTCAACTGCCGCCGAACTCACCGCGTCGAGCTTAACATATTCAGCATCAAGCTCCTGCGCTAAAGATTTGGCATATCCGTACCGAATATAACCCGATTCCGTATCAAAAACCATACTGCGCACGCCTTGAGACTTTAGTTTCCCGGCAACTTTCACAGCGTCGTCAAAGGCATTAGCCCCAAACAGCGGAACATTCGAACGTCCGTCAGATACCAGAACGATGCATTGAAGTGCGTCAGGCGTCTTAATCTTCTCAGCCAGCAGAAGATTGTGCGCTTGCATCAGCCCCAGTGCAAGTGGTGTTTTCCCTCCGGTTTTGAGTTCTTTCAAGCGTTTATGCGCAAGCGCGGCACTTCTTGTGATACCCATCAGCACCTCAGCCGATTCGTTGCGAAACGCCACCAGCCCCACAGAGTCCCGCTTCTCATAAGCGTCGTTCAAAAGCGAGATTATCGCCCCCTTAACCGCGCCCATCCGTCTGCGCGCGCCCATAGAGCCGCTTGCGTCAACAACGAATAAAATCGTCGCGCCGCAGCGGTGTTCACGCACTTTTTCCCTTATGTCGCCTGTGCGGATATCCACCGCCAGCTTGCATCCCTCACTCTTGCCGTGAACCGCCGCGCATCTGATTGTAGCGTCCAAAGCCAAATCTGAGACTTTATCTTTTGGGCGTCTGCTTCCGACATAGCGCCCGCGTTTCGTACCATTTTTAAATTTTGAGCGTTTGCCGACCCCTCCGGCGGCTTTGTCGGCAAATTTAACGTTGATAGGAACTTCAGCGCCGTAGACAATATCGTCCCACTGCTCCTCGACTGTCGTCTCGACACGGCTGATTTCTGAGGCGTCCTTACTGAAATCACCCGTGTCGGCAATCAGGGAGCGTTGCTCGCTGTCCTCACTCTTGCCACCGGAATCCGGCTGCGAGGTACTTTGCGGTTCTTGGATTGTCAGGTTTTCGTGAAGGCGGTGGGGGAGTGACAGCTTCGCTGCCTGCCGAATATGATTTTCGCCGACGGCATCATCCCCATCAAGCGCGGCTAGGGTCCTCGCCGCTTCAATTGTCGTGATTTCCGCCCGATGCCCTAAGCAACCGCCTTTTCGGGCAAGCCTGGCAGCGAATATAAACTGCTCATCGCTAACGTGTACATATGACAGACGTTTGCGCGCATTTTCGATTGCCTCTGCAAGTGCTGCGCTGTCATCATCCCATTTGAGCGCGAACACCATTGGGTCTGACTCATACTCTATGCGCCGCCTGATAATCTCGCGCCTCATGTCTACATCCGGCACGCCTTTGGCCTCGACGTAAAGGCCAAAACGGTCGATAAATGCCGGGCGCAGCTTTCCCTCCTCCGGGTTCATCGAGCCAATCAGGACGAATTCTGATTTATGGTGCGCTGAAATCCCCTCGCGTTCCACGATGTTTTCACCGGTTGATGATACTTCAAGAAGTATATTCGTTATATGCTCCGACAGTAAATTGACCTCGTCAATGTAAATAATGCCGTCGTGTGCATCGTGAAAAAGTCCAGGCTCCAGCTTTATCTTCCCTCCGGATATCGCCTCTTTTATATCGACGCTGCCGACAAGCCTATCCTCTGTTATGCTTAGTGGGATATTCACAATATTCACATCAGCGAGCATGGCAAGCCCCCGCGCCAACGTCGATTTTGCGGTGCCTTTTTCGCCGGATATCAGCACACCGCCGATGCGCGGGTTTATTAGGTTTAGTATCAATGCGAGCTTTATGTCATCTTGTCCAATAACAGCGACAAAAGGGTAAACGTTATATCCCGCTAAAACTGCCGATGATCTCATACACAGACTCCAAATCTATGACGCCCTCCTCAAAGGGTTTACGCCGCATCCTGTGCGGCAGCGCAAGTTTTGATGCAACGAACAGGTCTTCTTTTGTTACGGTGCCGCGCCCCATAAACGCCGCGTTCGTCATTGCCGTTTTAACGAGAGTGATGTCGGCGCGATGTCCGTCGACACCTAGTTCCACGACCAATTCCGCCACAGCCTCAAGGCAGGCGTCGGAATACATCACGCCGCCGAGACGTTTTTTCGCTTTGGATATTTGCTCTCCGAGGCTTATCTGCTCTTGTGTAAACTTTTCTGAAAAAGCGTCTGGGTTGCGCTCGAAATCCAGCCTGTATCTAATTATTTGCGCGCGCTTTTCCACTTCGTCCTCGCCGCAGACGTCAACGACAAGACCAAACCTGTCGATAAGCTGAGGGCGCAGGTCGCCCTCCTCCGGATTCATTGAACCGACAAGAACGAAATTAGACGGGTGCGAATATGACACGCCTTCCCGCTCAACCATGTTGACGCCCATCGCCGCCGCGTCAAGAAGCACATCGACGACATGATCCTCTAAAAGATTGACCTCATCGACGTAGAGGATGTTCCTGTTTGCCAACGCAAGTATGCCGGGTTCAAATCGCTTCTCGCCCTTTTTTAACGCGAATTCTATATCGAGCGTCCCGACGACGCGATCCTCCGTTGCCGACACGGGCAGGTTCACCACGCGCATCCGTCCCCCGGTGGCGACGACGTCCTCGTTAACCCTGCAATCGCCGCACCAGAACGAAGCGTCGTCCGGGTCGCAGGAGAAGCGGCAGCCGGCGGCCTGACGGCGCTCCGGCAGAATATCGGCAAGGCTGCGCACAGCCGTTGACTTTGCCGTGCCTTTTTCACCGCGTATCAGTACCCCGCCGATACGCGGGTTTATCACGTTTAGAATCAGCGCCCTTTTCATATCCTCTTGTCCGACTATGGCACAGAAAGGGTAGTTTGTGTTTTGTTCCATACTCTTCTCCTGATCAGACAGACGCTTCTATGTTGTTTTCAAGCTCAAGATAAGCTTCTTTTATCTTCTCAAGCCGTTCGGGTGTGGCATCCCAATACCCGCGCGAGCTGTATTCCATCATCTGCTCAAGGATTTTCATGTAGGCGTATGGATTGTTTTCCGCCATGCGTCTGCGCATTTCCTCATCCTCAACATATTTCGCGTCAATGTCGTCAAAGACCCATTGTTCGACGGCACCGGTAGTTGCGGCAAGGCCCATAAGGTTTTCAAATCGCTCGGCAATCTTCTGTGCGCCGTGGTAATTGTGCGCGAGCATCCCGTCGATCCACTTGGGATTGAGCACACGCGTCCGTATCCCGCGTGCGATAGCGCCTTCGGCGCTGTCGGTCTCTATGCGCGGGCCCGTCGTGTCGGTGATGAGCATCTGCGCCTTTTTGCCTTTTACAAGCTCAACGGATTTGGCAAGCCCGCCGAAAAATTCATAATAATGATCAAGGTCGGTTATCTCGTACTCGTGGCTGCTGCGGATCTGTGAAACGATATCGACGCATTTTAAATTTTCCTCATAAAGCCCGTCGGCGCTTTTGCCGCGCATCCTGCGGTTATATACATGCCTGAGACTTGCAGTGAACCCTATCCCCAGTTCATCCTCAGACTCCCAACTTTTACCTTCGATGATCCCGGTTAATCCTGTGCCGTACTGCCCTTCCTTCGGACCGAATATTCTCGACACGGAAAGCTGCCGAGCGTCCTTCTCGGTGTAACCGTCGCTTTTAAGCTTTGCAAACAGCTTTTCGGAATGTTTACGGAAGTTGTTATCAGGCTCGTCCTGCTCTGCGATAAGTGTAAACACATCGTCTAGCATGTCGATGAGGTTTGGGAACATGTCCCTGAAAAACCCGCAGATGTTCACCGTAATGTCAATGCGCGGCCTTTTCAGTTCAACGCGCGGGATAATCTCAAACTTTTTCTCCCAAGGCGAAGAGTTTTCGGCGATTTTCACGCCAAGGTATGCCAAAATCTGCCCGAAAGTTTCGCCCTGAGTGCGGGAGGTCTCAAGTCCCCAGAGAATCACGGCGACAGACTCGGGATACGCGCCTGATTCTGCTTTGTATCTTTCGAGGGTGTTGTCGCATATTTTTCTGCCGTGCTCCATAGCAGTTGCGGACGGGATGAGCCTGGGGTCGAACTGATATAGATTGCCGCATGCAGGCAAGACCTCCGGGCTTCTATAGATGTCGCCTGCAAGTTTCGCGGGATTATACCTACCTTCAAGGCTGCGGATAAGCCCGTCCATTTCATGGTTTTCTACAGCATTTCCGGCTATTGCGAGCGCATCAGGTTCGCTTAACGCGCTATTGCAAAGTATAAGCCCGCGCGCGTACTCATGCTTTTCCTCTTGTGTATATCCCGTGCCAAAGATGTGCAGGCCTTTCGGAATCAGGCTTGCACTCATACGGTAAAGCTCGTTTTCGATGGCGTCGATATCGTCGGGTAGGTTAAGCTGCGCGGCAAGCTTTACTGCATTCGCGCGGATGCCGCCCGCCGATGCGGGTGATATAGCCAGCGCCTGACGGTAGTTGTCCAGTTCCGTCGAAAGCGCCAAATACTCGCCGTAAAGACCGCCGGGGACAAAGACCGGCGGCTGGTATCCGACGAGCGCGGCATGTGACCGCCGCTTGGCAATCGTGGCTTCCGACGGATTGCCGCAATAGTACAGATAGATATGCGGCAGCCCGGCCGGCAGTTTGTCGGGATAACAGTCTCCGCTCATGCCGCACTCTTTACCCTGTAAAAACTCCAGGGTACCATGCGTCCCGACGTGGACGATTGCGTCGGCCTTGAACTCGTTTGTGATCCACTGATAAAATGCGATGTACTGATGGTGCGGGGCGAGCGTTTTGTCGTGGTAGCCGCTGCCCATCTCCTCCTGTGTACCCCTTGATGGCTGAAGTCCGATGAATACGTTTCCGACCTCAATGCCCGGAATGAGAAAGTCCCCGCCATCAGCCATGATATCGCCGGGAGGCGTCCCCCATACGGATACGGCATCACTGTCGGCAACATATTTTTTAGCCGGCATGCGTATCATATCTTCCCAAATATCGCCGTACCTGCCCGAATTAACTGCCCCGCCCGCACGAAATGCTTCCTTGAGATCATCAGCGCTCATTGCCGGAATGTCGTACCCTTCCTCGCTCAACCTGTGCGTTATGGCGGATACAGACTCAAACGTGTCGAGAAACGCGCCGCCGAAAAGATTGTCCTCTCCGGGCGGATAGTTATAGCAGATGATGGCCAGGCGCTTATCCCGGCTCTTTTTCTGCCTGAGCCGCAGCAGGCCCTCTACCCGGTTTACCAGATTTCCGGCGCGCTCTTCAATGATTTCCAGTTCTTCCGTAAAGGTATCATAGTCCTCGTCATATTTCGGCGCCGATGCTGCTCCGACAGGCAGCGTCAGAGTACAGCCATCAAGCTCCGGCAGCATGACCGAAATCATAATTTCCGACGCCGTGCAGCCCTGTATTGATTCCCGCCACTCCTGCCCGGTGCGGTAGGTCATGAAAAACGGGTGCAGATACGGCACATCGATTTCGGATAACAGCTTTACGCCGGAATCCGCTTCGCCTCCGGCAGGCCCGGCGCTCAGCCGGAAGGACATGAAATTGAGGATGATATCCGGAGGCTTTGGCAGCTCTTTGGTCAGCATATCACGGAGCCGTTCCTGGTTTTCCGCCGTAACGCCGGCAATCGCTATCGGTATCGCGTTTCCTGACCTCTCAAGCCGACGCTTGATATCAGATACACAGCGGGAGGTGTCCGCCGGGTAAATATGTCCGTAAAACAGCAAAATGATGACCGGCTTACCCGGGTCAAACGTATGCTTTTTCGCGTACTCTACAAAACTGCCAAACGCCTCCATTGTATCCGGATCACAGAAGGCGATATCCGGAACCTCGCGCGGCGGACGGGGTTCGGGCAGCTTTCGGCTGAATCCGCCGTACTCGCGCAAAAGGAGTAAAAGCAGGTTATACATATTTTCCCTGTCAGCGACTCTGAAATACTTACTGACAGTCGAATAGTTTCGCATGTCTTTCGCATACGGCGGCATCGTATTTCCATCCATCGGGTCGCGATTTGCTCCCATATTGCCCATGGAGCTCGTTTTTCCCATTTGCCCCATACCGGCCGGTTTTCCCATCATGCCGGAACCGCCCGCACCTTTTGCTTGAGTGCGTATAGTCTCCGCCGTAAATTCACCCAGCCTTATGTGCTCACGCGCGGAACTGCCGTAAGGTATCACGTCGCCGCCGGCACGGTCCAGACCATCACAGACAGCCTTTGCAACGCTTGGAGGCGCACCCATCAAATCTACAAATGTGATATCGGCGGTTTCTATATCCCTGACCAGCCGCTCCGTCTTGTCGGCAGAAAACTCTGTCACCACATAATATACACGCAGCTCCAGGGCTTCCGGCAGAATCTTGTTTATTTTTTTCCCGGCTTCGATAAGCCCATGCACAGCGGGCGACGAGACTGTTGCAAAAGTCAGCTTCATTGCATTTCCCTCCTGATTAGCTAAGCTGTTAAGGATTATACTCGCGGTCGGAAAGATTTGCGAAATTAGGGCGGCAAAAAGACAAGCAATAAATTGCAAATCTTTCCGACCGCGAGTATAAAAACCTTAACAGTCCCTAATGACCTTTTTCGCGTAAAATATCGGCCTGCCTGTTTCCGTATCATTTGTAATCTCCGCGTTTACACGGAATACATGCTCAAGCACGTTTCCGGCAAGCACATCCCACGGCTGCCCTTCCATGTATACCTTGTGCCCGGAGATAACAACCATCCTGTCCGCAAACCGCGCCGCATGGTTGATGTCGTGCAGCACCATTACGATCGTAATGCCGTCCTCGCGGTTTAGCGAAGACACAAGTTCCATAATCTCAAGCTGGTGAGATATGTCAAGATATGTTGTAGGCTCGTCAAGCAACAGAAGTTTCGGTTTTTGCGCAATGGACATGGCAATCCATGCGCGCTGCTGCTCTCCGCCGGATAACGTGTTGATCTTCCGATTTTCATAACCGCGAAGGTCTGTCCTGTCGATGGCCCAATCTACGATTTCCTCATCCTCGGCGCTTTTGCCGCGCCACCAGTCTTGATGTGCGTAGCGCCCGTACTGCACGAGCGTTTTGACCGACACGTCGCTCATCGACGTATTGTGGTTCTGTGAAAGTACGGCGACAGTCCGCGCGACAGCTTTGGAGTTCGTTTTAAATATGTTCTTGCCTTCAAGTAAAACCCTGCCCGAACCAGGCTTCATGTTTCTGCTCATTGTACGCATAAGCGTCGTTTTGCCGCAGCCGTTAGGACCTATGATGGAGTAGATTTTACCGCGCTCGACGCTCAGGCTGACACCCTGTATCACCTTGGTGTTTCGATAGCTTACACTGACGTTTTCTACTTGTAAAAGGATGTCCCCCATTGGCTAACCCCTCCTGAGCAAATAAAGGAAAAACGGCGCGCCCAAAACAGCCATGACGATTCCGACAGGTATTTCCGTCGGACTCATTATCGTCCTTGCGAAGGTATCGCTGAACATGACAAGCGCCGCGCCCATAAGCGCGGATGCCGGATACTTATACTTGTAATCGTTGCCGATGATAAGCCTTACGCTGTGCGGCACGATAAGTCCGACAAAACCGAGCAGACCCACCGCGCTGACAGAACTCGCCGCCAAAAACGCCGCAAGCGCCGTAAAGCCAAGCCTCACGCGTTCTACATTGAGTCCAAGGCTGCGCGCCGTCTCATCACCTAAAATCAGGATGTTTATCTTTTTTGCGAATAGGTTGACAAGTACAAGCCCCGCAATGGTATATGGCAGGATCATCCTGACCTCGGGCCAGCTTCTTGATGATAGGCTTCCGTTCATGAACGTCAGCGCGCCGTGGACACGGTCGCTGAAAAATACGAGTGTCGCCGATATCCCTGCGCCGAACAGCGCCGACACTGCGACGCCCGCGAGGATGATGCGCATCGGCTGTATCCCGCCTTTCCAGGCGAGGACATAGATAATCGTCGCCGCGAGGATTGCGCCGACAAAAGCGACAAGCGGCACGATGCTTTGGTGTTGCGGCACAACGACCAGCACGAATATCGCAAACAGTCCGGCGCCGCTGCTGATACCGATGATACTAGGGTCAGCCAGCGGGTTGCCCATCACGCCCTGGAGGGTTGCGCCCGCCATAGCGAGGTTTATGCCGACAAGCCCCGCGAGAATCATTCGCGGCAGTCGAATGTTCCAAATCACCATGCGCTCGGCGGAACTGTCGTCATTGAATAATACTTCAAACACCCTGCCGGGGGAGACTTCCATCGTCCCTCTCATATTGCCTACCACAAACGCTGCCACGCACAACGAGGCAAGGATCAATATGAATGTCAGCTTAAAGCTGACCCGATCGCGCAAGGGCAGGGTCGTATCAGTTTCTTTTGCTTTCATACCACTCACCGGCCTCGCCGTAAATTTCGGGGTAAACGCTGCGAGCCATATACTCTACTGCCTCGTTATAAAACGGACCTGCATTATACAAAAAGTACTCCTGCGGCAAGTATACGACGCGCCCTTCCCTGACAGCACGTACGCCTTGCCATATCGGGCTATCGGCAAAAATACCTTCCATCGTTACGATAGCTGTGGCGTTGTCGGCTATCATGCTCGTTACCAGCACGATGTCAGGGTCTTTTGCTATGACATACTCAATGTCGAGCAGGGCGTTTTCCCCCCCGATCGAATCGGCCGGGAGGTCTGCCGCGATGTTTTGAAGCCCCAGGCTGAGCGCTATGTCTCCTGCGATACTGTTGTTGAGTTTCACTGACAGTGCGTTTGCGGTCAAATATAGTATCACGACCGCTTGCTCATCCTGCGGACTCATTAAAATCAGCTCATTGCGCCGGTTTATAAGTTCCGCCGCTTTCGCTTCGGCCGGTTCTGCGTTTTCCAGTATCTTTCCAAACGCCAGATAGGCTGATATTAAGTCGTCAAAGCTGCGGATATATGTAGTAATCACGTTATAGCCCATGTTGCGCAGCGCCGCTGCCTGAACATTTTGTGTTCCAAACTGTGCGATAATGAGGTCGGGTTCCTGCTCAATGATGGCCTCCATGTTCACAGAGAACACTTGTCCAATCGCAGGCAGGGCCAGAAGCTCTTCCCTGTATTGCGGCAGTATTTTCAGATTATCCGAAATAATAGCGGTACACACCGACTTGCCTCCAAGGTCATACCAGATGTTCAGCGGTGTTCCCGACAACACAGCGACCCGCTGCGGACTTGACTCCAATACAGTTTCAAAGTCGAGATAGTCCCGCACGGTCAGCGGATAACCATTTCCAAAAACTTCTATTGAGCGCTCGCCGTCAAACGTAAATACCACCGGGGCTGCAGCGCTTTCCGCATTTGCGTTTGTTTCTGTGCGATCGGCGGGTGTTTCAGAATTTTCATTTGTCTGTGCATGTCCGGCAGATGTTTCATATTCCGGCTGCGTTGCGGGGCTGCTGCCGTTTCCTTGACCGCAGGCAGCCGGAAGTAAAAACACCAAAAATATCAGTATGATTGTTAAAGCTTTCATCATAAAACCCTCTCGCACTCGAATATTACATGCCAAATCCGGTATCGCCGAATGCTTCGGAGATGCTCACGCCAAACTGAGTGCGAAAATAGTTTTCCATCTTCTCAACCTCAGCGGCGACTGTTTCGACGGCATTTTCCCAGCGGCCTGAGTTTCTCATACCTTCGGAAACATCTTCGCCATCATCGTTTTCGACTTTGAGCAGCTGTCTTGTGTTCAGGTCAAAGGAATAGAAATAAGTAAAGCCCATTGCCGAAACCCATCGACGCCATTCCATTTGCGCCCGGTTAGGCATGAACATGAAATAATCTGTCATGACCGTGCCGTCAAGGGATACTACTGTGAATTTTACATATCCGTCAGATCCGCGCCGGATTTCGATCATATAGCCGCGATCCGGGTCAGGTGAGTTTTCCAAATCTATCAGTGTCAGCACTCCGCCGATGTTTTCAAAAGGACTTTTGGCAGGCTCCGGCGCCGGTGTCTGCGACGGCTCAGGGATGGGTGCGGCGGACTCCGGGGTTGTTGCGGGCGTCTGCTCGGGTGTCTGCGACGGTGAAGTTGTCGGAGCCGGCTCCGGCGAAGGTGTCGCGGACGGTGCGGGCGTTGGCGCAGTCGCCGCTGCAGGCGTGGACGAGGGTGGCGGCGCAGTTGTTGCTGCAGGTGTGGAAGTGGGGGACGGCGCAGTCGTCGTTTCAGGTGTGGACGAGGGTGGCGGCGCAGTTGTCGTTTCAGGTGTGGATACCGGGGTTGCGGAAGGAGTATCGACAGGGGCAGTGTCTGGCGGTTGT
>Ga0099364_10011817_pt1 | contig 11856 bp, 9 predicted proteins | sample TergutTh196P3_FD_73070 | JGI IMG/M metagenome (GOLD analysis project Ga0099364, IMG submission 73070) | Microcerotermes parvus P3 segment gut microbial communities from Pointe-Noire, Republic of the Congo - Th196 P3 | ecosystem: Host-associated > Arthropoda: Insects > Digestive system > Gut ...
TTTTTACAGAAACATGAACAACTCCCTTCAAATCGCCAAAAGGTTCCTCAAAAATGTTAAGGTGGGGGGGGGGGGCAAGATACACTGTTTGGTGAAATGCAAAAAAAATTCGGGATTGAAGAGTTTGAATTGCTAAAGCCCACGAGAGTCCGTTGTTATTACCAAGCATCGCTGAAAGGCAGAAAGATTTTTATCAAATTTTCAAGAAAGTCCCGAAGATTATTTCCCGCTCCATGCATGGCAGAGACTGACTTCAGATTTAGTAATCTACTTCACAGCGTCAATGCAAAGAATTTCCCTGAGAGCGTTTTCTATCTGAACAATCGAACTCATTATTGTGTTGCTTTTGAATTTCTTGAAGGCAAAACTCTGAGTGAAATAATAAGTACGGGCACTTTGTCTCCTTCAGAAAAAGAAAACCTTTTGGTTCAACTCCAAACGATTTCGAGGAATCTGTGGGATGCCGGCATTGTGCATCAAGACATGCACGCAGGCAATTTTATCGTTGGGAAAGACGGCACATTAAAAATTATCGATTTTGGAACGGCATGTTTCTATGAAAAACAGAAAAGATTCTTCTTCCTCAAAAGACATCCGTTCTTATTCTCCCTGCTGGTCAGGAAACTGCCTTCCGATAGACACAGGGATGATATCTTTGCGATGCGGAAAATTTTAGAACTGGTTGGTTTTCACGAACATTACCAAGACACCTATCGAAATTTTGAGTCATTTTTGAACCAGCGTCTTGGAATACGAGACAACGGCGGTCAGTACCGCATAAAAATACTTCAGGATAAAATAGACAGGATTGTTAAGGCAGTCATTGCGAAATGCCGGCGAAATTAATTGTTTTCATAACACATCATCCCTTCTTCTTCCGCCGCATCAGTTCGCTTCCCGTCATCATCGAGTACCGTTTCTGCTCCTTCTGTTTTTTCTTCGGCGGCGGTTCATCGTCATCATAATAAACGTCATCACACTCTTCGTACTCGACAATCTTTTCCCGAACTAACCGTGTACCATTGCCGTAGTCTTCTCCATCGAGTATATCCATCGGCGAATCGTACTTTGCCATACTCGCATCCCTGGGCAGTTCAAAAAGAAACCGGCTGGAAATCGCTGTCATTCCAAACGAACCGCGAAAATCACGCCGCGCTGCCCGACTCAACCGCAACTCCTCCTCCGCTCTTGTAATACCGACGAAAAACAGCCGCCGCTCCTCCTCCAACTGCATCTGCTCATGCGTTGAACGTTCATGCGGCAGAATGTTCTCCTCAATCGCCACAATGTAAACGACCGGAAATTCCAATCCCTTCGCTGCATGCATCGTCATTAACGACACGCGATCAACGTCTTGATCCAATGCGTCTACGTCGCTGACTAACGCCGCTTGTTCGAGGAATTCTTCCAGCGAAGAGCGCGGAGTAGAACCCGACGCAAGCGTCGGCGCTAACTCGGTTTCGCGTTCGTCGAATTCGTGGGCTACCGTCAGAAGTTCCTCGATGTTTTCCAAACGTGCCTGGTCTTCCTCCGACTCCGAATTGACAAACTGCTGACGATAGCCGGAGTCACGCAGTACCGACTCGATCAACGATGCCACCGGATATTCCTGCGCCGACAAGTCCGAGAGATGGTCAATCATTTTCACGAATTGGACAATCGCCTTTTTCGTTTTCGCCGCAATCAATTTAGCCGGTACTCCGGTATTGAGCGCAATGTTCCGCATCACATCCATCGTCGGCACACTGAGTTGCTCCGCACGCTCCGACAACTTTTGCATCGTCGTTTTACCAATACCCCGCGTCGGTTCATTGATAATCCTCGCCAGCGAAACCGTGTCCGCCGGATTGTAAATCACCCGAAGATATGCCAACACATCCTTGACTTCCTTCCGGTTGAAAAACTCCAATCCGCGAACAAGTTGAAACGGTATCTTTCGACTCCGCAAAGCATGTTCAAAATTTCGGGAGAGAGCATTCATTCGGTAACAGATTGCATAGTCGCTCGGCTTGCGGTTGCCTGCTTTGAGTTCCTTCGCAATTTCGTCGGCAATGCTTTCGGCTTCCTCCTTTTGGTCATCGCAACAGACCAGACGCACCGGCACGCCCGGCAGATTGTCGGTTATCAATTTTTTCTCCTTGCGATGCACATTATTGACAATCAACGAGTCGGCAACTGCCAAAATCTGCGGCGTACTGCGGTAATTCTGTTCAAGCCGAATGATCGTCGTGTCAGGATAATCCTTTTCAAATTCGAGAATGTTATTGAGGTTCGCTCCCCGCCAACCGTAAATCGACTGGTCAGGATCGCCCGTTACGGACAAGTTGCGATGGTCAATCGACAACGCCCTCGCAATGATGTACTGTACCGTGTTCGTGTCCTGATATTCGTCAACGAGAATGTATCGGAATCGGTTATCGAGTATCTTTCGGACTTCTGGATTCTCTTTGAGCAGCACGGCAACGTGGAGCAGTAAATCATCGAAGTCCACCGCATTGGCACGGCGGAGTTCTTCTTGATAGCGGGGATAGAAATCGTGAACGGCACTGCTTAACAGACTTCCTCGCCGGGCTTCGTATTCGTCGGGCAGAACGAAATTATTCTTTGCCCAACTGATCGACGAGGCAACCTTCTGCGGTGTGATGCCCGGCGGCAACGGATGCTGTTTGGCAAGGTTTTTGAGCAGTGCAAGACTTTCGTCGGTATCGTAAATCGTAAAGTTTTCGCTCAAGCCAGCGAGTCCGATGTACCGGCGAAGAAGGTATGCACAAAATTTGTGGAATGTACCGATCCAGACGAGCCCCCTGTTAGCCGTGCCGCCTGCGGCACGCTCCGGTGCAAGCGCATCGAGCCGTTTTTTCATTTCATCGGCGGCTTTGTTCGTGAAGGTGAGTGCGGCAATCTGGGACGGATACACGCCTTGGTGGAGCAGAGCGGCAATGCGATGGGTTACGACTCGTGTTTTTCCACTGCCGGGACCGGCAAGGACGAGGAGCGGGCCTTCTACGAACCGCACCGCTTGCTGTTGCGGTTTGTTTAAGCCGGCGAGAAGTTGCTTGGGGATTTTTGATTTCACGACAGTCATTATATCCTGTTTTTTTCCAAAACGCACATCGATTCTGACGGCGTGTTGTCCGTGAGTGTGTCCAGGTTTAGTGGGTGTTTTTCTTTGTCTTTGCGCCCCTTGCGTCCTTTGCAGTTAAAAAAGAATGAACCGCAAAGCATGAAGCCCGACGGTCATTCCTGCTGGACTCGAACAATTGCCAGAGACAAAAAACGATCTCGTATAGGCAAGAACGATATCGTATAGGCAAGGATGAGAAGACAAAAAAACAAAACCTACAGCAGCACGAAGAGTCTGTGATATTGTAACGACAACCTCATTTTTTTGACAAAACAAACAGAGCCCGGTGCGGTAGCACCGGAGTTTCCGCTCCGGGCTCTGTGAACTTTTTATCCGCCGGGGCTGTAAGTTCGTTGGCGGGCGTGGTGCCGTTCAATTGTGATAGTGGTCGTTATCGGGGGTAGCGTTATCGGCGGTGAAGTGTACGAAGACGGACAATGTCTTCAATCAACTTTACGAAAGGATTGTGTCAAAGCGTCCGCACAAGGTTGGTGTCATTGCGGCGGCTCATAAGATGTTGCTCATTGCTCATTCGCTGGTCAAGAATGGTGTCAGAGGGGAAAATAAACTTCTACAAAAATGCCCCTGAAAACCAACCAATACCCCCTTGACGGAAACATAATTGCTTTGCGGTTAAGAAAAGGAGTAACCGCAAAGAGCGCAACGGGTTGTGCAAAGGGCGCAAAGAAAAAAACGACCAATTTGACCCCGTGTAGGGTATAGCATTCTGGGAATTACAGGGCAGACTTGCCATCCGGTACCATTTCAACACCCTCTTTGAGCGTACCCTTCTTGTTGCCGAGTTTGTCATGATAAAAGGGAAACGGTGGAAGATAACGCAGCCCCACGAGAGTTTTGCCAACATGCGTTTCGATAATTTCGGCTCTCTTTTTCACTTTGGCAGCGACGGTCTCGACGAGGTCTTTCGCCAGCACGCAAAGCCGGCCCTCGACGTTGCCCGACTCGTCCATCCAACGGACGACGGCATATTCCAATTCAGGATGCACAGCGACGAACTGATTACTCGGCAACGTCCACGGAGTCGTCGTCCAGACAAGCAGGTCAACGACTCCAGTGAATTCACCATTTTTGTGGATAGCAACACCGGAATCATCATTGAACATCGTCCAGTCACCGCCGGGCAACGGATCAAGAAGCGGAAAACGCACAAAAACGCTCGGATCGGCAACCTGCCGATAACCCTGTCCCACTTCACCGGAAGAGAGAGCAGTACCGCCTTGCGCCCACCACCAAACGATTTTGTGTCCTTGATAAAGAAGTCCCCGTTCAAACAATGTCTTGAGCGACCACCAGACCGACTCGATGTAACTCCGGTGATAGGTCACGTATGCTTCTTCGAGATTGACCCAAAATCCGAGGCGTTCGGTCAATTCTTCCCACTGTTTCATATAACGGAACACGCTTTCCTGACAGAGGTGTACAAAGGGTTCGATGCCGAAGTTTTCGATGTCTTCTTTGGAGTGGATGCCGAGTTCTTTGCAGACTTCGACTTCGACGGGCAGTCCGTGGGTGTCCCAGCCCCCTTTTCGGGTACAGTGAAAGCCCCGCATCGTTTTGTAACGCGGATAGAGGTCTTTGATGGCACGCGAGAGGCAGTGTCCCGGATGGGGCAACCCATTGGCGGTGGGGGGACCTTCGTAAAAGACGAATTGGGGCGCATCTTTTCGGCGTTGGAGCGACTTTTCGTAGATGTTCTGTTCCCGCCAAAATTTCAGTATTTCGAGTTCTTGATTCGCCAGGGCGTTCTGAAGAAGAGAATCGTTCGATTCAGCCGGAACGGTCATTATGTACGAAGGATTGAAAACGGACAACGCGGCAACATTCTACCGCATAACGGAAAAAATTGCAAAGGGGCAGAGCGGTTCTTTGAGGGCTGGGGGTGTATCCAAGTTTAGTGGGTGCTTTTCATTTTCTTTGCGTTCTTTGCGTATTTAATGATTAGCAGGGCTTTGCGTCCTTTGCGGTTAAAAAATATCTAACCGCAAATTATGCAAAGGGTTGCGCAAAGGACGCAAAGAAGATAGTGTAGTAACAAAAAAACGCTTACCCACTAAACTTGGGCACACCCGAGGGCTGGAGAGATGCGGAATTGAACGCAATAAGCGTCAAATATCGACGTGATTCAAATATCGGCGTGATGCCGGTCTCGCCGACCGGTTTCCCAGCGGAAAAGCCGCTCTTGCCCTTTTTTCCAAAAATTGTTAACATTCCGCCATGTTCACTCGTCTGTTTGCGTTTGTTCTGTTCTTCGGGGGCTTATTCTCCGCAGATGCCGTTGCGCAAACGCCCGCCGCCATCTCCTATGGTTCACTCGTGCCGACGGGCAGTTCAACCCTCTTCCCCGCGGAGTCTTTTACAAACACGTCGTACCATTCCCCCATTTACGTCGCTCAAAATGTGCCCGCCCCCATTTCGCCGATTCCCAGCACACCGTCGGCACTGCCGAGTCCCGCGTCCCCTTCGATATTGCCACCCTTTGACCCCTACGCCGCCCATTCATTCCCGTCGGGCTTCGGCACTATCTTCCCTATCGGTACGGGGACGAAAGTGCCGGAACAGCCGGTCTCTACGAACATTTACTCCGGCAATTTCGACCGCTTTGTCCCCGAAACCTACGAGGCAATGCGGCGGTTTCGGGATGCTACTTCCTTTGAATATACCCACCTGCCGAGAGGACGCAAAGAGAATGGATTCGGCATGGATGAAATTGATATGCGGTTGCAGTTAGCGTTTCCTTGCCGATTTGTGCCTAACAATGGAAGACCGGGCTATTTTTATCTGGCTCCTGCCGGCCGCCTCGTTTGGTGGAATGGGCCTAATACACCCGACATGCCGCCGAACGGCTTCGGTGCCTTTCTCGATTTCGGAGTACGTCCCCGATTCAATGAGTCATTCAGTCTCAATGCGATGGGACGTGTGGGTCTTTTTTCCGATTTCAAGAATGTTACATCCGATGCCTTGCGGTTTCAGGGGCGACTCGAAGGAATTTACACATTTTCACCTCAGATCGACATTCAGGCGGGCATCATTTACGCCGGACGTGCAAGGGTGAAAATGTTGCCGACGGTCGGAATCGTCTGGACTCCCGACGATAACTGGGTATTACGTCTGGTCTTTCCCAATCCCAAGATTTCACGCCGCTTGTGGACGGGACCGCAAGCCGATTGGTGGGGGTACATTAATATGGACTATTCCGGCGGCAGTTGGGACATCAAACCCTACGGTTTGACCGATTACAACGATATTCGGCTCGGCTTGGGGCTCGAATATGGTGCTCGCGGCCGAATGGGCGGGTATTTTGAATTCGGCGGCAGTTTCGACAGGGAACTCTATTCCAACGGACACCGGGCAAGTTTGCCCTCCGTACTCTATGTGAAAACGGGAGTTATCTTTTGATATGGCCGTTACTCTACTGCGGCACAAGGCACACAAAGGAGGGGAGCACACATACTTACAGCCCCGGCAGATAAAAAGTTCACAGAGCCCGTGGCGTAAGCCAGGGAATCGTTCGTTGATTCCCGAACGGACGTTACGGTCTCTGTGAACTTTTTTCCTGCCAACCCTGTAAAATGGGCTTGGAATCGCACTTTGCGTCCTTTGCGGTAAAAAAAATAACAGCAAAGGACACAAAGTACAGATTCGTTGCATTTTCGGTATAGGTCAAAATAAACAAAGATTTTTAGAGGAGTCCCCATAGCCGATGCTCTTGCCGTCGGCACATTTTTGTGTTATAATTTACGAAAACTTATAGTGAGTTCCGTATCGAGTTTCCGCCGTATGTCCGCACCCGTTGATCCTCCCCGACAAGGTTTGTTTCGTATTCACCGCGAAGGTTGTTGTGCCGTTCGGCTTGCGTTCGACCAATGGTCATTCCGTCTAACCCCTGCCCGGCTGGTCTTGATCGCGGTGACGGCGGCGGGATTGACGGTACTCGCCTTCCGGCTTTTGCTGGGGTTGGGCGGCTCTGTGCCGGGACTAGGACTCGTTACACACCTAAACGACGACTGGCCCTGGGGACTATGGATTACGAGAGATTTGTGCGGAGTGGCCCTGGCGGGGGGCGGCTATGGAACAGCCCTGATGCTCTATGTCCTCGGCAATGGAAAACTCAAACCCATTGCGAGAGCAACACTTCTAAGTTCACTCATCGGGTATATTCTCGTCGTGATCAGTCTGCTCATCGAAATTGGACGCTACTGGAATTTCTGGCGGCCCGCCGTGAATTGGGGATACGAATCAATCCTCTTTGAGGTTTTTATCTGCGTCTCCCTTTACACCATCGTACAGACACTGAAACTTTGCGAAGTCATCACCGAAAAGGTCTTTTGCATGTTTCACCGGTTTTTCGTGACGATTATGCCCTTCTTGCTGATTCTTGGGATCGTCCTGCCGACGCTACACCAATCGTCGCTCGGTGCACTCTACCTGATGATGGATGAAAAATTGCACCCGTTGTGGTTCAGTTCGTACATATTCATCTTCTTTCTCCTTTCCTCCTTTTTCGTAGGCCCGGCAATGATTGCCGTCGAATCGGTTCTGGCCTATTTCGCCTACAAGCGTCTCGCACCGCTTCCCGTGTTGAAAATGCTGGCAAAAATCGGCGGCTGGATGATGGTCGTCTATCTCGTATTGAAGTTTGCCGATCTCTACGGGCACGGCAAGTTACACCTCATTTTCGACGGCAGTTATGAAAGTATCGCATTCCTGATAGAAATCGGTATTGGTATCATACTGCCCTTGTGCATTGTCTTCACATCACTGGTGAACTATCGGGCATGGATCGTTGTGTACGGCTTCCTGACAGCGTTCGGTGTGGTGATGAACCGGACGAACGTCATTATGATCGGTATGTCTCGGGAAGCCGGCAGTTCTTACTTTCCCTCCGGTATGGAGATTGTGCTTACCATCGGGCTCGTAACGGGCGGTATTTTGGTCTATATGTTCCTTTGTGAAAACTTTAACATACTCGGAGCGTATGAGAAAGTCGGTGAAAAAACAGAGTCCGCCTCGGATTCAGCGTCATAAACGTCCGTGATTGTGCTTTGCGTGCTTTGGAAGCGTATCAAAATAACATTCACCTATTTACAAAGAACCGCAAGTGTAGGCGGTACTCCGCCGGAACTTGCGGGTGGTGGGCGCGTGTTCGGTATGCACCCGCAAGTTACGCTACGTTGCACTTGCGGCTCTTTGGATATGTTATTACGATACAGTTCCTTACAAAACATTACCCTTTCCAAGACCACAGTTGCATGCTGTCGGTGAACAGGCGGCTGACCGATTCGTGGCAGTGAATACGCCGGATCGCTTCACCGAGCAGTGCGGCCACGCTTAAAATTTTCAAGTTTGGCAACAACTCCCCTTGGAGCGGGATCGTGTCCGTGAGAACAATGCCTTCGACCGGGGCACTTTTCAGATTTTCAATCGCATTGCCGCAGAGAATTCCGTGTGCGGCACCGATGTAAATTTTTTCTGCTCCATGCTTTCGGACAAGATGGGCGGCACCGCAAATCGAATTGGCCGTGCTAATCATATCGTCAAGCAAAACCGCCACTTTGCCCGCCATCGGACCGTCCGCAATCAGTTTGACCTGCTCCACTCGATTGCCCGAACGGCGTTTGTCGATATAGGCCAATCGCCCGCCGAGCGATTCCGCATGAGATGCCGCACGCTTAATACTGCCGACATCAGGACTGACAACTATCAAATCTTCCGTAGGGATGTTGAGCGACCGTATGTAATGTTCCAGGACGGGCGCGGCCGTCAGGTGATCGACGGGAATATCGAAAAAACCCTGTAATTGGGCGGCGTGTAAATCCATTGCTAAAATACGGTTTACGCCGGCGTGGGTGAGCAAATTGGCGACAAGTTTCGCAGTAATCGGCACGCGGCCTTCATCTTTTCGATCTTGCCGGGCATAGCCGAAGTAAGGGATGACGGCAGTGATCCGTTCAGCACTTGCCCGTTTGAAACTTTCGATTAAAATCAAAAGTTCCATCAGGTTGTCATTGACGGGCGGGCAGGTTGATTGCACGATAAAAATGTCTTGCCCTCGGACATCCTGTTCGATCTTGCATCGAATTTCGCCGTCGGGAAAATTGCCGATAGTAATTTGACCGGGAGGCAATCCGAGATATTCGCAGATTTGTTTCGTCAAATTCGTATTGGCTCGACCGGAAAACACCCTCAAGTCGCTCATGGGAGAAATAAAATCAATGTGCAGAACAGGGAAGACGGATAACAGTATAATCGGAAAGCCCCTTGGTTGCAACGTCCCGTTGGGTGTGGAAAAAATTCGCGGATAACCGTTTTTTTTGTTATTAGGCTTGTGTTGGAAAATGATATACCCATAAAACGGCACTACCGTCATTGCACTGCCCCCTTAATAACAATACATTCCGGCTTCTGTTTCAAATACTAGGGAACCGCTAAAAATCGGTTTTCGCCTCTTGTTTTAGGCAGAAATGGGGCAATTCTTTCGTTGCGCCCTTTGCGCAACCCTTTGCGCACTTTGCGGTTAGTCTTTTTTACCGCAAAGTGCGCAAAGGAATACGCAATGATAGCAAAGGATTTTTTGTATTATTATTTGTATTATTAGAGGTTTCCACTAACTATTTTTTTACACACCCACACCCCGCTGCGCTCCAGTGGGGGGCATTGCATACAGCGGAAATTGTGGCATAATCACCAGCGTAAAGCAAGGGAAGGGTTATACGCAAAAACATGGCTGATTTCCACACTTTGACGGTAGAATTACGAGATAGAGGAAGTAAGCGTGCCAATCGGCGGTTGCGCATTGCCGGACGGGTGCCGGCAGTTCTATACGGGCACAAAAAAGAGTCCAAAAGTCTCACGTTGTCGGCAGACGAACTCTACGCCGCCGTTCGGCATGGGAACCGGTTCGTCGCATTATCCGGCGGTCTTTCGGAGGATGCTTTCATTAAAGACCTGCAATGGAATACTTGGGGAACCGAAATCCTGCACGTCGATTTTGCCCGAGTGAGTGCGGATGAAAAAATTACCGTTACCGTTGCCGTCGAATTGCGGGGCGAAGCCCCCGGCATCAAGGATGGCGGCGTGGTGAAGCAAATGATGCACTCCATCGAACTCGAATGTGAGGCGGCAGCGGTTCCCGAAAAAATTGAGGTGAACGTCAACCGGCTCGGATACGACGAGACATTGCTGGTGAGTGATATTGAACTTCCCCGAGGAGCCGTCGCACTGGCAGATGCCGCTGCCCCCGTCGTGAGTTGCGTTGCGCCCGTAGAAGTTTCCGAAGAGGAAGCAACGGAAGGGGATGCAGAGCCGGAAGTTATCGGACGCAAAAAAGACGAAGAAGAATGAAATTAATTGTCGGACTCGGCAATCCGGGAGTCAAATACCGTATGACCCGGCACAACGTCGGGTATATGGTGCTTGCCGAACTTGCCGGGAGGTTTCCCGGTAGCCGTCCGCAGAGTAAGTTTCATGGTGATCTGGTGAATATCGCGGCATCGGACGGGGAGTCTGTCCTGTTGCTGGCACCTACGACCTACATGAACCGGAGCGGTTTGAGCGTAGGAGAGGCGGCGGGGTTCTACAAGTTACCGCTGGACAATCTTTTGGTGCTCTGCGATGACCTGAATTTGCCCCTTCACCGCTTGCGTGTCCGCAGTGAGGGAAGCAGCGGCGGGCAGAAGGGATTGGCAGACATTTTGAGGGTTCTCGGCACAGAGAGTGTTCCGCGTCTGCGCATCGGCATTGGCAATCCTCCCGGCCAAATGGATGCCGCCGATTATGTTTTGATGAATTTCACCGAAAAGGAGCGTCCTGAGTTGGAAATTACCATCAAACAAGCCGCTGATGCGGTTCTCTGCTGGATCAATCATGGAATTGATGAAACGATGAACCGGTACAATAAACCCGTTCCTTGAAAGCATTGAGCCGTTGCGGCAAGAATGCGGCAACGGCTTCTTACGTGCCGTACAACGTCAAGGATGCCTCTCAATAGACTTCTATGAAACTCTTGCGTTTTTCCGAGGATTCTAACGAATTTACCGATTTTATACCTTACACGGGGACAAAAGGGACGTTTTTTTGCGTCCTTTGCGGTTAAAAAAAGGATTTAACCGCAAAGAACGCAAAGGATGCGCAAGGGACGCAAAGTTTTTTTGTATGATTAGAAGCTCCCTTCAGCACTTTTCCTCAACGTTTGTACAAATTCTGCCGATTAAGCGGGCGTGGGGCTCTCGTTTTTAGAAATATGCCGTTTGTCATCCGAACTATTATTGGTATTGTTCTCCTCTCCGGGCTGTTCCTTATGGCCGGTTGTGAGTCCGCTCCCCACGGCCGCTCAGCAGCAAAACCGGGCATCTTTCCGTGGATAAGTTCAAAAGAGCCGGAGAAATCAACACGAGTGGAAGACTTCATCGCACGGGACAGACCAGCGACCATCACACGCAAATAGAAACGAAGGTACACTGCAAGAAGGCACACTGCAAACGGCACGAATCAGCACTTTGCATTCCTTTGCTAATTTTTCCCGCCGGGGCTGTAAATCCTCTTTTTTTTTCCAAAAAGTCCACGCCCCCAAACGCCGATAGACCAATAAGGAGTCTATTTGCGTCCGAATTGCCCATAAAACCAAAAAAATGAAATCGACCGACGTTAAAATGGGGGGGGGGGGCTGTTCTGGGGAAACACACCTCCAACAAACCCCGGGTGGGTGCCGCCGA
>Ga0099364_10011818_pt1 | contig 11855 bp, 9 predicted proteins | sample TergutTh196P3_FD_73070 | JGI IMG/M metagenome (GOLD analysis project Ga0099364, IMG submission 73070) | Microcerotermes parvus P3 segment gut microbial communities from Pointe-Noire, Republic of the Congo - Th196 P3 | ecosystem: Host-associated > Arthropoda: Insects > Digestive system > Gut ...
AGCGGTGGCTTTGGAGATTACCGATTTTGCTGAACCTTCGGAAAAAGGGGATGCTATCAGCCTGTGGGATTCGCAGGTGGATACGTTAAAAAGAACGTTAGGAGTATAAAAATGATATGCGCACTGTCAAACGATTAGATTTATTTTTATTGAAATCGTTCCTGCCGTTGTTTATCATGACGTTTGGAATATGCTTGTTTATTTTCCTGATGCAGTTTCTGTGGATGTATGTCGACGAGATGGTAGGGAAAGGGATAGAAATCCATATTCTTTTACAGTTGTTTTATTATGCAGCCATGCGATTTGTGCCGCAGGCGCTTCCGCTTGCCATTCTTTTCGCTTCACTGATGACATTCGGCAATCTGGGCGAACAATTTGAGTTGCTGGCTTTGAAAGCGTCGGGTATCTCGTTAATGCGTATCATGCGACCGATAACTGTACTTCTTGTATTTATCTCCGTTTCAGCCTTTTATTTTCAGGATAACGTAATCCCTGATTCCCAGGTTAAATTCTATACCTTACTTTATTCCGTTCGGCAGAAATCACCCGAATTAGAAATTCCTGAGCGGATTTTTTTTACTGAAATTACGGGTAAAAACATTTATGTCAAGGAAAAAGATAAAGAGAAAAAGCTTCTGAAGGATATTTTTATTTATGATTACACGGATGGTTTCAATAATGCCAGCGTGATAACGGCCGATTCAGGTCGGATAAAAACATCGACCGATAAATTGTCATTAATACTAACCTTGTATAGCGGCGAATCGTTTGGAAATCTGAAAGGGAATAATAACCGGCCGAGAGATGCCAAAGACCCCGTACGATACAAACGCGAAACATTTGATGAAATGGTGATGTATATGGAGTTCGATGCCAATTTCAACATGAAGAGCGAAGATATGTATAAAGACCGTCATATCGGGAAGAATTTTGCAAGCCTGAAGCAGTCGATTGATTCCATGACAGTCAGGCTGGACAGCATCAAGGAAATAGATTCTAAAGCATTGTATGACGCTTCATACAAGCGTACGCTGGCAGCCGCCCCAAGCCGGCAAAGCCTGCCAGTACCCGATCCGGAAGTGCCGGAAGTGCCGGAAGCGCCGAAGATAAAAACAATAATCGCTTTTGATAGCCTGTACAATGCGCAGGAGGATATTATAAAGGCTTCTTTACTAAACTATTCGAGAGATAATATCGAAAGAATACGTGTGAATTATACTTTTAAGTCCTCTGATATGAAGTTTGAAGATAAGGAAATACGATGGCACCATACGGAGATGCACAAGAAGTTTACCCTTTCGTTTGCCTGTCTGATCTTTTTCTTTATAGGCGCTCCGCTTGGAGCTATCATCCGGAAAGGAGGATTAGGCGCTCCTGCTGTCATTTCCGTATTTTTGTTTATCGTTTATTATATCATCGACAATACCGGATACAAAATGGCGCGTGATGCTATCTGGTTACCATGGCAGGGTATGTGGATCAGTTCGGCTGTGCTACTGCCCTTAGGCGTCTTTCTAACTTATAAGGCGGTCAATGATTCCGTGCTTTTCAATGCTGAAACGTATATCGATGCATTTAAACGATTGATAGGAAAACGGGAATACCGCAAGATTGAAATAAAAGAGTTGATAATAGACAAGCCTGATTATGAGGATGTTAAAAACCGGTTACAGCAACTGAAAGCAGATTGCCTGCATTATTCGACAAATAACAGGCGATGGGTGAACTATTACCGGTTCTGGAAATCAGGCAGATATGACCGCGAGGTGAAGCAGATTGAAAATCAAGTGGAAGAAGTTGTTGAGATATTAAGAAATTCGGACCAAACCATTGTTTTAAATAAAACAATGGATTTTCCGTTCATCAATATTTTTCAACTGACAAATTTCCATATAAGCGACAAGATGGGAGTAGCGTTGGCCGTACTCTTCCCAGTCGGGGGAATTATTTATCTTATCGCAGTATACCGCCGCAAATTATTACACCAGGATATGAAAACTACTATCAAGGTGTGTGATGAATTGGAGAAGCTTATTTAATTAGGAATTAAGAATTAGGAATTATGAGTTTTGTGTTGAATACGATTGAAGAGGCTATTGACGATTTCAGGGATGGGAAATTCCTGATCGTGGTAGATGATGCCGATCGCGAAAATGAAGGCGATTTCATCATTGCTGCTGAGAAAATTACGCCCGAAAAGGTGAACTTTATGGTGAAGAATGGCCGGGGGGTCTTATGCGTCCCCATAACCGAAGAGCGTTGTGATGAGCTTGATCTGGAGATGCAGGTGGTTCATAATACCTCCATGTTAGAGACGCCATTTACCGTTACGGTGGATAAACTTGGTGGCGGCTGTACGACCGGCGTATCGATCTATGACCGTTCACAAACAATATTGGCGCTTGCTGATCCGGCTACTGTGCCTTCCGACCTGGGTCGTCCGGGACATGTCAATCCGCTACGGGCGCGTTCACGCGGCGTACTGCGCCGTGCTGGGCATACCGAGGCAACCGTCGATATGGCAAGACTTGCCGGTTTGTATCCTGCAGGCGCACTCATTGAGATACTCAATGACGACGGAACGATGGCTCGACTGCCCCAACTGATAACAATAGCGGAAAAATTTCAGATTAAGATTATTTCGATTCGTGATCTGATCGCTTATCGACTGCAAACAGAATCGCTTGTCGAACAAGGTGTTGAGGTGCAAATGCCTACCAAATACGGATACTTCCGATTGATTCCTTTCAAACAAAAAAGTAACGGACTGGAACATGTAGCGCTTATCAAGGGTGAGATCATAACAGACCAACCTGCATTGGTGCGCGTTCATTCTTCGTGCATGACAGGCGACATCTTCGGTTCGTTGCGTTGCGATTGCGGCGACCAGCTTCATAAAGCCATGCAAATAATTGAACACGAAGGGAATGGCGTTGTTATTTATCTTGAACAGGAAGGTCGGGGCATCGGTCTGATGGAGAAAATGAAAGCGTATAAACTTCAGGAAGAAGGAATGGATACCGTTGATGCCAATCTTTTTCTATGCCATAAAGCCGATGAAAGGGATTATGGGGTAGGGGCGCAAATACTGCGTCAGCTTGGGATTCATCAGATGAGACTGATAACTAATAATCCCGTCAAACGGGTGGGTCTGGAAGCATACGGACTTCAGGTCATCGAAAATATTCCATTAGAAGTACCTACTAATCAATACAATGAATTTTATTTGCGAACAAAAAAAGAAAAAATGGGGCATGAATTGAATAATATTTTATAATTTTACACGATTTATTGGATGAATGTCATATAAAAATTATTAATAACTAACATTTTAACACAAATGGAACAATTATCAGCACGTTTGTCAAGTTTGTCACCGTCAGAGACACTGGCAATGTCACAGAAAAGTAATGAGCTAAAAGCTCAGGGTATTGATGTAATTAATATGAGCGTCGGCGAACCGGATTTTTTTACGCCCGACCATATTAAAGCCGCAGCAAAGAAAGCGATAGACGACAATTTCTCATTTTATTCGCCCGTTCCCGGTTATTTGGATTTGCGTAAAGCCATTGTAGAGAAGATGAAACGCGAAAACGGATTGGATTATACGCCTGACCAGATTGTTGTCTCCGGAGGGGCTAAGCAGTCCATTTGTAACGTATTATTATGTATTATAGGTCCGGGCGACGAGGTGATTGTGCCCGCTCCCTATTGGGTCAGTTATGTCGAAATGGTTAAATTGGCAGAAGGAACCAATGTGATTGTCACGGCAGGCATTGAACAGGATTTTAAAATAACGCCAGCACAACTTGAAGCGGCTATCACCCCCAAAACAAAAGCCCTCATCCTATGCTCGCCGTCGAATCCGACCGGAAGCGTATACAGCCGTGAAGAATTGGAAGGGTTAGCTACGGTACTCGAAAAATATCCGCAGGTGATAGTCCTTTCCGACGAAATTTACGAACATATTAATTATATCGGCAAGCATGAAAGCATCGCTCAGTTTGAGTCGATCCGGGACCGCGTGGTCGTTGTCAACGGCGTCTCAAAAGCATATGCCATGACCGGCTGGCGTATCGGATTTATCGCCGCTCCCTTATGGATAGCCAAAGCAAGCAACAAATTGCAGGGACAATACACTTCAGGCCCCAGTTCAATAGCCCAGAAAGCATCGGTAGCCTCCTACACAGGCAATCAGTCGTGTGTTGCGGAGATGTGCGCCGCCTTCTTGCGTCGTCGCGACCTGATCGTCAAACTGTTCCGGGAAATACCGGGTGTAAAGTTGAATGTACCCCAGGGCGCATTTTATATCTTCCCAGAGATGGACGCCTATATCGGAAAGAGCGCTGACGGACGTCTGATTAAAGATGCAGCCGACCTGGCCATGTATCTGCTCGAAGTAGGCCATGTAGCCGCTGTCGGCGGCGTCGCCTTCGGCGCACCCAACTGTATCCGCCTGTCGTATGCCGCTTCCGATGAGCATATCATCGAAGCCGTAAGGAGAATTAAGGAAGCCCTTGCAAAACTTAGTTGAAACTGTAATATTTTCTTGCCTTTTTCCGACAATAGCAGCCGAGTATTTTGAATATAACACTCTGCTTCAATCATTTGGTTTATTTCTCTCACTGGTTCTGGTAAAGGAAACGGCGGATGCTTAGTTTGGGCGTTTTTTCAAACGGGTGTTCACGCAATCGTATTTCGGATACCTTGCAATAGAAGGGAGTAAGTTTATTTAGTTTTACAAGATTTTCATTCATAATCTTTTGCAACCCTTCCTCGGTTATGCCTTCCTGTTTGACTTGTTCCCAAGCCGGATAAACCAATCCAATCAGTGTATATTTGTGTGAAACCTCATCTTCCCGTGAGATAACGAGCGATTCGGCCACGTATGGCAGTTTGTTCAGTTCGCTTTCTATTTCTTCGGGATAAATATTTTGTCCGCTTGAGCTTAACAGCATGGTTTTACTGCGACCGCGTATAAAGAGGAAACCGTCCTTGTCGATGATGCCCAAGTCGCCGGTATGCATCCATCCATCATCCGTATAGGCTTCTTTGGTGGCTTCCGGTTTTTTATAATACCCTAACATCGTATTAGCGCCGCGAACTAAAATTTCTCCGATTTCATTTTGCGGGTCTGAGGAATCAATTTTAGCTTCCATCCTGTCTACAATACGTCCTACGGATGACTGTTTGAAGGTATCCCATTGTTCGTAGGCAATAAGCGGGCCACATTCGGTCATCCCATACCCGACGGTATACCGGAAACCGATTTTTTTCAGGAACGCTTCCACTTTTTTATCCAAGGCAGCCCCGCCTAAGACTATTTCCGCAAAATTGTTTCCGAAAGCGGTGTTCAATTGTTTCAAAATCTTTCTGTGAATCAACTGTTTAAAGCCCGGAATGGGGTATAAAGCTTTCATCATAGGTTTTTCCAATACAGGGAAAACCCTGCCAAAGACGATTTTCTCAATGATAATCGGAACCGCAATAATAAGCGTCGGGCAAATCTTGTTAAAGGTTTGAATAATGATATTAGGAGAAGGGATACGCGGTAGGAAATGGATGTGACATCCTTTGTTGACGCCGTTTAAAATCTCGAAAGCCAAACCATACGTGTGCGCCATGGGGAGCATGCAGACCATATTATCGCCGGAATGAATAAACGGGAGCTTGTCATGAGCGAATTGTGTGTTGCTCCAGAGGCTTCGGAACGGCAGCATGACGCCTTTGGAGTAACCGGTAGTACCTGATGTGTAGTTGATAACGGCGAGCTCTTCCGGATCTTCAACGTAAAATTTAACATGCGCCGGCGTAAATTCAGGATATTTCCGGTTGAAGAGGTCTTCTATATTTTTGCGGGCTTCCTTTACGTTGTCAGGTCCTTCAATGATAGCATAATCTTCAAGTGAGATATAGGTCAGGATGCCGGGCATTTGCTTCAAATCCAACGAGTTGCGGTTATGTTGCGCTACAAGAAGAATTTTTGCTTCGGAATGATTTACTAAGTTCTGAACATTGTCAGCCGTAAAATCGTGCAGTAAAGGAACGACTACTGCTCCGTAAGCTAAAATGGCAAAAAAACCGATACCCCACCGGGCGGAATTACGTCCGATGATCGCAATCTTGTCGCCTTTTTGAATACCGGATTCACGAAACAGAATATGAAGCTTCTCAATTTCTTTCGCCATATCTTTGTAAAGAAATGTATCTCCCTCATAATCACTAAAAACCGGGGTGTCCCAGTGTTTCTTTACAGTCTTCTCAATCAAGTCTAAAAAACGATTTTCCATTGGTTTATATTTTAAAAATTTATACAAAGGTAATACAAAATAAAACATAACCGAAAAAATCCGAAAAAAAATTCTTTATTTTGTGTTTTTAGATGTACTTTTGCAGCTTTATTTGAATTATTCATTATTAAATATTATCACCCATGAAAGAGAAAAGATTTCAGGGCGACTGGCCTAAGATAGGGATTCGCCCAACAATTGACGGACGTATGGGAGGGGTGCGCGAATCCCTCGAAGAACAGACTATGAACATGGCAAAAAGCGTTGTAGCATTATTGACGCTTCACTTGAAAAATCCGGATGGAACGCCAGTACAATGCGTGATAGCCGATTCGACGATCGGTCGTGTAGCCGAGAGTGCAGCCTGCGCCGAAAAATTCAAAAAGGAGAATGTAGGAGTGACCATTACAGTAACGCCATGCTGGTGCTATGGGAGTGAAACGATGGACATGGACCCGCATACGGTAAAGGCGGTATGGGGTTTTAACGGGACAGAACGTCCCGGCGCCGTTTATTTGGCCGCCGTGTTAGCCGCACATGCACAGAAAGGATTGCCGGCGTTCGGTATATACGGTCATGATGTAAAGGATTCGACGGATACCGTCATCCCTGACGATGTGGAAGAGAAATTACTTCGCTTTGCACGCGCCGCCATGTCGGTGGCTATCATGCGTGGCAAATCCTACTTGTCGATAGGCGCCGTTTGTATGGGCATAGCCGGCTCGATTGTGCAAACCGACCTGTTCGAAGATTATCTGGGGATGCGGTGCGAAGGTATCGATGAAGTGGAAATAATCCGCCGCATGACATTGGGCGTTTACGACGTGGAAGAATATGAAAAAGCGCTGGCCTGGGCCAAGGTAAACTGTAAGGAACACGAAGATATCTGCAATCGTACGGACTTACAGAAGACACGCGAAGAAAAAGATGCTGACTGGGCGTTTATCGTCAAAATGACCTTGATAGTACGCGACCTGATGATTGGCAACCCGAAACTGAAAGAATTGGGATTCGGCGAAGAGGCGTTGGGACATAATGCGTTAGCTGCAGGTTTTCAGGGACAGCGCCAATGGACAGATTTCTATCCGAATGGCGACTTTACGGAAGCGCTCCTCAACTCGTCGTTCGACTGGACAGGTGTCAGGCAACCGTTTGTGTTAGCGACCGAAAACGACGCATTGAACGGGATTGCGATGTTGTTTGGTTATCTGTTGACCAATACAGCCCAGATTTTTGCAGACGTGCGCACCTATTGGAGCCCCGAATCGGTTGAAAGGGTAACCGGCAAAAAATTGGAAGGTAAGGCGGTCGGCGGTATTATACATCTGATTAACTCGGGCGCCGCCTCGTTAGACGGCTCGGCGCGTCAGTCGGACAATGACGGTAACCCCGCGATGAAACCCTTCTGGGACATAAGCGATGAAGAAGCGCAGGCCTGCTTGGATGCCACATGTTGGGTGCCGGCGAACCGTGAATATTTTCGCGGAGGCGGTTTTTCATCCAAGTTCCTGACACGTCAGAACATGCCTTGTACGATGGTACGTTTGAATTTAGTGAAAGGGATAGGCCCTGTCCTGCAATTAGCGGAAGGATGGACGGTCGAATTAGACCCTGCATCGCATAAGATTTTAGATGACCGTACCGACAAGGGATGGCCGACAACCTGGTTTGCTCCGCGCTTGAGCGATAAGGACGCCTTCAAAGATGTTTATTCGGTGATGAACAACTGGGGCGCCAATCATGGCTCCATCAGCTACGGACACATCGGCGCCGACCTGCTCACCTTGGCTTCGATGCTACGCATACCGGTATGCATGCACAACATAGACGACAAAGACATCTTCCGTCCCGCCTCATGGAATGCTTTCGGCATGGATAAGGAAGGAGCTGACTACCGCGCCTGCCAAACTTACGGCCCGCTGTATAAATAAAGGAAGCCCTTATGAAACAAAACGTTATACCGAAAGCGTTCGTATTTCCTTTCATCTTGGTAACCTCCCTGTTTGCCTTGTGGGGATTTGCGAATGATATCACAAACCCGATGGTGGCGGCATTTAAAAATATATTGCTGATCACCAATTTTGAAAGCTCCTTGGTTCAGTTTGCTTTTTATGGCGGTTATTGCTTCATGGCGATTCCTGCGGCCCTTTTTATCAAACGGTTTAATTATAAAAAAGGGATACTTGTTGGATTGGCGTTGTACGCTATCGGCTGTTTTCTGTTTTTACCGGCAGGCAACATGATGGCATTCTGGGCTTTTCTGATTGCCTATTTTATCATGACCTGCGGTCTGGCCTTTTTAGAGACGACTTCCAATCCCTATATCCTTTCGATGGGGCCGGAGGAGACTTCTACTCAACGGCTTAACTTTGCGCAGGCGTTCAACCCGATGGGTTCGTTGACCGGTATGTTGATAGCCCGGGAGATGATCTTAGCCCGCCTGAATCCGGCTACCGAAGCGGAGCGGCTACAGTTACAAAATCTGGATGCCGGAGCGCTGACGGTCATCCAGAAAGCTGATATGAATGTAATTAGCGGCCCTTACCTTGCGCTGGGGGCGGTTGTAGTTCTATTTTTCATTCTGTTTCTGCTATCAAAACTTCCAATCGAAAAAAAGGAGGCTCGTTCGGCTGACAACAGTAACATTGCTACCTTCAGAAGGCTTATCAAAAATAAACGTTACATTACTTCCGTCATTGCGCAGGCCTTTTACGTCGGCGTGCAGATCATGGTATGGACATTCATCATTCAATATGCAGGGAATGAGTTAGGCATGACGAAGGTACGCGCCCAGAACTACAATATGGTCGCTATGATTACATTCGTTTCCAGTCGTTTTATATGCACATTTTTATTGAAATACTTCAAACCGGAAAAGTTGTTGATGACACTGGCCATTGGCGGTCTCCTGTGTACATCGGGCGCCATTTTTATCAAAGGGATGACGGGTCTTTACTGTTTAGTAGCTATCTCCGCCTGTATGTCGCTCATGTTCCCGACGATCTACGGCATAGCGCTCAAAGGCTTGGGCGACGACGCCAAATTAGGCTCCGCCGGTCTGATCTTTGCAATAGGCGGCGGCTGCCTCATGCCCCCCTTACAAGGCCTACTGATGGATAAAGCCCACTGGTTCTCTTTATGTCAGGGGGACGGAGGAATTGACATACACTGGTACTCATACCTTTCATCGGTACGCGTATCATTTGTATTACCGTTGATCTGTTTTATTGTCATTGCGACCTATTCCTACTTGGTAGGACGGACAAGGAAATAAGAATTAGGAATTAAACGGATTCCATTTAGGTTCGTTTACGATAATAATTATTATAAATGATCCTTATCAGTGAATTCCGATAGGCGGCTATACTGAAAACTGAAAACTATTTAATTTAATTTTGAACCTTGCTTTTAGCAGTACGCTTGCAGGGCGCAAGTCGTAACTGTAGTAGTATGTACTTACGTCGCTGTATGAAGCCGAAACATACTGTTTGGAATTGAACAGGTTGTTTATAGCCAATTCCAAATCCCACTGCTTATACTTGAACTTGACGCCTGCGTCGCCGAAATACGTGTAACGGGGATTGGTTGTACTGATGCTCGAAGCTAAAGTTGAATGTCAGTGTTTTGGCAGGATAGACGCTGAACTTTACTTCCTGCGATGTCCTTCGTATCGCCGGAAAACGTTCCGGTCGCTCAACCGTATAACTTTTATTCTGACCCCATGAAAATGAGTAAACCAACCCTATAAATGTGACCGGATTCATGTTTATACTACCGGTTGCGTTATAGCCCTGCGAACGGTAATTCAATTTCTCATCCTGTATAAGCAACTCGCCTGTACCTGTGTTATAACCTCCTGAAGCGCGTACCGTCGCCGACCAGAAATTCAACCCTTTGCTGCCATTGATATTCACACTGTATCCGTCCGATTGCGTTGGCTGGTCAATGACGGTTTTTACGCTCATAATTCCCTGATAGTTGTATCCGTAAAGGATATTTTGCCATGAAAGGTTGTAAGTAAATCCTCCATTGATAAACAAAGCCTTGAAAACATTGCGGTAAGCTAATGAGATATTTCCTCTGCCCGACTGTGTTTCATATAAGCGTTCAACCGAGTTACGCAGTAATGCACTGCATGCTTGGATAATAAGGATGGGTCATAATGGTATTCTCTAAAGTATGTCGCGTTATGGGTACGCCACAACCTTTGAGTACCTTGAAAAGTAATTTGGTTATATTGTTTGACATGATTTTAAAAATTTATCAGTTTCTATTTTTTAAATGTACCGATATAAAGCGTTGGATTAGGTTCGGTTCCGAGCGCTTCGGAATAATCATGCTCACGTGTATAAAAAAACTTTTCGCCCCCGTCTATTACTTTTATGGGAATTGTGTCATTACTGTGATGAAAATCATCAATGAATCCCTTATACGAATCAATACTTCTTCCGTTCTTATAATCATAAACATAAAAAGAAGATATTTTCTCGCCTGGCATTCTACGGTTAAAACGTAAGTTATCACGATTATCCGGAGTTATTATTGCAGGTCCAGGTTCGCCTGTAGGCAAAATATAACTGAGATCGGCTATTACAAAACGGTCTGTTACAAACAATTGACGAATATATGTCTTACAATCGATTTTAGCAAAACGCTCAAATTGGTGATTTTTATAAACGTACAAATAACAGTCATCGTCATGAACCGGGTAAAAAAAATACACCTGTCCATTATGTTGAAAAGGCCCTAATGTCATATTTGTAGTTCGAGCAGGAAGTGGCTTGCTTTCATAAACAAATAAACTATCTGCTATATTTGGCAAAAAGCTGCCATTTGAATAATTGTATATATTGAAATAAAATGATCGTACATGAGTATCCTTAACACTTGTCCATGATTCTTGAATATAGAATAGTGAATCATTCAGATAATAAGATATAAAAGGACTTAAGTATGATAATAAATCATGATGTATATCTTCAATGTGATTACCGTTTATGTCATAAATCACCATTTTATGAGGCAGATTGAACAAAATTCTACCCTTATAATAATCTACTTGACATGGAATTGCTCCGGTTAATTCTCCGGGGCCTTGTCCTTTTTTCCCGATTCTTCTTACAAAATTGCCCAGTCTATCGAAAATAAGTACTCCCGGCGTACCATCATAAACAATATAGTGGTTTTCTAATATATTAACTCGTAAAACACTACGTATTAATGAAATATCATTTGTTTCCAACTCAATTACATCTACTGTTTCTGCAATTTCAGACAGGAAGGATGAATTTTTATTTTTATTATCTTCTATTTTTAAAGTCATTAAATCCTCCGAATCCGGTTCGGATGAAGGTTTACATGCACAAAGTAAAATTAAAATACCAATAGTACAAAATAATCTAGTCTTTCCTGTTGTAACAGGCCTGCAGGAAAATTGGCCGAAAAAGTTATTCTTCAATCCAAAATGAATAGAACCATACATATATTTTAAAATAAAGATAAGAATAATTAGTTACATGCCGCTGAAATCTATGTTGTTGAATAGGAGTGACGGGATGCGGCGGC
>Ga0099364_10011819_pt1 | contig 11854 bp, 9 predicted proteins | sample TergutTh196P3_FD_73070 | JGI IMG/M metagenome (GOLD analysis project Ga0099364, IMG submission 73070) | Microcerotermes parvus P3 segment gut microbial communities from Pointe-Noire, Republic of the Congo - Th196 P3 | ecosystem: Host-associated > Arthropoda: Insects > Digestive system > Gut ...
TTGTAAGAACCATTCTTGACGTAGCTCACGCTACCGCAGTGGGTGCATTGCATACGATTCCTCCTCATTCAGATTAAACAGATATATAACATAATACCACAATCAATATAAAGTGAGCAATCCTTTTCCCAAAGGGGGTGCCCGCCTTGGCGGGCGGGGGTTTGCCCTATTGCCGTCTGCCTCGTAGCTATCCGACAGAAAGCACAGAAACAGAAACGAGAGCATGTAATCGCGGAAGTCATCCGCGTTCATCGCTCCGCGCAGTTGGTAGGCAGTAACCCAGAGGACTTTGCCGAGTTGGTCTTTTTCGTTTTCGGTCATGGCGTTTCTGCCTCCGGTGAAGGGAAAAGCTGCTGCATCAGAGCTTTTTTATGCGTTTTGAGAATGACGAGCTTTTGGGTTTGGGCGGTAATCAGTTCGTCAAGGGACGAAAGACAATCGGCGATTTTTTGTTGTTCCGTTATCGATGGGATTGGCAGCACCGTAGCTTTTGCTGCCACCGCAGTAAACTGGGGAATGCTTGTAACCTCGGTGGGAACTTTTCCCAGATGGTTCCAGCACTCGGTTATAAAACGTGGGTTAGCATCTTGAAAATTGCTTGCAACAAGCAGCCGACCAATGCCCATAAATTCATGTGATCTGAAGAAAGCTACACCCAAATTTCCCCTCGCAGTGATTGTAACGCTGTCTTTTGAAAACCTTGGCGCTGTGTAGTACCCGTAAAGCCCTTGTTCTTCTATGGCGTTGGAATAAACAGGGTAATTGTATTCATCAGTTTTGATTGGTGAAAAGCAAGTTGTATTCAAATCACCAGATGCAACTACATGAGAAAATTCTCCTAGCTTCTTCTCCTTCCACTCCCCCGCCTCCCGAAATTCAGGAAAGCGTAGCTTGGGCAGGGTCTCGCCTTCCGCCGGAAAAAGCTGCTGCATCAAACCCTTCTTGTGGGTTTTGAGTGCGTCCAGCTTTTGCGTTTCCGCAGTAATCAGTTCGTCAAGGGATGAAAGACAATCGGCGATTTTTTGTTGTTCGTCAGTTTCAGCCGGATAGCGCAATAGCACATTGCCCAATCGGCTTGCTGACAACCCAAGCATCTTCGCTCCTTGGGCTTCACGCTGAATCTTTTTCCTGACACCCTCGGATGAAAATAGATAAGCGCCAAAGCCCAGAGCAAAAGTATATACATTGGGTCTTGCAAGAATGGTATGCAAGCCAGAAACAAGCGGAACATCACCTGTGTTGATGATCTCGATGGCCTTGCCAATGTCAGCCGTGTCCTCGGAAGCATCTGCGAAAACCATATCGCCAGCAGAACAGTAGTTCTCTGGTCTGATCGCCGAGTGTGACTCTTCATCATTGACATATGGAACAGATTCAGAATCTACACAGAAGCGAGGAGCAAACTTCGTATGAATATCGCCGTAGTGAATGTTTCTAAACAAACCGCCTTCGTAGTTCAGCTTGTCCCGCGAGAGCGAGTTGTTGCCTTTGAATGAGTACACTTTTGACACAGGCGAAGATACCCATTCGCCCCGAAATTCAGGAAACCGCAGCCGTGGCAAAAGCCCACGCTCCGCCTTCATACCCTTTGCGTCCTTGCTCATGCCTGCCTCAAACGCGCTTGTTTGCGGGGAGAGGGTAGTAAAGCGCGCTCCCCGACCGTGGCATAAAAACTATCCGGCAAACCCCCGGCGCTAACGCGCCACCCCCTTTGACTAGCGGCGAAGCCAAAAGGGGGCTTGAACAAAACGCGCCTGTTCACGGCGTAGCCATAAATGGGAGAGGGTATGCAAGAAGTATCCACTTGAACCGAAACCGCTCTAAAACCAAGAACCTCGCTCAAGGGTTATTTCAGGGCAGTCGCGCCTGCCGTGATTCCCGCCTTGTCCGCCTTTACCACATTGAGCGCCGTTGCCACCAGCGCCGACATGTCCGCGAGATTGCCGGGTACGATCAAGGTTGTGCCTGCCTTGGCGATGTTGCCGAACGCGCCGACGTATTGCTCGGCGACCTTCAGGTTAATCGCTTCCATACCGCCTGGGGTGTTGATGGCTTCGGCAACCACCCTGACCGCGCTTGCGGTCGCTTCGGCCACCAGTCGTATTGATTCGGCATCACCCCTGGCGTTGTTGATCTTGGCGGTCATATGACCTTCGGAAACCGCGATGGCGGCCTGTTTTTCCCCTTCCGCCAGATTGATTTCCTTTTGCCGTTCGCCCTCGGATTCGGCAATCTTGGCGCGCTTTTCCCGCTCGGCGGTGATTTGCAGTTGCATGGCGCGTAGAACAGAATCCGGCGGCACTATATCCTTGATTTCATAACGCAATACCTTGACGCCCCAGCTTGTGCTGGCTTCATCGAGCGCCGCCACCACGGTGCGGTTGATGGTCTCCCTGTCTTCCAGAAGTTTGTCGAGTTCGCGCTTGCCCGCTTCGGAGCGCAAGCTCGTTTTGGCAAGCTGTTCAATGGCGATTTCAAAATTGGACGTTCCGTAAGAGGCTTGTCGGGCGTCCGTCACCTGATAGTAAAGGATGCCGTCAATCTGCACCTGGGTATTGTCGCGGGTGATGCAGACCTGCGGCGCAACATCGTAGGGTATTTCTTTCAGGGAATGCCGATAGGCGATCCGGTCGACAATCGGAATGATGATGCGCATACCGGCTGTCAGGGTGGCATGGTAGCGGCCAAGCCGCTCGATGACATAAGCCGACTGCTGCGGCACGACGCATACGCACTGGAACAAAAAGACCATTGCGACTGCTGCGAGGATGATGACTGCAATAGAGACTTCCATGATGTTTCCTGTCGGGATGAGATGTGGAAAGAGCAAAGTGTAAAGGAATTTCAGGCGCGTGTCTGCGAAGATGCGCCGAACAAGCGGGTGAATATCATCAATCCCTGGAGGGTTTGAGCCGTCATTGGCTTTCATTTTTCGCCAGTGGGGAATTTTGTCGCCGGTTTTCAATCTCCTTAGGTGAAAACACTATAAAATCAGCAGATAATCCTTGCCGGGGTAATTTGCCATGCTTTCTTTTCGCACATTCACGCGAACCGTCGCGCTTCTGGCCTTTGCGTTCGTTCCGTCCCTGATTTTCGCCCAGGATGAGCCTAACCGCGTAATCTGGCAGGCGGGCGATATGACCGTTACGGTCATTCAGGACTTGTCGGGCGAAATGCCGGCTTCCATTTTTAGCGGCCCTGCTTCCGAAGAAGAAAGGTTGCAATACTTCACCGACGGCAAGACCGAAACCGGCATCAATGCTTTTCTGCTGCAAGCGGGCGGCAAGATAGCGCTGTTTGACGCAGGCGCAGGGTTATCAATGCAGCATCCGGGGAAAACCGCCCAAACGCTTGCCGCTCTGGGAGTCAAGCCGGAAGATGTTGATTTCGTCCTGCTGACCCACATGCACATGGATCATATCGGCGGGCTGTTGCGGGAAGGCAAACGCGCTTTCCCCAGGGCAAAAGTTCTGGTCGCAAAACCGGAGCTTGAGGCATGGCTGGCTCTTGCGGAAAACGCTCCCGCCGATGCCCACCAGTCCATAACCCGTAGCGCGCCCCTGGCCAAGGCCGTAGCAGAAGCCTACGGAGCCGACATGGAGACCTTTGCCTTTGGCGATGCCATACTGCCGGGAGTGGAGGCGCTGGACGCTCCCGGCCACACGCCGGGCCATACGATATTCCGGCTTACGGCGGGTGGCAGAAATCTCTTGATCATCGGCGACCTGGTTCACGCTATGTCCTTGCAGTTTGCCCTGCCGGACGAATGCGCCGTGTTCGACATGGATCAGCCCGGAGCCATCCTTGCCCGCAAGCGCGTTTTTGAGCTTGCCGAACGGGAGGGGATGGAAATTGCCGGAGTGCACTTCCCCTTTGCGAACGCTGCGGGCGCGCTCAAAAAAGACGGCAATGGTTGGAAGTTCGAGCGGACTCCGTGATGTTTGCATTCTCATCCATGATGATACGATTCAGTGATTGATCTGAAAATGCAATCCGTCCTGTATTTCTGGAACCGGCTCTCGGTGCGGGCGCGCCTGATTCTGATGTTCATCGCGATCAAGGTCGTGCCGTTGGTGCTGCTCGTGTGGATTGCCTGGCATCGGACGCAGGACACCGCCGACTACCTTGGCGAGCAGTTCAACGAATTGGTCTCTACCGCCAATCAGGCTATCCATGATGTCGGAGACAATGCGATTGAGGATGCGATTAATGCGCTTGATGCCCGCGCTCGTAGCGAAATCGAGCGCCTGACCACCGATACCGCGCTTAGGGTAGCGGACTTTCTCCACGACCGCGACGCTGATATCCGCTACGTCGCATCGCTTCCGCCTGATGAAGCGACTTACCGCAATTACATCGAACAACAGCGCCGTGAACTGATCGCGCATGGCAAATGGCGCTTGAACGCGGACGGCTCCGATTGGGAACCCGAAGCAGTCCCGCCGGTGGATGGTTATATCGCGGCGCCGGGTAGTCCCGACAACGAGATCAGTTTCCATTATCGTCCTCCGGCGCAGCTAAAAAGTGAAAGTCAGCCGCTTTATCTGGAAATGACTTTTGTTGGCCTGGACGGCATGGAAAGGGTCAAGGTGACGACCTCGCCCCGCGCCAGCCCCGAACTGAAGAACATCTCGGAAAAGAAGAATACCTATGCCAGGGCGGAAACCTATTTTTCCGCCCTTAAGGCATTGAAGCCCGGCGAAATCTACGTTTCCGATGTCATAGGCACATACGTCGGCACCAATATCATCGGCAAGTTCACTCCGGATGCGGCTGAAAAGCGCGGCATTCCGTTCGAGCCGGAGCTACACGCCTATGCAGGCAAGGAGAATCCGGTCGGCAAGCGTTTTCAGGGCATTGTGCGTTGGGCGACGCCGGTGGCGAGAAACGGCAGGATCATCGGCTGGGTGACGCTGGCGTTGAACCACGATCACCTGATGTCATTCACCGATCACATTGTCCCCACCCATGAGCGTTACCGCGACATCAACGACGCTTATGACGGCAACTATGCCTTCATCTGGGACTACAAGGGCAGGAGCATTGTCCACCCGCGCCACCATTCGATCGTCGGCTATGACGAGAATGGCGAGCCGGAGATTCCCTGGCTTGAGGACAAGGTTTATGAAGACTTCCTGCAAAGCGGCAAGCCCTGGCGGGAGTTCATGGAAACCGCGCCGGTTTTCGTAGACCAGTTGCAAAGCAGGAAACCGGCAAGGGAGCTTACTGATCGCGGCAACGTGGGTCTTGACTGCCGCTGGCTAAATTTTGCGCCGCAATGCACGGGTTGGTACAACCTGGCCGATCAGGGCGGCTCCGGTTCTTTTCAGATTCTGTGGAGCGGACTCTACAAGCTCACTACCACGGCGGCGATTCCTTACTATACCGGGCAGTATAGTCCGGAGGCGGCGGGTAACAGGCGCGGATTCGGCATTGTCACCATCGGAGCCAATATAGATGAATTTCACCGCGCCGCCATCGAATCCAAGGAACGCTTGAGCGACATGATCGATATTTCCAACGACGACATGCTTGCCCGCGGCAGAGCCGCCGACATGGCGCTGCACGGCAACATGCAGGATACGGCAGCCAGTCTGGCCTGGTCAACCTTCGCGCTGATCGTGCTGGTGGTCATTATCGCCATCTGGATGGCTTCTTATTTATCCAGGAAACTCGGCTGGCTTAGCGACGGTTTCGACCGTTTTCGTGTTGGTGAAAAGGACTTTCGTTTTTCTTTCACATACAAGGACGAGATTACTGCGCTTGCTTCCACGTTCAATGAAATGGCGGACACGCTGAATGCCAACATGGCGGAACTGCAACGCGAAATCGGAACGCGCCGCAGGACGGAACAGGAGCTGCGCGATGCCCACGAAATGCTGGAACATCGAATCGCTGAACGTACCGCCGAGCTTTCGGAAGAAGTGGAAGCGCGTCGGCAGGCGCAGGCTCAACTGCAACATATGGCGCATCACGATCCGCTGACCGGTCTGGCCAATCGCGGCCTGTTCAATGAGCAGTTGCAACGCTCCTTGTCGCAAAGCAAGCGTTCCGGCAAATACGGCGCGCTGCTTTTTTTCGATCTCGACAAGTTCAAGGAAATCAACGATGTCCTGGGACACGCGGCAGGCGACGCGCTCCTGGTGCATATGGCCAATACCCTGAAGGGGCGGGTACGCAGCTCCGATATTGTCGCGCGGCTGGGCGGCGACGAGTTTGCTGTGGTCATGGGCGACATGGAATCCCCGGAACAGGCTGCGGCGCTGGCGCAAGACATTCTCGACAAACTGGAAAACCCGGTCGACATTTGCGGACACGAACTGAAAATCCACAGCAGCATAGGCATCGCCACCTTCCCTGATCACAAAAGCGGCGCGACGGACGACATGGAAGATATTTTCAAGAACGCCGATGCCGCGATGTATCTTGCCAAATCGTCAGGAGGAATGCGTTATCGCTTTTTCGAGCGCAAGCCGGACTGACGGAGCGCGCCCATGCTGTCAGACGGAGCGCGGCCTTGCTCGAATTGCCGGAAACAAACTTCCCGATCTGTTGGGGACAGGCATGCGGGAATGACGTGTGATTGGGCGCGGGAGGGAGGGAAAGGCGCTCACTCCAATCTATCAGACGGAAAGCAAACCCCCGGCGCTACGCGCCACCCCCTTTAAAAAGGGGGCTAAAACCAGTCTGCCAACCTGCAACCTGCCAAATTACCAACCCGCCTGCGGTTTCTGCGCTCTCTCTCCTTAGCCCCATCTCCCGCTTGCGACGTAGGGATTAAAAATTTTTAACCCCTACAGTAGCGCGGTTGGCGTAGGGGCGACCCGCCGGTCGCCCCTACAGTCCCCCCGGCCATCTCCCACAAACGGGAGAGGGTATGCGTTTGCTGCGTTTCAGGCAATATCGCTGGATTTGTCACAACATCGCCTGTTACAAATCATGGTTGCGTTTTGTGTATTTACGTGTATACTTTACGCTTTGCCGTGTGGCAGAGGTTTGTGGCAATGAACGCGGAAACGGTCGCAGCAAAAGATACCAACTCCTTGATAAATTCAAGGCGGTTCTGGCTCGCTTCTTGCACACACACACACACACACACACACACACACACACACACACACACACAAGCTATCGTCATATAAAACCGCTCAAACCCAGGTTTGGCGGGCTTTTTCACGTTTTTCAAACTCGCTTTTTTCAAGGAGCTTTACAATGAAACATCCCATTTTGCATCGTAGCGGCATTGCGCTCGCAGTAGCCATGCTTTTTTCCTTCGGCACAGCGATGGCGGAGCCAACTACCCCGGATGTCGAGATTAGCGCCAGTGGCGTTGCCGGTCCGCGATACGGTAATAGTGAGAATCCTGATGGATCAGATTACAATCTGCCCGCGACTGGCAAATACATCAAAGTGACCACGAATGGTGAAGTAACCGGCGGTAGCTCGACCGGACATATCTTCGGCGGCTTCTCCGACAGTGGCGATGCCGTTGGCAACAAGGCGCACGTTGACGGCGACGGCGTAGTGAGTGGTCATGTCGTCGGCGGCGCGGGCGATAATGCCACAAACAACTTTGTGGTCATTGAGGATTCTGCTACTGTACGCGAAAATGTCATGGGCGGCACGTCTGGAGGCAATACCGCGAACAATACCGTCACCATTACCGGCGGCACGGTAGCCGGCGGCGCTATTGGCGGAGCCTGGGGAACAGTCAGCGAAAATAGAGTGCTGATTGACACTACGGATGGCGGTACTGTGTCGCTTGGTTTTGTCCGTGGCGGTGTAAGCGATCTCAGCGCCGATAACAACAACGTTGAAATCGTCGGCGAGGACATAACCGTAGGCGAAAGCATCCTTGGGGCGGCTATCACGGATGCCGGCGGCAATGTCACAGGCAACTGGGTGAGCATCGGTAACGCCACGGGTGATACTGACGTGGAAGTAATCGGAAGTATCATAGGCGCCAAGATTGGCGATGCGCTTGGTGATGGCGATGCCACAGGCAACTATGTGAACATTTGGGGCAACACAACGGTAGATGTAGACACTGGAATTATCGCGGGCGCTCTTGTCACAAAAGATGGAAAGGTCACGGACAACTGGGTGATCATCGAAGAAGGCTCCGAGGTAACAGTGGATAACGGAAGTATCTTGGGCGCTTCTGTCGCAGGTAACGGAACCGCTGAGAACAACCTCGTGAGCATCAACGGAACTGTAGACTTGGTTGACGGAGGCATCACAGGCGGTCATGTCGATGGCGCTGGGACAGGAAACACTGCCAAAGGCAACCAGGTGATCATAGGAGAAAGCGCAGTTGTGTCGCTGGATACTGGACCTATTACTGGCGGGTTTGCCAGGGAGGACGGTTCCGCCACGGACAACTACGTGCAAATCAGCGGAACTGTGTCGTTGGGGTCTGGCGTGCATATCATAGGCGGTAATGTCGAGAGCGGCTCTGCCACGGGCAACACCGTGTTCATTGATGGCGGCGACATAACCATGAGCACAACCGGATGGATCGTAGGCGGCTATGTTAGTGAAGAGAGCGGCTCTGCCACAGGCAACACAGTGTTCATTGACGCAAAAGACAGCGGAATGAACCTTGCCGGTTCTATCATCGGCGGCTTTGTAGCGGAGACAGATGATAGCGCCTCGCTCGCCACAGGCAACACCGTGACCATAGTCAGCGACAATGCCAGTCTCGTGGAGGTGGGCGGAAGCATCCTTGGCGGATACATTGGAGATCTTGTCTCCTCAGATGATGCCGCCACTCAGTTCACCGGCAATACCCTGAATCTGGGGACGTTAGTTGACGTTGGCGGCACTGTGGCAAACTTCGAGAACATGAACTTTTTCCTGACAGACGCTGTTTTGGATGCGTTGGACGGCGCCGCCTTTGTGAATGCCGACATATTCACCATAGGTGGAGAGAATCTTCCCGATTCCAAAATCAGCATCAACACAGCCGGGGGCGCTCCCCTGACGGAAGCCGAGTTCACGCTCATTAATACGACCGATGTCCTCAACATTGGCGACTCCGCCAACCTGAAGATCACCGGGCGGCATGGCGCGACCCTGCAATATGACTGGCAGTTTGAAGAGGATGGTAAAATTTTGAATATCACCGGCGTGACGTCGAGCGTCCGCAAGGAAACCAAAGCCCTGTCCCAGGCGTACCTTGCCGGTCTCGCGCTGACGAACCAGGGAGCCGAGATCATAGCGGACAAGGGCATCGCCGAAGCGGTCAAGGCAGCCAGGGGAAATGACAATGGATCGGTCGGATTCGCGGTCGTATCCGGCGGCCACTCAAAATATGACACCGGCTCCAACATCAAGATGGACAGCTTCTCCCTCCTGGCCGGATTATCCCACGGCTGGAACGTATCGCAGGATAACCGCGTAACCGCCGGCATCTTCTTCGATTACGGCAAAGGCTCCTACGACAGCAATTCAATCGTTGATGGCGACGGCAAGGCGCGCTATTACGGGGCTGGCATTCTGGGACGCATGGATCGCTTTGTCGGCGGCAAGGACAATGCCTACGTGGAAGGCGCTCTCAGGACGGGAAGGGTCAAGAACGATCATGACAGCGATCTTGCGGACGCCTACGGGGAAAAGGCAAGCTACAAAGCCAAGTCTTCATATTTCGGCCTGCAATTCGCCGGCGGCTATGTGATGAACATCTCGGAGAAAAACGCGGTCGATCTGTATGGCAAGTACTTCTGGACCCGCATGGGCAGCGAAAAGGTAATACTGTCCACCAACGACGATGTTAGCTTCAATTCATTGAATTCCCATCGCGTCCGTCTGGGAGCGCGCTTTATCCACAATCTGGATAACGCAAGGAGCTTCTACGCCGGCGCGGCCTGGGAATATGAATTCGACGGCAAGTCAAAGGCAAAGACCTACGGCTATCGCATAGATTCTGCGGACATCAAGGGCAGCACCGGCATTGCCGAGCTTGGCATGAACTTCAAGCCGTCGGGCAATACGCCGCTTTCCCTTGATGTTGGCCTGCAAGGCTTTTTCGGCAAGCGTGATGGCGTTATAGGCAGCCTGCGGATGAAGTACGAATTCTGATTCGGCGGACGACAAGGGGAACGCGGCGGGACTTCCAGAGCGTTCTCCCTTCTGAATCAACGGGGCGCGAAAGCGCCCCGTTTTGCAGCCGCACTCCCCGCCCATGCCGTCCGGGGTTATCCGGCAAACTCCCCGCATTCCCTCTATTGTGGCTTGTAGTCATCCCCGTAAATAATTGTACTTTTTTCGCAGAGCGCACAGTAGAGGAAGAACCTTACTCAAACACCAAATTACTCGTCATTCCCGCGAAGGCGGGAATCCAGCAAAGCCTTTCCGTTCCTTTGTAGTTTCCGCATGGGAATACCGCTCCTGCCCTGTTCTGGAAACATGTCATGGCAGCCAGCCACATACTGGATTCCCGCCTTCGCTGGAATGACGAATGGTTAGGCGCGGAAGAATGACCACACTTGATAGTCACTTTATTTGCGGGAATATCTATAGCCGCTGTATGGGTTAAAAATTTTTAACCCATAGCAGCCAGCGGGAGAATGTGGTCACTCGCTTTGATGCCACAAGCGGCAGAGGGGATGCGTTTGCGGCATTTCAGGCATCATCTGCTGGATTTTCATGCTCATATCTGTCTCTTTATCCAAGGGAATGTGTACAGATGGTTCTTATGGGTCGTCCCTTGTAAATACGCTTTTCATGCGGCTCTGCCATTTCAGGCCGGGCTATTTTTCCTCGTCCGGGCAGTCTATAAGTTGGGGCATAGTGCTGGCAATCACATCTATCAGTTGAGCCATATCGGAAACACAACTTTCGTTTCTGTCGGCAATATAGCGGGTGACGGTAAGAGTGGCCTCTCCGCTGTAGCCACATTTCCCTTCGGGCGGCTTGGAAGCAGGCACTTGCAACATTTGCATGGCTTCTTGTCCGTTGGAAAAACAAAACCACGGGGCGCGGGAATCATCTTCTCTTGGTATCAGCTTTGCCGAGACGCCTACAGCGGAAAAGCACAATTTATCGCCAAGAAGCTCAAGTGTCAATCTATCTGTGCGGCGCGTAAATTCACCACTTAGCGTAACGGAACCCGTGTAAAAAACCAGATTCCCTTCTTGCGATTCCCGAACCAGGCTCTCCGACGCTTTAACGCCCGCGCACAACATCGCAAAGAGAAAAAGCATATTCCATCTCAACATGAATGTCGTCCCGCCGCAATTACGCCATCAAAAAAGGGTTGGCTCCCCAACCCTTTTGCACAAGCGCGCCGTATCACTGCAACTTGATCTCTACATCCACGCCTGCCGGAAGGTCGAGTTTCATCAGGGCGTCGACGGTCTTTTCGGTAGGATCGACAATATCCATCAGACGAAGGTGGGTGCGAATCTCGAACTGGTCGCGCGAAGCCTTGTTGACGTGCGGCGAGCGTAGTACATCAAAACGCTGCTTTTTCGTCGGCATGGGAACCGGGCCGCGCACGACCGCGCCGGTACGTTTGGCGGTCTCGACAATCTCAAGCGCGGATTGGTCAATGAGCTTGTAGTCAAACGCCTTAAGGCGAATGCGAATTTTCTGTTTTTGCATGATGATGTCCAAAGAACGGGGGGCGGATAGTTTTCAGTCTGCCCGCCCCGAATTAAAAAAGAGCGTTATTCAATAACCTTTGCGACTACGCCTGCGCCGACGGTGCGCCCGCCTTCGCGGATAGCGAAACGCAAGCCTTCTTCCATCGCAATCGGGCAAATCAGCTTCACCGTAATGCTGACATTATCGCCAGGCATCACCATCTCCGTGCCCTCCGGCAAATCAACCGCGCCGGTCACATCCGTCGTGC
>Ga0099364_10011820_pt1 | contig 11854 bp, 9 predicted proteins | sample TergutTh196P3_FD_73070 | JGI IMG/M metagenome (GOLD analysis project Ga0099364, IMG submission 73070) | Microcerotermes parvus P3 segment gut microbial communities from Pointe-Noire, Republic of the Congo - Th196 P3 | ecosystem: Host-associated > Arthropoda: Insects > Digestive system > Gut ...
TTTTTATTTTTTATATTATCGAAATGTGCAGTTCCGTAATGTGTGTTTCTATTTTTTTATTTGTATATTTTTATAACTGTTTCACACTTTCATTAATTGCTTCGTTTAGTGCTTTTATATATGCTTTTCCAAATCTTAAATCAGGCTCTATATAGTTTCCTTCTGCCCACTCGTTCCACGATTTAAGAAAAATAAGTTTGTTTTTTTTTTGGGCAACAACATCTAGGACTTGTTTAACATGTTTTTTAAACAAGTCTGGGGTTGAGTTGTGAAATAATAAAGAATAACCCGCTCCACTACGTGGGGTATGGTCAAAACCTGGCAATAAACATGGAATAACATCTTCCTGTAAATCAAATTTGGGTTGTGTGAAAAATGGTATTGAAGTTTTATAATCAATTATTAACACCTTGATTTTCCTAAAAGAAAGTCCTAACATTATATACTTAATTAATGTTTTTAGTCTGAAAAAAAATTTTTCCACATAGTTTTTGGTAGCATATATTCGTCTTTGAGGTTCAATAGAAACACTATCAAATCCTTTTAATATCAGTTCTTCTCTTTTTATTTTTTCATCTTCTTTGCGTGCAATCTGCCCTACAAAATAAATTCCATCCAATCCATTTTCAATTGCAAGTTTATTCCAAATATTTATAAAGTCATTTGGCAAAAAATCAGGTGCATAGATGTAGAACAAAGGTCTGCCATTAACATAAATATAACGTTTGTCTTTTAATGCAGGTAACAATTCGTAAAAATGTTTTGTATAGTCAATCTCTCCTAAATAAGTTTGCTCTATCAGTATTTTATTGTTTCTTTTTGCCTCTTCACTATTCCACTCTTTCGCTTCCCACGAATGATTTGCCCAAGCTAGACAAAAAGGAAAATCAGGCTTACCGCTTGCAAGTACTTCATTAAAAGGTCTTTCTAAAAGCCTTTTACCATTACCAAACCAATAGTGCCAATAACAAAAACCTTCAATTCCTGCTTCACGGGCTAATTCTGCTTGTGCCTCGCGCACCTCAGGTAAACGTAAATCATAATACCCTAAATCTGCAGGTACTCTGGGTTGATAATGACCTTTGAACAAAGGTTTTGCCTTACCTACATTTGTCCATTCTGTAAAACCCTTTCCCCACCACTCATCATTTTCGGGAATAGGGTGAAATTGGGGGAGATAAAATGCTATTACTCTGGCTTTTTCCATATTATTTTGTAATTAATTTATTATATAATTCATATATTTTGTTTACATATTGTCCTATTGAGTATGAGGCAACAGCAATATTTTGAGCTGCTATAACTTTATATTTGTATTGTTCTGTATTTGCGAGGCTCACAGCCTCATACATAAATTTCGTTAACTCATCTTGGTTATTATATAGCCACCCCCCTCTTGTATGTTCTAAAACTTCTTTTGTACCTCCTGTATTTCGACCTATTACCAAACAGCCGTACAAAATAGATTCGGCTGTCATTCTGCCCAATCCTTCATATTGTGATGCAACAATTAAGACGCAAGCTTTAGACATCAATTCTGCGATTTCATTTTTATTTTTAAAACCAATAAATTCAACTTTACCTACAATTCCTAATTTGGTAATTAAATTTTTCAGTTCAATCATATATTTGGTATTAGAACAATATCCCGCGATTAATAGCTTATAATCATTATTACTCTTGCAAAATTCTGCAAAACCTTGAATTGCTTCGTTAATTCTTTTTTCGGGCGAAATTCTGCTTGCACACAAAAAGTATTTTTCTTTATTATGTATATATTTTTTTTCATTTTCATATAACACTCCGTCAGATATAGCGTAAGCGTATTTATTGTTTTGCAGTTGAAAGTGTTCATTTATGTTTTTAGTAATGGTTATAACGTTGCTACGTTTTAGCGTAGATATAAATTTTTGTTTGGACGGAAATATTTTCCAATTAAAATCCTTATCCTGATATTCCCTTATATGCCAGCAATGTGGTATATTTAATTTCCTTGCTACTATTTCGCCTTCGTGTATAACACCTACATTTGTATGTATTATATCAGGAGAAATCTTAATTATTAATGATTTTAATTGGATACGAGACACTATTTTTTTAACAAGCAACTTCGCTGTTCTTAATGGAAAAAACAAAACGTCCTTTAAACTCTTAATTTTCGCATAAACAGACATTACAATCTGAACAGAGTAAGAATCAATTCTCAATTCTTCAAGTTTATCTATCAACAATTGATTATTTTTTGAATGAGTTGGATAAGCGACATAAAGTGTTATATTTTTTTCTTTTTTCAACCCTTCCATCATATCCAAAAGAGATAAAGTTGCACCGTCCATATTTGTTGTATGAATAATATAAAGTATTTTCATATTACTTAATTATTTTGTAAATCAACGAATTTCAATAATCTGTTCATGCTGTTTTCATAATCTAGTTGTTGTTTTTCAGAAAATGCCACAATTTTCTGTTTATCATAATTAAATATCTTATCAACAACAAATTTTGGTGTTATTTTATCCAATTCTTTGGTTGAAACAGCATTGTTTAACATATCTGCTTTAGCCAAAATATGATATATTTTACTTGAACTCCAACTAAATTTTGCAAATTTATTGACGTGAGGAATTAATTTTTTGGTCGTACCATATTCGTCAAAAGAGAAAAAAGGAACAGCATTGTGCAAAGATACTATAATTGGGTGCATTCTTTCTCCCATATATCCGTCTGAATATTTAATCAAATAATACCAATCTATCGGGGATAAAGGTAGTGAAATTTTATTAGTAATTCCAAAATCCATTAATCTTTCCTGCTGTGGTAATGCAACAGGAGTATATCCATATTCTATTAGCCTATTGGCTATTTCTTTGACAAACAATTTGTCTGTTTTTTTAAGACGAAAACTCAATAATATATATTTTTCGGGCAAATTAAATTTTTCTTGTAATTTTTGTTTTGAAATAATTGGCAAATAATTATTTTGATTAAAAGAAAAAACGGGGTCAGGTGTAATATTAATATTCTCATTTCCAATAAAATATTTCACCATCTGTTTAGTCCATTCATCTCGCACTGTAATATAATTGAATCGTTCCAGCGATTTTTTTATTTCAACAAATTCCGTCTTATTGGTTTTCTTATATGGCGCACTTTGCGAAGAGACCGAAAATACAACAATAGGAATCTCTTTTTTGAGTTTCGGAATAAAACTTCCCCAAAATGGATTTCCCTCTAAAATTTGGTCAGATGTATAATTATCAACAAATCTAAGTTTCCGTTTTGAAAAAATTTTCCTTTCGCTTATAGGTAAATACCTAAAAAGAGCGTCGCTTCCAAGTATTATTGCATCTAAATTATTATCTTCAACCGCATGTGTCAGTTCCTCTTCTGTTTGGCATAATTTTGTTAAAGGCATATTTTTTTCGGCGAAATCGATATGACAATCATATTGCTCTTTGGATATTAGTCTTTGATACAATTTGTCTAAATCATTTGGATACCAATTTATCACTATTGGTTCATATCCTTTTCGTTTCAAAAAACCAACCGTTGAAATTGTCTGTAATTGTGCTCCAAAATTACAAACTCTATGATATGTTAAAATTCCTATTTTCATTATTTATATTATTTATATAATTTTCTTTTTTATAATAAGTCATTCCATCAAAAACGCCAATAATTATAGCGTACCAAGCAAAAAATGGATATATAATAATAATAGATATCATTGATAAAACCACTAACAATGCCACTCCTGCTGCAAAAGGAGCGGCATATTCAGACTTTTGTTTTATAAAATAACGTAATTTCATTAATACAAGCACCCAAAACCAAATATATACTATCAAACCTATTAACCCATAATTATAAAATACTTCCACAAATTCATTATGTGCCGCATGTCCAATTGGCGACACTAAAGTTGAAGCCAAATACCCCGAACCTACTAATATTTGTCCAAGGGTCAACTCTGGAATGTATTTTATCATATATATCAATACTGTCAAACGCCCGGAGCCTTTATCTTCCGACATACTACCTATCCGCGCAATAATAACGTCAATAATACTATCCTTCACTAATATACCATATAATATAACCCCAGAAATAAACAAAATTGCAAAAATAATTAAATTCCTATAAAAATGTTTAGAGCGTTTGATATAATAGTTTTTCACAAAATAATAAGTCATCATCGCAAAGGCATAACCAATAATTCCCCCACGCTTAATAGAAGATAGGACAACAATAGCCCCAAGAATTACGCAAAACCATTTTAAATGCTTTTTTTTCAAGCACAATGCTAATGGCAAAGAGTATAATAATACATACGATGTTCCCAATAAATTAGAGTGCCCCGCCACTGCTAATGCCCCAAATGCAAGAAAGTTTTCTGAATATGCTAACGCAATAATAACATACCAGCCAACTACTATGTAAGTAAAGAGTGTTTGTAACGAATCGCCATAATATTTAAAAACCGAATAAAAAAATATAAACAAAAAGAGATGTATAAATACTTGTTGAAGTGAATAATTAATTGCTCCCATAAGTACATTATCTTTATAATAGTTTATATAATAAACATTTACATAATCGGTGTTAAAACATAAATTAACAGTTACTATTATTGTCCAAATGAGAAAAAAACCAAAAAATTGTGATGTAAATATTTTTTGTGAATAAAAAAATAAGAAATAAGCAGAGCAGGTAAGCATCAATACCCCTATAATTAATGCTTTGCTTATCAGCGTACCACCTAACTTATTATTAGATAACCATAATAAATCTGAAACTACGTTGTTTCTAGCAAATATCACATAGATCACTGCAACCACCAGCAAAAATGCTTTTGCTATTGTTGTCTTTGTTATACTAAAAGTCATCCTCAAATTATTTGATATTTATTTGTAAATAATTTAATTTTATTTTTTTCGTATTTGATTTACATCAATTCTTGCAGGTTTCAAAGGAATTTTATTTGCTTTCCCAACTGCTGCAAAAATGATAATTCTTTCATATTTAGGAATATTCAATATTTTTTTTACATTTTTTATCTCTTTTTTAGTGGCTGCTTGAAAATTAAGAAGAGTACAGTATATATTATTAACTGTGCATGCTAACAAAAAATTTTGGATGCTTAACGAAACATCAATAAAAGGCATCCAACGTTCTCTAATTGGGTAAGGTCTTGTGTCGGCAGTAATGCAAACTAAATAAGGGATTAGTTTCTCACTAAAGGCTGTTGCGCCTAATATATTTGGAACAATTGCTTTTATTTTGTTACTATCGTTTTCAATATAATATCTTTCAGTGTGGCGACAACAACCAGATGGGGCATCCGCTGCAATTTCAAGAATTTCATTCCAAGTTTCATCTTTAATCTCTTCATTTGTGAAATTACGACATGAAATCCTTGATTTAACTACCTTGTAAAAATCATTTTTTTCTTTGTCATTAAAAGATGTTCGTTCAATATTGTCTTCTACGAAAATACCTTCTTTTTGTGCGCATTCATATTTATCAATCACTGAAACAGCCCACAAAAATGCTGGATCTTCTGTAAATGTACTATCATGAATTTTATTCTTTAAAATTTTACTCTGTTGGTATAAATTTTTTCCATGCCCTTTTTCAAAAGGCACAATATGTAAACCTTTGTCTATTGCATGAGCATGTACTCTGAGGTGGGTAAAAATGACCTCTTCGTCCATATATTTTTTAATAAAAGACAAAGCATAAATAATATCGTTTTTTATATGTGTTAGTATCGACTTAATCAATTTAATTTTTCCCAGCATTTTATATTAATTTTATGATTTTAAATATATTAACAACTCGTTTTTTATCTTTTTTTATTTTTCCCATTCAATGTTTTCTTTTAAGACTTTTGCAGGAACTCCACCTGCTAATACTCTTGTCGGTATGTCTTTATTTACCACGCTACCTGCAGCAATTACCGCGCCGTCGCCAATTGTAACGCCTTTCAAAATTATGCTATTTGTGCCAATCCATACGTGATTTCCAATTTTTACAGGTTTTGTATTAATACTATCTTTCATTGTATGCGCATCACTATCCCAAATTGTACAATTTTCTGAAATTGCAACGTCTTCTCCAATCTCAATATTATTATAACATTTGATTTTTGAGTTTCGATTAATGTATCCACTCCCAAGTTTCAAAGTAGATCCATGTGTAACAACAATATGACAACCTGGACAAACTTGAAATCCATTTTTTATATCAAGAACTGATTTACTTTGCATTTCCAATAATGAAGGAAATGGCTCTAACACATTCAATGATTTATTAAATAATAATTTACCATTTTGTATATTTATTTTTGCTGTTTTATGAATTTTAAAATACCCTTTTTTAAACAATAAAATAGCCGATTTTGATTTGCGCTCTCCTTTAATTACCTTATTGTAATACAAAGTTGATATTTTTAGTCGAAATATTTTTTTCATTTTAATTTTCTAATCATATTTTTAACTAATATTTTTTCGTCTTGACATAAACCTACAAAATAAATACTTAATCCCATAACTAAGACAGAAATGAATATTGTAAATAAAAATCTATAATTAAAATTCATGAAATTAATTATTATCCAACAAGTCAATGCACATGTCAAAATAGGTAATATCACTTTAAAAAAAACATTAATACAATACTCTCTGATAGATAAACCAGCTATTTTTTTTGCAAAATAGAGCCTACAAAACAGATTAATCGTTTCTATTGAAATATAACTAATTAAAACCGAATATGCGGGAAATCCAATAGATAGAAGAACTATTGCTATAGGTAAATTAAGTATCATAATTCCACCAACAGTCAAAGTGTAAAATTTTATTTTTCCTACAGATTGGATAGCTGGTTGTAGCCCTACTGTTAATTGCAAAATTAATGAGTCTATTAAAATCAAATTACAAAAAATAACTGTGTTATCGGGTACATTTTTTAACCAAAACTTCAGTATTGCAGGCATTTCGAAGATACAAGGAATTGCAATTATTGCTACAAGAAAAAAGCCGAATTTGCTTGCCATCATAGAGAGACGCAACATTCTGCTTCGATTGTCCATTCCTTCGCTTTTCATAATTTGCGGATTCAAAGCGCGTAACAATGTGTGAGAGAAATAATTAAGTTGTGTAGATATTTGATTAGCAATACCATAAGCGGCATTGATCACTGTTCCAAAAAAAATGTTTAATATAACTGCTATTCCTTGTATCCTACCAACATTACTGAATGCGCCAATTAAATTCCATCCTGTAAAACTGCCAAGTTCTTTAATTAATGGTTTATCTATTTGATAATTTCTAATACTACATTCTTTATATTTTTTTAAACTGAAACCAGCATATAGTGAAAATATAATTAAACTTAATACTGCCATAAAAATCCCATAAAGTGCCAATCGGTTAGATTGAATAAACCAAAGCAACGATAATGCTATACAAAGTTTCAAAACTGATTCAATGATATTTACAATTGCTATCAACAACATATTTTCATGGGCATTAATTGATGCGGTAAATGGAACAGAAATTATTGTAAAGAACACAGAAACAGACATAAAATAATATACTACCTTTGCCGTAGTAATTCTGTCAGGAGGAATATTTAAAAAACCGTTAAAGAGAAACGGAGTCAATAAAATAAGGGCTAAAACCACAACTATGCCTATTGAAATATGCAATATCCAACTATTTATAAAGATTTTTTTCTGCATTTCAAAATCACCTGTTCCTTGATGAAACGAGAGGTATCGTTGTGTAGAAACCGTCATCGCTGCATTCAAGAATGATAACATTGCTATTACACCTGCAATTAGGTTAAATATTCCAAAATCAGAAGCCCCAAGCGCATTTAATACTAAACGAGTTGAATACAGCGATATTCCCATCGTAATTAACATCTTGACATACAACACCATAGTGTTAAAAACTACTCTTTCACTTGCTTTTTGAGGCTGCTTTATCATTACTTTTTTGATTAACTATCCCACTCTTTTTTGAGTTTTGCAAAAAACATTTTACAAAAAACAACTCCAATCCCCAAAAAACCTCCGAGAAATCCACTTAAAATTACAATTTTTGTCCTTTTTGGTGATTTTCTTTCATACGGAACTTTTGCTGGCTCAATTATAGAAAATACTGGAGTTTCTTTTCTTACGGCTATTTTTGCCTGCTCGTACTGTTCGGCAAGATTCTGATAAAGTCCCATTGATAAATTATAGGCATCGCTTAATTCCTGATGGTAGGCATCCGTCCTTTCTACTACAGTATTACGATTGGCATCTCTGTAATCAAATAATGTTTTGCGATTTCTTTCATATTCAATTTTTTTTTCTAAGTATAATATTTCGATAAACGTCAGATTTTCTTGAACAAGTTTTGTTTGATGTTCAATGATGTACGTTTGAAGTAAATCGACCATTTTTTGAGTAATCTGGGTAACTGCTATGGGTTCTCTTTTTATAGTAGCCCTGACGGTTATCAATCCTGTTTCATTGTCTATTGATAGACCAATCATTTCAGATATCGATTCAAGTATTCTATTCAAATCATAATCTACAAATATTAGTTCATGACTATCATTCGTACTATTTTCAAATCGGACATTCTTTTTTTTCTTCAACATCTTATCTTTTATGGTCCAAGGCAAGCGAAAGGTATATTTCATTATTAATTCTCCGACATTTGGAATTGTATCAGCATATATTTTATCGTACAAGGTGATATATTTTGCTTCTTTTTGAAAATAAAACGAACTATTTAACAGTTCGCTTAAAAAAGGATAACTATAAACTATGTTAGGATACATATCTGTTGTTATCCCGGAGGAAGAACCCAAGAGACCACCTATATTAATCCCTGCCATACCTGCTAATGCACCAAGTCCACCCAAATTGGCAGAACTATTGTCTTCTTGTTGTCTCATAAAGACCGAGGTTGAACTCCACTTTTCGGGACTTAATATAGCAATCATTAATCCAATTATTACAACGACAACGGTTGTATAAATAATTGTTTTACGACCGTTCCAAATGGTTTTCATTAAAGCAATTAAATCTATTTCATCTCCTTTGATGATTTTGTTTTCATTGTCAGTCGTTTCGGTTTCTTTAAATTCTTTTTCTTTCATTTGTTTATATTTTTTATCAGGGTACAAGGTACAAGGTGTACGGTTTATTTAATTATATCATTTGTCAGGTATGTTTCATTTGTTTAGTTACTAATTACAGTTAATAAGGTTTTTTGTAAAAGGAACAAGGTGAAAATTTTTTGTTTGAAAGTTTATAAAGTGTTATTTCTGAAAACTGAAAACTGAAAACTGACAACTGCTTATTCACTTATTCACTCGTTCAAAGATTATTATTTTATTTTATTTTATAATTGCAACTACAATCAGTGCTACTGATGATGTTAAACTTGTGGTAATTGCCACCCATGCAGACGCAGGAATATTTTCTCTATCAGCCTTTCGTGGAACTATTATTTGGCTTCCTGGTTTCACATTGGGGTAATTTTTAAAAAAAATAAAATTATGTGTTGCAGCGGCTGTCCCGTTTGGATAAACAACGTATGTTTTTCTTTTCATTGCTCTGTTGCCAAATCCACCGCTAAGGTTAACATAATATCTCACTCCTTTGTCGTTTATGTATGGCATACTTAGAGGACTTAATACTTCTCCATCTGTACTAACGGTCTGAATTTTTCTGGGAATAATGAGTTCATCTCCATCTAATAGTAATATATCGTCTCGTCCGCCGGGATTTTGAAGTGCTTTATCTAAATTAACTCCAATTACTTCAAAATCTAAATTTGTTATTTCTACGGCTTCCATTCCACTCTGTATCGCATCTCTAAGACGTTTTTCTTTAGGAGATAAGGATATTGTACGTGTTAGCATTGCTCCTGCAGAATATGCGTCATTTGTGAGTCCTCCCGCTCTTTTTATTAATGCCGACAGCCGCTCGTTTCGTCCTGTTAATCCGTATTGACCGGGATAATTTACTTCACCACCGATTGATACCTGCGATGTAGCCGCAAAACCAGGCGCATCTCTAACATATATTCTGTCGAAAGGTTTCATCTCAAATGAGGCGTCCTTATTGTTTAATGACAGATTTCTAGGAACAGAAAACTGAAATAGGTGTGCTATTCTTTCGCCTGTTTCTTTTACTTCTTCATAACTTAAGCGTCTTGTAACTTCAATATAATATTCGGATGCTGATTCAAGGAAACCGCCTGCTAATTTTATAATGTCGCCTAAGGTCATATTTGCACGAAATGGATATTCTCCGCTCCGCTGTACACTTCCGTGTATGGTAATTATTCTATCTTCACGCATCATGTCAATGGAAGATATTGTTATAACATCTTCGCGTTTTAGTGTGATGATGTTGTTGCCGGCAACAACATCTGATACATTAAAAGAAATATTAGCGGGAGTCAAATCGTCATTAAGCCTTAAAATCAGTCCTCTTTCCATAAAAGCGTCTTCTCGCACTCCGTCTGCTTTATTAATTAAATCAAGTAAAGTGATGTTATCGGTCAATTCATAACTACCCGGACGAAATACTGCACCTTCAATTATTACCCTGTTTGAAAAACGTGAAAGAATTTCTCCCGCAAAAATACTGTCGCCTGTTTGTGTCTCTATTTGCGCAAAAAAATCTTTGTATAAATCAATTATTTCTCTTTCTTTTTCTGTATTTCGATGAAGTTCCACTCTTTTTTGATAAGCATTTTCGGAAAAGCCGCCCGTATAACCTATTAATTGTTCAAATGTTTCTCCTGCTTTGCTCTCAAAAATTCCCGTACGTATAAAATTACCTCCTACTCTAATTCTTTTTTTGTACGTAGGTATAAGTACTACGTCTCCGTCTCTTAGCGGAACATTTACGTCGGCGTTGCCATTTAAAAGATAATCATAAACATCTAATTCTGCTATTTTTTGCCCGTTGCGAAGTACCCAAATTTCTCTGAATGAGCCGTTATAATTGGGACCTCCAGCATAATAAAGAGCATTGAATGCGGTTGCGGTACCTGGCAGCGTGTATGTACCGGGTACAAAAGCCTCACCAACAACGCTAATGTTGATCGATTTTATATATTCAAGGCTAATATTTGCAAAAGTCCTCGGCTGTGGTGAAACCAAGTCCCTATAAATTAATGATAGTTTACCGAAAATTCTTTTTTCGGCAATTTCCAATTCAAATCCTCCAACTTGAATAACACCAATTTCAGGAATAGTGATATTTCCGTTTTTATCAACCAATAAAGCATATTCTTTTTGCGATACACCATAAATACTTATTACAAATGCATCTCCTGAACCTATCACGTATTTAGGTGAAACGGGGATATTAATACTTGGCTCAAAGGTTAGATTTTCACTATTAAACAAATGAAAACCGAAAACTCGTTTTTCTTCTTCTGTAGCGAAAAATAACGGTTTTTCTTGAATAAAAATACTTGCTTCATCCAAATCGTCAAGAAAATTTTGCCCCGTAGGGTCTATCGCTTGCTGTATTAACAAATTTGAACCCATTGTGGCACTCCTTATTCGCTGTTGCAATAGTTGTATTTGAGATGCAGGCAGTCCATACGCAGTTGCCATCGCAACGGCTTCCTCTTCTGAAAGCCCCCTTTTTTCTATTTCGCTGATTATTTTCTGTATCTGTGTGTTAGTTAAAGAACCTACGTTAACGTTCGCAACATTTTGGGACTCTACTGATATAGATACAACAACAAATAGATAAACTATCAGAAATAATTTATTTTTCATATAATTTACTTAATTTCGTATATTAATAATTTTCTAAAAACGTTTT
>Ga0099364_10011821_pt1 | contig 11854 bp, 10 predicted proteins | sample TergutTh196P3_FD_73070 | JGI IMG/M metagenome (GOLD analysis project Ga0099364, IMG submission 73070) | Microcerotermes parvus P3 segment gut microbial communities from Pointe-Noire, Republic of the Congo - Th196 P3 | ecosystem: Host-associated > Arthropoda: Insects > Digestive system > Gut ...
TATTTTTCCGTCAGCATAGACAGGGGAGGGGTTTATATTTCCTATACCCAACGATATTTGCCAAATTTCTTCGCCCGTTGCGCCGTCTAAACAGATAAAATTGTGTCCGTTTGTTGCCATATATAAATATGGTTCGATGTACAAGAACTATGAAATCATCGGCGAGTTACGTTGCCCTAACCAGGCAATGTGGGTTTCGGTACATTCGCCTTGTCCATCCGGTCGTACTGCCCTTATCGCTGCGCCTCCGTGCGGAGAAGCATAAACCAAGCCGTTACCAATGACGGGAGTAGGTACGCACGGCTCGCCATTACTTCCAACCGTCCATATCAGCCTGCCGTTTGCGGGGTTGAAACCCTGAATAGCGTCGCCTGCAGAGCTAATAATCTGGTCTTTGCCATTGACCTCCATCACAACAGGAACAGAGTGAGCAATGCGCGTCATGCCTCTCATTCCACGCCAGCGTTCTCTGCCGGTGTTCTTGTCTATCGCAACCAAAAAAGAATTTTCCCAGGGAAGCTGCCAGCCCATACGTCTTGGTTCCTCTGTATTGCTATGATTGACGGCGATTATCAACCTGTCCTTGTACAGTATGGGAGAGGTGCCTTTGCCGTGATGGGAATAAAAATTCATATCCCTGTTAACCCATCGTTCGTTGCCGTCAAAATCCAACGCTACAATACTGCCGTCGGCGAAAACTGCAAAAACTGTTTCACCGTCGGTGACCGGTGTGGGAGTTGCATAAGAGTTCATTGGATGCCGCTGCTGTCTGGCTTGCTGGGTGAACACTATCTTGTCCCAAAGGATGTCGCCTGTTTTGCGGTCTATTGCAATAACATGGCAATTACTACCCTCTTCCGTTGTGGTGGTAACAAAAATATGGTTGTTCCACACTATTGGCGACGACCACGCCTCGCCCGGAATGTAAGTTTTCCAGGCTACATTATCTGTAACGCTCCAAGTTACCGGAAGCCCCGTTGCAGCCGAAATACCTTGACCATTAGGTCCCCTGAATTGCGCCCAATTCTCCGACATTTCCTGATTACATGCCGTCAATAATGTGAAAACGCAAAACGCATAAAAAATATTTTTCATGTTGTCTATTTTTTTTTTAGATTTTTAATTTTAAAAATTTTAATTTTCGCAAAATTACAACTTTTTTTTTACAATCAACTTTTTTTAATGTTTTTTAAGAAATACACTTTTACAATTGCTTAAAAAAGTCATTACCTTTATCGTCTACAAGGATAAACGCCGGAAAATCTTCAACGTCAATCTTCCATACCGCCTCCATTCCGAGTTCGGGATATTCCACGCACTCAAGGTTTTTAATGTTGTTTTGGGCAAGTATTGCTGCCGGTCCGCCTATCGACCCCAAGTAAAATCCGCCATGTTTTTTACAGGCGTCTGTAACTTGCTGACTGCGATTGCCTTTTGCTAACATTATCATACTGCCGCCGTGACTTTGAAACAGGTCTACATAAAAATCCATGCGTCCTGCCGTGGTGGGTCCCATAGAGCCCGACGCCATTCCGGGCGGCGTTTTTGCCGGTCCGGCATAATAGATGGGATGGTCTTTGAGATACTGCGGAAGACCTTCGCCCTTGTCCAAACGCTCCTTAATCTTTGCATGGGCAATGTCGCGACCGACGATAATTGTTCCGTTGAGCGACAAGAGCGTTGCAACCGGATGTTTCGAGAGCTCTGCCAATATTTCCTTCATCGGACGGTTGAGGTCAATTTTGACGGCGTTCAGTTCGTTCTTTTTTCGCAGTTCTTCAGGGATGAAGCGTCCCGGATTTGCTTCCAACTTTTCAATCCACACTCCGTCTTTGTTTATTTTTGCCTTGATGTTGCGGTCAGCCGAACATGATACCGCCATTCCTACGGGACATGAAGCTCCGTGTCGCGGCAGCCTGACAATACGTATGTCATGGGCATAGTGTTTGCCGCCAAATTGCGCGCCCAGACCTATTTTTTGAGCCGCCTTCAGCATTTTTTCTTCTAATTCGACATCACGAAACGCTTGTCCGCCTTCGTTGCCCTTAGTGGGAAGTTCGTCGTAATACTTGGCAGCAGCAAGTTTCGCTATTTTCAGGCACAAGTCGGCTGATGTGCCGCCAATAACAAATGCAACGTGATAGGGTGGACATGCCGCCGTGCCTAACGTTTTCATCTTGTCTACCATGAATTTTTCCAATGCTTCGGGGTTCAACAGCGCTTTCGTTTCCTGATAAAGCGCGGTTTTGTTGCTCGAGCCGCCTCCTTTGGCTATGCAGAGGAATTTATACTCAGCGCCCTCGACGGCGGAAATATCAATCTGTGCAGGAAGGTTGGTATTGGAGTTTATCTCCTTGTACATGTCTAACGGGATGGTCTGCGAATAACGCAGGTTTTCTTCCGTATAGGTTTCATATACTCCCTTTGAAAGCGCCTCTTCGTCGCCACCGCCGGTCCACACTTGCTGTCCTTTTTTTGCCACGATGGTTGCCGTTCCCGTGTCCTGACAAAATGGCAGAACGCCCTTAGCTGAAATATCAGCATTTATCAACATCGTTAAGGCTACTACCTTATCGTTATTAGAGGCTTCGGGGTCTGACAAAATATCGGCTACCTGCTTCTGATGCGCGGTACGCAATAAGAACGCGCTGTCGCGAAAACAAACTTTTGCTACCTTGGTCAGCGTTTCGGGCGCAACAACCAATATGTCCCTGCCTTCAAAACTTGAAGTGGAAACGCCCTCTTTGGTCAACAGATAATATTCTGTTTCATCTTTTCCAACTGCCGGAAAAGGATTTTGATACTTAAACGGTACTGTCATTTATATTTTAGTTATATATATTATTTAATGTATTATTCGGTGTAGCTTTCAAAACAGGGAAAAATATGTCGTGTCGTGTGATGTCGCATCTCTCCATCATTTCGATGCAATATTCGAGTTTTCCCATATCTGCGTCCTCGTTGTTGGTGCCAAAGGCAAAACGCACGCCGGCTTCTTTGGCTGCTCTGATAATCCGTTCGCTGGGAATACGGTATCGGGCGTTTATTTCCATCGCAATGCCTCGCGTCAGCAATGCTCTGATAACCTTCTCTATACGTTCGTCTGTCCAAAGTTCGTCATAGTAGGGGCTCATCTGCTCGGGCAGGAAAGTGGGATTGACATATATGTCAACCGGCTCGTTCATAAGTATTTGCACGGTACGGTCTACTATCATATCCATGTAGTTTTCCATGGGTATATCTATGAACACCTCTTCGGGTATCCACAAACGTGTTCTTCGTCCTCTGTGGTCGTTGAATGTCAAGGCATCCGTAAAGATATAATCAAAATGCGAATATGCCTCCTGCGAAAAAATAGACAGCCATTCGCGCCCTTCGGCTTGCATCGCCTGAAAGCTCGAAAGATTTTTTGTTGTGTCTAAATAAATAAAAATATCCTCGTCGGATGTAACCGGAAAACCTATTCCGCAGTTTGGAGCAATACCGTAAAAAATACCATATCTGCGCGAGTTTTCCATTGCCTGCTCCTGGTTCCATCCTTTCAGGTGAACATGATAGTCTATCAGCGGGAAATTGTCTTGCTGCAGGCGAATAATATCGCAATTTTGCTCGCTTACGGCTTCTGTGCGCTCGGGCATTTCCTCGTCTGACAGGGGCATCAGGTCGAGCGTCTTGATTTTGACAACGTTAGAAGTATAGTTGCTAAATGCAAACGTGCCTTGCGAAAACCTCATACCGCTGTTTTCTTCTGTTCGGTACGGCTCATCGGGCTCCAAATAGTCTACTACTAACACGTCGTTCACGCTGATTGTAACGTGTTTGCCCACCACTCTTACTCTCATCGTAAACCATTCGTTATCGGTTGCCATGCTTTTGAATAAATTGCGAACGCCGCTAAGACTGCCGGTCTTTCTTCGCTCTTCACTTGTCGTCGTATTGCCTATTAGCGCCTGATATCCGGATTCATTTCCCGAATGAAACCACAACGCGGCTACGGCGCCGGGCTCGGTCTTTATTTGCGCCACAAGTTCAAAGTTTCTAAACCACGCCTTGTGTACCTTGCCGTAATAATACAGAGATGCGCGTCCGAGTAACAATAGCGTATCACCGTCTAATTCGAACAAACTGCGGTCGCCGTCAAGAACCCATTCGTTCAACGTTTCTGTGGGCATTATTGAAACCCACTGTCCGGTGTAATCTACCGGTTTGACTTTGCATGCTACCAACGAGCATGCTATCACTAACATTAATAGATATTTACATACATTCATTTCAATATAACATTTAAGTTTAATATCAACCGCAAAGATAATGATTTTTTTTATAATTGTTGTAATTTTTTAAATTTTATATTTTTTTTTGTTAATAATTCGACTGCAATTCAAATTGTCGTTTAATTTTTGCCAATTAAAAAAAAAGGTCAGAAACCTAATTTTGACACATTTTTTAAATAGGTTAAAAAATACAGCAAATTTTCATGTGGGAATACGCACTCTAATAATTTCGATAACTGCAGAAATGTCCCTTTAGGGACAATATATCGGTAGAAAACAGATGTATACGAGAAAATGAGCGTGCCGTTAGGTACGCAATGTAGAAAATTGTTGCGTACCTAACGGCACGCCCTTAGTTTCGGTGTGCCTAAATTTTCTACCGATATCACATCCCTAACGGGATGCCCTGCTTATCAAATTATTAAGGTCAGAAACCTAATTTTGACACATTTTTTAAAAAACATGGAACGATACGAGATTAGCAAGCAAACGATATATTTCTGGAGATACACGGATTACCTTCGGTGAGATCACTACGTTAAGTTGGGCTGACAGGACTGATGTTCACGGATTTTTTTTGGAGGAAAGGAGTAAAAGAAAAATGTTTGACGCCTCGACATACTGGTTAACTCACTGCACATCCTTCTTGCCAAAATTATACCCTATTGCAAAACCAAAAGAAACACCTCGACTACTACTACTATATTCATAAATTCTGCCATCGATGCTAATCAATACTCTCTCTTTAAAGACAATGCTAATCCCACTTTCTGGAAAGGAAAACTCGAAACCGTTTCCACTTGTAAACAGACATCCAATCCTTGCAAAATAAGATGCTTTCAAATTTTTTGACTTCCCAAACGCAGAAGTGGTAAACCTTATTCCTGTTGACATTTGATATTGATTAAGAATGGGAGTATGAACAGTCGCATTTTCAAGCAGGTCTCGTCTTTGTCCATGACTGAAAGAAAAATGGACAACGTCAAGTCCAAACGTTGGTGAAAACATCTCGGTATAGCGCATTCTGTACGAATATCTGCTTGCATCCCTGATTACATTTGAAGTGTTATATTTTGAACGTTCATAACCAAACTCTAAACATACTGATCTTTTGAGATATTTTGCTTTCTCCTGATTTGATTCCACCTGCAAAACAGTCGACTGTGCTATAGCTTGTGGATTTGTTGCTGGTTGCGTACTTATTATGGTTTGCGGTGTCATATATTGTCCGAGCATATCACTGACTATTCTTCGTACTACCGCTGTCAAATCTCTAGTTCCTTGTTGTGTTTCTGCGGTTCTCTGTCTTTCAATACGAGCGGTCTGCACATCAATCAACTTGCACGAAATGTGAAAGTTAGTACCCAACGTAGTGATACTTGCCACAAATGCAAAATTGGCTCCAATCAGTCTTCCCATTTCACTGATTTGAGTATCGTCTACCAGCCCACTCGCCTGAAATCTGTTCTCTGCAAGCACTCTGTCAATCAATTGTCGTTCAAGAACCGTATAGCCTAAGGTGTTGACAATTACAGAACTGATTTCTTCGCGTACAATCTCTTTCAAATGAGACTCCACGTTTCCGGCTGGGTCGAAAACCGCCACTTTTCGCTCCTCCTGTGCCATTGCTGTGAAGCTTAATATGGCGATAAGAAATGCAACTATTAAATTTCGCAGAAGTCTTATACTCACTTTATTTACAGAGTTGACGTTCGCTTCCATTGCACTGTTTTTTAAATGGTTTGCTGCTTCCATTACTGCACTCCCAGCGGCAGTGGCTACGGTTTGTTTGAACAAAAATGTCATAACTACTTAAATTTGTTTAGATTATAAAATTAAATTAACTAAAAATAAGAACTCGTTTAGGCAAAAAAGAAAACCGCGGACTTACATTATCCGCACTGAGAGGTTGTGAGAAAATACCGATGGAACAAACAAGTAAACCCGCATTGCTGCGATATCTATACTCATTCTTGTTTCCAAATGAAACTTCTCACATTTCTCAGTGACAAGAACTTATAGCCAAGCAATTCTAAAAATTGCCCTCCGCCTCACTTTCAACTCAAAAATCTCCGGTGAAATGGAAGCGCAAAGTTACGTATTTTTTTTTAATTGGCAAAAAAAAATCGCAAAAAAAAATTGAACGTAATAAAAAAAAGAGTTATCTTTGCAGCGAATTATAAAACATACATACGTTTGTTATATGGAACTTGTATTGGATTTGAACACACGATATACCTACGCCGACTATCTTACTTGGATAGACGATGTTAGACGCGAGTTGATAGAAGGATTTATCAAATTGATGCCCGCTCCACGCGATATACACGTGGACGTAAGCTATAACATTTCGTTGCATTTAGGCTTGTTTTTGCTTAAAAATAAGGGCAAATGCAAATGCAAAGTGCGTCCCGCCCCGTTCGATGTTCGTTTTCCTAAAAATGGCGAACACGCTAACGATAAGATTTATACAGTCTTGCAGCCCGATTTAAGCGTTATTTGCGATTTGTCAAAACTTGACGAATATGGCTGTATTGGCGCTCCAGACATGGTTGTAGAAGTTCTATCACCATCGACCGCAAAACATGATTGGCAATTCAAATACGATATATACGAAAAACACGGCGTCAGGGAATATTGGATTGTGCACCCAAAAGAAAAATCTGTCCATGTTTTTATTTTGCAAAGCAACGGAAAATACGATACCGGGCATGTTTACGAAAGTGCCGGAAAAATACCGGTACATGTATTCGATGGATATTTGATAGACTATGACGATATATTTTTGTCGTAACTTTATCGCGTTCTTCTAAAAAAATCTTCGTTAAAAGGCTCTATCCACGCAAATTGTAACGGAATTTCGGGATAATTTTCCACAAATTTTTTGTACTTCGACGTTTTAATAGCCGTCTCACTATATTTTACCTCAACGGCAAAGGGATTTTCGATGTTTGGCAAAACAAAATCGACTTCGTTTTGTTCTGTTGTACGCCAATAGTTGATTTCCTCTGCCTCGTATCTGTTATTCAACAGCTTGAAATACAACGTTTCCCATATCTCTCCCTTGTCAATGCGAGATGCCAACGGTTGAAAATTATTAAGCAAACTGTTGCGCAATCCGGTGTCGAGTAAATACGCTTTTGGCATTTTGGTTATTTCTTTGCGCAAATTTCGGAAAAACGGGCGCACTATTTCTATATGAAAACAATTTTGCATCAACGCGATATAACTATCTACTGTTTCGCCCTTTATACGCAGTGTCGATGCTAACTCGTTCACATTCAAAATTCCTCCGCTTTGGCTTGCAAGAATGCGAAAAAGATTATAAAATGCTTTTACGTTCTTAACGCCGGCTTCCAATATGTCTCTTTTAACATACGAATCGCGCAACTCCCGCAGTATTTCCAATTTAGCGCGACGGTCGGGTTCAGTAACAACTGCCGGATAACCGCCATATAGCAAATAATCTTCAAATTCGTGGCGCAAACGCTCAATTAGAAGTGATTTTGACTGTAGATTTGAACGCAGCCTGTTAATTTCTTCCAATAATTCTGTCTTGCCCGACAAAATAAGACATTCTTCAAAAGAACAGGTCAGAAGTCGGAAAATCTTTTTCCTTCCTGCAAGCGAATCTTTAAATTTGCTATCAATATAGAACGCGCTACTGCCGGTTGCAACAATTTTCAACTGTCCATGATGCTCGTCGTACAACAATTTCAAAAAATTAGACGGGTCCTCGAGATACTGTATTTCGTCAATCAATGCTACTGTCTTGCCGGAAGTGGAAGGAAGAAAACTGAAAATATTCAAAGGGCTTTTGTCCAAAACAGAAAGAACTTCCTTATTTTCAAGATTTAGGAATACACAAGAGCGCTTTTCCTTTTTACAGTGTGTTTCCAATTGCCGCAGCAAGGTTGATTTGCCTGTTTGACGAGCTCCGGTAATTATTGTAAATTCTTTTTTGGACAAGTGCAACTTCAAGTGTTCTAATAAATTACGATACATAACGGTTAATTTTTTTATTTTTTTTTAAACCGCAAAGATATACATTTTTTTTTATTTTATAAAATTATTTGGATAATTTTACCCCTATATAGGTAAAATTATCCGGATAATTTTACCCCTGTACCGGTAAAATTATCGGATAATTTCCCCCCTGTACCGGTAAAATTATCCGGATAATTTACCCCCTGTACCGGTAAAATTATCCGGATAATTATTTTTCGTTTTTATTTTTGTAAATAACCATATAAATACGTATCTTTGCAGTCGAATTATTTTAAATAAAAAATTTAACTTATAACCGATAATCAAATGAAAATAATAGATTTACAGGAAATTTCTCCTAATATGTGGAAGGCGTTGTATCGGGGAAATTATGGCACGTATACGATAAAAATCAAGACGGACGGAAAGAAGACAATCGACTTCTCATGTTCCTGTCCCAGTGACTATTACCCGTGCAAACATATAGTAATGATTGAAGAGGCGATTGGAGAACGTATCGCCGAAAGCGGCGATGACGATATGCCCGTCAAACAGGTCTTGAACGGCTTGACACAAAAGGAGTTATACGATTTTATTGTCAGACATGCCCAACATAACCCGCACTTTAAAAATGCTGTTATGTTAGAGTTTGCGCATAAAACAGACAAAAAAGACGCTAACACAAACAAATACACGCAAATACTGCGGGATAAATTAGACAGTCTCTATTTTGATTACGACGATGTTTACGACTATCACGAAGAAGCGATAGAGATTGACGTTTTAGACCAATGGCTCGACAAGGCGCAAAAACACGTCGACGAGGGCAATGTCGACGAGGCGATTTTGATTTGCAAGGCGTGTATAGAGGAATATGCAGAGTGGTATGACGAAACCGACTGCGAGGTAATTGATTATATCGATGAATCGTATCAGGATACGCCTTTCGAAATTTTGAGAAAAATTATAGCAAAGCCCGCCGGCGCTGACTGTAAGGAGTTGTTTGAGTATTGCAAGACGGAAATGACTAAACAAAAATACCTGAACGCCAAAATGGACGACTGTTTCAACGAATTGTTCTGCAAACTGTCGGCTATTGTCGGTTCGGATGATTTTATTGAAATGCAGGACAAACTATTGCGCGAAATAAAAGATAAGAGTTCGTGGGAAGCCAAAAAAATACTGCAACGAAAAATTGATTTTTACCAAAGCCGCAACCAGCCTGACAAAGCCTTTGATGTATTAAAGAACAACCTGCAAATAGAATCGTTCAGAGAAGTATTGACCAATAAACTGATAAATGAAGGTAAACTGCAGGAAGCCAAGAAATTAATCAATGATTTACTTTCCAAGCCGGAAAGTGTAAACAGTCATCTTGGCTCGTGGTATAAGCTAAAACTGCAAATAGCGCTAAAAGAGAACGACGTTGAGGAAACCCGCCGTATATCGTACCTGTTTATCGAACCAAGTTTTAGCGCAAATTATTACGAGATTTACAAATCGACTTTCGCAACGGAAGAATGGGCGGAAAAGATGGAAAAATTGATTGAACATTACCAAAAACGTTACCCAAATTCGTTTCACTCCTCTGTAGCAAAGGTTTTACAGGCTGAAAAACAGGCAGAAAGACTTATAAATTACGTTGAAAAATTTTTGACGCTTGATAATTTGGAAGAATATCACAAAAGTTTTTCTGCAACTTTTCCCGAAAGGACGCTTTCTTTGTTCCGAAGGGTTATAGACCACTACGCAGAACGTACCGGTCGCGACGTCTATGAGCGGATTTCCGATTTATTGAAAAAAATGAAAAAAATAGAGGGTGGAAGCGAAGTTGTCAGCGAAATGATTGCACGTTACAGGGCTATGTACAAGAACAGGCGGGCAATGATGGAAATCTTGAATAAAGTTGAAAAGTAATTGTATGAGCACATCAGATAAGAAATATTTGTTCGGGCGTCTGAAAAAAGAAAACGCTTTTTGGAGTTATGCTCCTGCGTCTGTTTTGTTGAAAAATGTGGATGATGACACGTTGATTGAGAAGGTGTTGCTTCATTTGGATATAGACGACATCAACAGATTATTTGCAATCTACCCGAAGGCGAAGATAAAAAGCGTATGGCGAACCCGATTGTGTCCGCATGAGCCGTATTATAACGGACTAAACCGCTTGTTTGCATACATATATTTCGACATCAAAAATCCGGACAGATATATCAAACGACAAAGTAGACAACACATTAAAAAGCTTGTAAAATGAACAATATTAATGGTTTAGCGCCACATACGGCTGAAATATTTGAAGAATTGTCAAAATTGACTATATCGAACAATTCTTGGTTGAAGAAATAAAAAACATGAATAAATAATATATAACAACATATAATAAATGACAAAAAAAGTAAAAATTTTAGCGCATGTAGCAGGCTTTCTGATAGGAGCTTCAGGTGGTTTTCTTTTGGTAATCCTCACGCCTTGGGATAATTGGATAAACGTTTTGTTGGGGTTTACAGTTTTAATAACGGGCTTTATTCTTCACGTTTTTATACATGAACTTGGACACATGGTTGCGGGCTTGATGAGCGGCTACGGCTTCGTTTCTATCCGCTTTTTCAACCTGACAATCATCAAAAAAAACGGCAAACTGATGCGAAAAAACTATAAAATTGCCGGAACGCTCGGACAGTGCCTTATGTCGCCACCCGAACCCGTAGACGGCAAATATCCGTTTGTGCTCTACAACCTTGGCGGCGGCTTAATGAACTTTGTTTTTAGCGCTGTTTTTCTTGCGCTCTATTTCGTGTTCGCTCCGTTCACATACGCCTGGATTTTCATCATGCTTGCCTGCATTGGAGTTTTTCTGGGTCTTTTAAACCTTATACCGCTAAACCTGGGCATCCCTAACGATGGTCATAACGCATTGACACTCGGCAAGGACGAGCTTTCGCGTCACGCTTTGTGGACTATCCTCAACGCAGCCGCACTGATGACAAAAGGCGTCAGACATCGTGATATTCCGATAGAGCAGTTGTTTTTCGACGACGACAAGCTGCTCAAAAAAGACAATAACGCATTAGTTTTGAACGTGGCAAATATCCGGTTTGAGCAACTATTTGACAGACAAGAGTTTGACAAGGCAAAAACTTTCGCCGAAACCTTGCTAAAAACAGCCGAAAAAATGATTGAAATTCAGAAAAACGAACTTCGTTGCGAGTTGCTTTTTTTCGAACTGATTGGCGAGTGTCGCAAGGCGGAAATTGAGCGTTTATACGACAAAAATTTGAAAAAATACGTGAAGGCAACCTCCGGTTATCCGGCAAGACAGCGACTTTTGTACACCTACGCAAAGCTGTTTCTTAACGACGAAGCAAAGGCTGCGAAGATATTATCAAAATTCGATAAAACGTGTCAGTCGCATCCTTTTGAAGGTGAAATTATACAAAACCGAGAGTTAATGAAGAATGAAGAATGAAGAATGAAGAATGAAGAATGAAGTGTCGTGTCTCAAATAATCTGAACTCAACATAATTTCAAAATTCTCAAAATTAACATATTTGCCTTTGAATATGTCAATTATGTAAAAATTATGTAATTCT
>Ga0099364_10011822_pt1 | contig 11853 bp, 10 predicted proteins | sample TergutTh196P3_FD_73070 | JGI IMG/M metagenome (GOLD analysis project Ga0099364, IMG submission 73070) | Microcerotermes parvus P3 segment gut microbial communities from Pointe-Noire, Republic of the Congo - Th196 P3 | ecosystem: Host-associated > Arthropoda: Insects > Digestive system > Gut ...
AATTTCAAGTTTCACCACTTTAGATAATCAAAACACTGATTTTACGGCATTGATTTTCAACGATCTTCATGACCGGTATCCTCTATTCGACACATTGCTCCAACAGGTAAAACATATCCCTTACGACTTTGTCTTCTTTAATGGCGATTGCATCGCCGATGTACAGTCGGAGGAAATTGCTGTCAGAACAATATCGTACTACAGTAGTAATATTGGCGCCGATAAAGTTCCATCTTTCTACATTCGTGGAAATCATGAGTCACGTGGAGCATATTCGCCATTTTTGTGGAATCTGTTGGGCAAAACAGGTGGAGAAAAATCGTATGGCGCATTAAGTATTGGCGACACTCGTTTTGTCATACTTGACTGTGGCGAAGATAAACCCGATGATTTCTGGGTATACTATGGACTGAATGATTTTACCCAGTTTCGTAAAGATCAGAGAACATTTCTGGAGAAAGAAATAGCATCCAATGAATTTATTTCGGCATCTAAACGTGTGTTGATACACCATATCCCGGTATATGGCATGGGTGAAAGGCCTTTTGTCCCATGCCGCGATGAATGGGGTGATATACTTGCAAAAGCGCCGTTTGATATCTGTATCAATGGTCATACGCATAGATTCAATCATATCACCAAAGGGACTGATGGGAACAATTTTCCCGTAGTTATCGGAGGCGGCAACAACACCCAAAGCGCAACAGTGATGATACTTAGCAAACAGAAAAATCAAATGGCGCTGACTGTGTTGAATAGCGAAGGCGAAACTTTGCTGTCATTAAATCTATAATATCATTAATATTTTGTATATTTGAAATCATTTAAAAAATTTATGTATGAAAAATAAAGTATTTGGATTAGTAGTAGTTTGCCTGTTTTGTTGTGCCGGTTCAGTATGGGCGCAGGATATCAGGATTATACATGGGCCTTATTTGCAGAATATGGGACAAGATGAAGTGACGATTGTGTGGATAACAGACAAAAATGCCGTGTCCTGGGTAGAACTGGCGCCGGACGACGGTACTCATTTTTATCTGACGGAACGTCCGAAATTCTTTGCGGCAAAAAATGGCGTGAAGTTGGAAGGACAGGTTCATTCAGTCAAATTAACCAATTTGAAACCGGGAACAAAATACCGGTACCGTGTGTTCTCGCAGGAAGTAATGTGGCGGGAAAATTATAATATATTTTATGGAAAAGTAGCTTCAACCGGTGTGTATCGTGCAGGGCCATTGGCATTTACCACCAATGATTACACCAAAAATGAAATTGCCTTTTCACAGGTAAATGACATCCATGGACGAAGCGACCTGATCAAATCTTTGCTGGAAATAGCTGAACCCCAAAAGAATGACCTCGTTTTCTTTAATGGCGATATGGTTTCATCGGTTAATAATCAAAAAGAACTCTTTGATGGTTTTATGGATGTGGGCGTAGAGATGTTCGCCAAAGAAATTCCCATGTATTATTGCCGGGGGAATCATGAAACACGCGGACCGTTTGCTACCGAATTTCAGACTTATTTTTCTCCACTCAATCCTGAGTTGTATTTTCTGGTACGGCAAGGCCCGGTTTGCTTTGTTGTATTGGATTGCGGTGAAGATAAACCCGATTCGGATATTGAATATAGCGGCATTACCGTTTATGACCAATACCGTACACAGCAAGCCGAATGGTTGAAAAAAGCGTTGAAACAGCCTGAATTTGTAGATGCCCCTTTTAAAGTTGCAATATGCCACATGCCTCCTTTCGAAGGATGGCATGGCCCGCAGGAAATAATAGATAAATTGGTTCCATTATTAAATGAAGCCAATGTCGATATTATGCTTTCAGGCCATCTTCATCGTCATGTCAAAAGCGAACCGAACGCAAAAGTACAGTTCCCCGTCCTGGCCAATGGAAATGAAGCTGTCATCAAAGGTAAAGCAACAAAAAACGAGTTGGTTCTGGATGTTATTGGATTGGATGGCAAGCAGATAGATGAAATTACTATCAAAAAGTAAACCGGATAAAATGATTATAAAGCGTAGATAGAAACGAATATCAAGCCGTGATATTCGTTTCTATAAATTCTTTTTCCTCTTCATCTAATTCATAGATATCATATACATGTTGATTGATTTTTCCATCAAGCTCCTTATAATCAAGATAGTGTGAATCAGGCGTCCGTCTATTCACTAACGTAATCATTTCTGATTCGGTTTTTGTATTGGGTATTGGTATTTTTAATGCTTCAAGAGTCGCAATACTAATCTGCATATCCCCATTTGACAAACGCGGCGAATCACGCAACATAAAACGTCCGAGCTTAGAATTCAACACGCCAAGTAAATATTTTAAATGTTGTCCGGTAATAAAATGCGTCGTATCCATTATGGCGCAACCAGTATAATCTATACAGAATGTAGATGCTGCTGATTCTCTTTTCCATACGATTTTGGGACGGGAAAAATCATCTAATTCATTATTCGATCCAAAACGTTGCACTGCATACCATTCAAAAAAGATGCCTACTTCATGCGTATTGCGTGCCATTAATTGTTCTTTGAATTTTACCAAATGATTGTAAATAATGGGATATTGCAGTCGAAAGCGTTCTTCAGCTCTCCCAGACGCTGTTTTGATTGTTTTGTCATACAACAAAGGAAAATGCCAGGGTATGCATATCAACCATTGATTTGTTTTTTCAGGCTCATAACGACGGATATTATCTTCCGATAGTAAAGGTTTAATAATATCAATATTTTTATAGTCAGCACGCACAAATTCATCCCTCATCTTTCCTTCAATAATAAAAGCTGCGTCAAAACCTGTTTTAATTCCCAGATGCATCTGAATATCCCAGGCTACAAGCGATGTTCCTGTCTTTTCTATTTTATTCCTTATACGTTTTTCGATATTGGGAAGAATGGTCAAGGCAGGCGAAGCAGCCTTGTTTTCAGCATCCGTCATGAATAATCCGGCGTTTTTCCGGACATAATCGTCCATGCTTGACGATAAGGGATCAAAATCTTCTTTAATCCGGCAGTTCATTATCCGACATAAATTGAGCGATTTCTGTAAAAGGATGATTCTCTGCGCTGTCAAAGTATGATCAATTTTTGTCGATTGTTCAAATTCAATCATTAACAAAGGATTTGTTTCACCCATTGCATCCTGCCAAATCTTGTCGGATGAAACAGGTTTCATCCAGCTAATCGAAGTAAGATAGGAAAGAAAAAAGCCGGGTTTTACAAGTTTTAATCCCAATTCAAAGAAAAAATTGCCCTCTGCTCCCATTTTCTTCAATGTGTGGGGATGTAGCTGCCTGTAAATCTCCTGCGATTTATACATAAACTGAGTTTGAGCATCAGGAGGATTACCTATTATAAAGTCAAATCCAATAAAATTGCCCGACTCATCGAGCATGTCAGGAAATTCATAACGCCATTCTATCGCCTGTTCAAAAACCGGATTATTTTTAGCATCTTCTATCTTTTGTTGATATTTATCTACCATAGATTGAGCTTCAACCAGTTTGGCATTCAGGTTTTTCAATTCATTTTCGTCCATTTCGAAAAGACCGGGCGCCTGCAATTCCGCCAATTCATTTTTCCATTTCAATAAATCATCTTTGTTTCTGGTATCTGACGTGATTTCAAGGTGCAATTTCTTCTGAACCATCGCTATCAATTGGGCTTGGGCATTTTTTTCTTCTTTAGTTTTAGCTTTTTTATATTCCTCAGCCCTCTTTTTATAATCAATAACACTATATCCTATTCGTTTAAACAGTATTTTCAGGTCTTCATGTATAGGCAACCGGCTAACAAGTGAATCTCCACAGCGAAGATTACCTTCTATGAACGGAAACTTTTGGATATGCTCATTATCCCAACAGACATGCGTTAAAAGTTCTGCCCATAAACGCAATTTACAAATTGAAACAGTAAAAGAATCCGTATCAACACCATACAAACAATTTTCAATAATCAGTTGCTTTTCATGTAACAATGTTTCCTGAATCCGTCTGTTTTCGGGATCAGTGAAAATGAATTTACAGGGTTTGAAATTTTTCTTGTCAATGACTAACAAACCATCGACATCATTTGACACTTTGTAACGAAACAACGGATTGCCATTCTTATCCGCCAGAATACCCAATTTCGACTTTGCTACAATCATTTCATTCAACAACGTGACCAGAAAAAGACCGGAACCCATGGCTGGATCGCAGAAACGGATTGAATTAAAGATTTCATTTGCTTCTTCAATATTATCGCTTATTTTATACGATAACTCTGTCAGATTTGAATAATGTTCGCCTGTTTCTTCTTTGAAACGCTTTAAAATAACACGCGATACCGCATCTCTGCACATGTAGGTTCTTACAAATTGGGGTACACTTATATTCTGGTCTAATTTGTCTATCACAAACTTTAAAATTGAACGTATTTCCATTGATTGTAAATTACCAAGTGATTGCATCGTTTGTAATGCCGAGGCAACATCCTCCAAACTGACTGTCCAATTTCTCCCGTTCTGACAGGTCAGTAGATACTGTGTTTCATCTTTTATTTCCTTCATTTCCAATTGTTTCAGAAACTTGGCATAGTAGGGTTTATCTAAAAATTGATCCACACCGGGATCGAAAGGAAGGGACTGATTATGTCTGGAAATAGGATCTAATAACATATTTTTTCTCAAATATTTTATAATTTTCTCACAAAAATAATAAAATATTTGAGACCCCTGTTTAGTTTAACTCAAAAAAAAATACATAAAAAAATATTTTTCTTTACTAATTCATCATTATTAACTAAAAAAAAGTATATTTGCATCGAATTTATTGGAAAAATCTCAAAAAACTTAATTTATTTATAAAACATTTATTAAAAAAAACATGGAAAATTTAGTATGTAACATTAAAGGAACTTTTGAATCCTTTGCAAAAGATGCGGATTCTCAAGTAGAAAAAGGCAACAAAGCCGCTGGTACCCGTGCTCGTAAAGCATCGTTAGAGTTGGAAAAACTGTTAAAAGAGTTTAGGAAAGTATCCATTGAGTTTTCTAAGCAGTAAGGAGTAAAAGAGGCTGTCTCAAAAGTCGGAAACTTTTACCACCGGAAACACAAAGAATTGATTATTCATTTTTTTTAATGTAGGTACCCTTGAGGTATCTTCATGTTATTTGTGGAAAAACAAGACTTTTAAGACAGCCTTTTTTATATGGACCGAAATTAACAAATCTGTTAAACAATAATGTTAATTCAATGGCGTTATTGAGATAAATAAACATAAAAAAACAATGCAAACGGAAGAAAAAAGCAAAGAACAAGCCATCATGGAAGCGGCAGAAAAAGAATTTATGGAAAAAGGGTTTGATTCGTCTAAAACGACCAGGATTGCTTCGCTTGCAGGCGTAACACATGCCATGTTGCATTACTACTTTAGAACAAAAGAAAATCTGTTTAATTTGGTTTTTGACCAAAAAGTCAATTTGCTGAAAGAGTCGTTGCTTCCTTTATTTCACAATCGTGATTTACCTTTATTAGAACGAATTAAGGTCGGAATGGAAACGCATTTTAACTTTATAGCCGCAAATCCCAATTTGCCCCGTTTTGTAATGAACGAACTGATAACCAAGCCAAAACGGAGAGATATGGTTGTGAATAAATTAAAAAACATCATGCAACAGCTTATCGGACAATTACAATTTGAAATAGATAGAGAAGTGGAGCGCGGCGCCATTCATCCGATAGAAGCCGTTACATTGTTGCTGGATATTATTTCACTGAATATTTTCGTTTTTGCCGTTTTGCCTATTCTTCCTTCTATCTATCATCCTTTCTACAAAAATGAAAAAGAATTTCTTGAAGCACGAAAAAAGGAAAATGTGGAAATTATCATGAAAAGACTCAAAAGAATTGACAATTAAAAATGACGAACTGAAAACTATTCATATATGAACCGACTAATAAATATTTGTATCACATCAATGTGCGTCTTTGCGATGTATGGACAAATCACATTGGAACAATGTCAAGCTCTTGCACGGGAAAACTATCCTGCCATCAGGCATTTCGGATTGATTGAGGAAAGTACGGACTATTCAATTGCCAATGCCTCCAAATCTTATTTACCGCAGTTTTCATTATGGGCACAAGCTACTTACCAGAATGATGTGGCTTCGTTCCCCATGCAGATGACCGCCATGTTCGAACAAATTGGTACTCGCATGACAGGATTGAGTAAAGACCAGTATAGATTAGCGCTCGAAGTGAACCAGACAATATGGGATGGCGGTGCAAGCAAAACGCAAAAGGATATTGCAAAGGCTGAAGGTGATTTTTCCAAACAAAATATTGAGGTTGAGCTATATACACTGAAAGAAAGAATCAATAACCTCTATTTTGGCATCATGATACTTTCCGAACAGTTAACCCAAAACACACTGTTTCAGGAATTATTGGAAAGCAACCTGAAAACCGTCACCGCCCATATAAATAACGGAACAGCAATGCAAAGCGATTTAAACGCAATCAAAGTGGAACTCCTTTCAGCCGGTCAACAGCGTATTCTGATCGAAAGCGCCAAAGAAGCCTACTGCAATATGTTGTCCGTTATGATTGGAAAACCAATCGGCAACTCGGAAATATTTGCCAAACCAGCGCCTCCATCCATCCCGACATGGATCAATAACCGCCCGGAGCTACAACTTCTACATATTCAATCCACACAGTTTGAAGCACAGAAACGGGCAATCGAAGCATCGATCATGCCACGTATCGGTCTGTTCGCACAAGGTTTTTATGGTAATCCCGGATTAAACCTGTTTAAAGATATGACTGAAAATAAATGGACATGGAACTATATCGCAGGCATCCGGTTTCAGTGGAACTTTAGTAATTATTATACCCGCAAAGGCAATCTGCAAAAACTGTCGATTGCCCAAAGAAGGGTTGAAATTCAGCGGGAAACATTTCTGTATAATACGGATTTGGCAACGCTTCAACAACGAAATGCCATTGAAAAGATGAACCGAATAATGAGTGATGACTCTGAAATCATCAAACTCCGGACATCTATCCGTCAAACATCGGAAGCCAAATACGCTAATGGTACCATAATGGTCAGTGAGTTGCTGCGGGACATTATCGCCGAAAACCAGTCCATGCAAGCCAAAGCGATGCACGAGATTGAGTGGCTAAAGAATATATACGAATTGGCAAATAACTTGAATAATAATTAATTAAAAATAATTGTTTATGAAAAATACAATAAATAGAACTATTGGAATTAGTCTGTGTCTGATCTTTCTTTTAGGAGGCTGCGGGACTAATCGGAGTGATTTTGATGCGACAGGGAGTTTTGAGGCTACAGAGGTAATTGTTTCGAGCGAGGCGGTCGGACGCATCCTTGCCTTTGAGATAGCGGAAGGAAAAGAAGTGACAGCTGGCGAACATGTTGGAGTAATAGATTCCCTGCAACTTTATCTGTCCAAACTTCAACTGATGAAAAACATTTCTTCTGTTGAAAGCAATAAACCGAATGTAAGTACCCAAGTTGCAGTTTTACAGGAACAATTGCTCAAACAGCAAACTGAACGCACCCGGATTGAAAATCTGCTGCAAGCGGAAGCTGCCGCCCAAAAGCAATTAGATGATATCAATTCGGCGATTCTTGTGCTCGAAAGGCAACTGATGGCACAACTATCTACGCTAAACAATAGCGTTTTAAGCCTGAACGCCCAAAGCTCGGCTTTGGAAATTCAAATTGCACAAATCGAAGACCGCCTGTCGAAATGTATCATCCAATCCCCTGTTTCGGGAATCATTCTGGCAAAATATACCGAGGCTGGAGAATTAGCCATTGTCGGAAAACCGCTCTTCAAAGTAGCAGATATGAAACATGTTTACCTTCGTTCCTACTTCACTTCCGGACAGTTGGTAGATATTAAGTTGGGACAAACAGTGACGGTTTACGCCGATTTCGGAGGCGATAAACGAAGAGAATATAAAGGAACAATTACATGGATTTCAGACAAAAGCGAATTTACGCCCAAAAGCGTACAAACACGGAAAGATCGCGAAAACTTAGTGTATGCCGTAAAAATCGCTGTCGAAAATGACGGGTATATTAAGATTGGGATGTATGGGGAAGTGGTCATTGAAAATGGAAAATGGGGAGTGTAAATAATAATTGTCAATTATCAATTGTCAAATGTCAATTAATCAGCAAGTCGTACGGAGAGGTTGCGGCGCTGAACGATGTCAGTTTTGACGTTCGAAAGGGCGAACTGTTCGGACTTATCGGACCTGACGGTGCGGGAAAAACAACCCTGTTTCGCATTCTCACGACACTGATTCCGGCTGACAGCGGGACAGCTACGGTCAACGGGTTGGATGTCGTGCGCGATTACAAAGATATACGTCGATGCGTGGGTTATATGCCAGGACGCTTTTCGCTCTACCAGGATATGACGGTAGAAGAAAACCTGACCTTTTTTGCCTCCGTTTTCGGTACGACAATCAAGGATAATTATGCGCAGATAGAAGATATTTACAAACAAATCGAACCGTTTAAAAATCGACGTGCCAGCAAACTGTCCGGCGGTATGAAGCAAAAATTAGCCCTTTCGTGTGCGTTGATCCATAAACCCTCCGTTCTGTTTCTCGACGAACCGACAACCGGCGTCGACCCTGTCTCACGCAAAGACTTTTGGGAAATTCTCCGACGCCTCAAAGAGCAGGGTATCACTATCCTTGTCAGCACCTCTTATATGGACGAAGCAACGCTGTGCGACCGCATTGCTTTGATACGGGATGGCCAGTTCCTGAAAATCAACACACCCCGCCAAATCATCAGTCAATACAATGAAACTCTGTGGACCGTATCAAGCGACCGGATGTCGAAATTATATACCGATCTGCACCATATGCACGGTATCAAAAGCTGCTTTGCATTCGGAAATACCCATCATATCACCGTCGATCCGGATACACTGACAATGAATGAATTGAAAAACCGGCTCGCCGGATTATCACATACAAACATAGAAATAATACCCATCGAAGCAACCATCGAGGATTGCTTTATGGCAATATAGTGTTCAGTTTTTAGCATTTTGTTTTAAAAATGGCAAATACAAAACATATAATGGTGGGATTGATTTCACAAAAGTGTTATAAGTTGATTCTTTTTCATTTTTTCAGCAGTCAATTAACAGAATATGGATTTAAGTAAATATAAATGGATAAAGTCATTATAGTTGAAAATCTTACGAAGCGGTTCGGTACATTCACAGCCGTCGATCATATCTCGTTTGATGTGTCGAAGGGCGAAATATTCGGTTTTCTGGGCGCCAACGGAGCAGGCAAAACTACGGCGATGCGGATGCTGTGCGGATTAAGCAAACCCACTTCAGGCAGCGGTACGGTCGCGGGATTCGATATTGCACGGCAATCGGAAAAAGTAAAACAAAATATCGGATATATGAGCCAGAAATTCTCGCTCTACGAAGAACTCAAAGTATGGGAAAACATTCGCTTGTTTGCCGGTATCTATGGGATGAAAAGCAGGAAAATCGCCGAAAAGACAGACGCCCTGCTTGAAAGATTGAACTTCTACGACGAACGAAACACGCCGGTTAACTCCCTGCCGTTAGGATGGAAACAAAAGTTGGCGTTTTCGGTATCCATCTTCCACGAACCGAAGATTGTTTTTCTCGACGAACCTACGGGAGGTGTCGACCCAGCCGTCCGACGGCAGTTTTGGACGATGATTTATGAAGCAGCAGACCGTGGCATAACTATCTTTGTTACTACACATTACATGGACGAAGCAGAGTACTGCAACCGTATTTCAATTATGGTCGACGGACGCATTAAAGCATTGGATACACCACGCAATCTAAAGAAACAATTCAACGCAACCGATATGAACGAAGTCTTTTACATCTTAGCCCGTGGCGCAATGCGTTCCGACAGCTAACCCAACAACCACTATTGATTCATAAATAATAGAAGAAAATGAAAAAAACAGATATTGTAAATAATTATTGTATTACTTTTTTTTTCCGGATTGCTTCGTTCCTTGCAAAGACGGCGACATGCTTCGTCATTGCGAGCCTGCGAAGCGATCCAGAACAAAATATAGAAGATGGACTACAAACCATATCACTATGAATCATCGAAAAAAATGTACCTTCAAAGCTTTTGTCCGCAAGGAATTTTATCATATCTTTCGCGACAAGCGTACGATGTTGATATTGATCGGAATACCGATTGTCCAAATCATCTTGTTCGGATTCGCTATCTCCACCGAAGTAAAAAACATCAACGTAGCCATTTTAGACCCGACGCCCAATGAAATAACGCGTCAGTTGATCGAACGAATCGATGCAAGCGAATACTTTATAATCAACACATTCATTCATACACCGAATGAGATCGACCGTGTATTTCAGGAAAACAAAGCCGATATGGTCATTGCTTTCAGTCCGCATTTTTCCGAAAATCTTTATAAGGTCGACGGAGCGCAATTATTATTGATTCCCGATGCCTCGGATACGAATATGGCGACAACCGTTATCATGTATTTAAACGGGATTGTCAGCTCCTTCCTGACTGAATATCTACCGGTAAAAAGCATACCCGGCGTGACGGCCAACATCCGGATGCTCTATAATCCTCAACTGAAAAGCTCCTATAATTTTGTACCGGGAATCATGGGGTTAATCTTGATGCTTATCTGTGCCATGATGACCTCCATATCCATCGTGCGCGAAAAGGAAATGGGGACAATGGAGGTATTGTTGGTTTCACCTGTCAAACCCATTTACATCATCCTGTCGAAAATGATTCCTTATTTTGTGATATCGTGTGTCAATTTTGCGACTATCATGGCACTGGCAGTGTTCCTGTTAGAGGTGCCTGTGGTGGGAAGTCTGTTTTGGATTTCGTTTATTTCGTTGTTATTCATCTCGGTATCACTTGCATTAGGACTGCTTATTTCGACGCTCACTGACACCCAGATGGCAGCGATGTTGGTTTCGGGCGCCGTGTTGATGATTCCCGTTATCATGCTGTCCGGAATGATATTCCCGGTAGAAAGCATGCCCTGGCCTTTGCAGTATATCTCTCACATCGTACCTGCCAAATGGTATATTGCCGCTATCAAGAAACTGATGATTGAAGGACTACCGGTCAGGTTTGTCGTCAAAGAACTAAGCATCCTGCTGGCAATGGCGCTATTTTTGATTGGAGTAAGTTTGAAAAATTTTAAAAACCGTTTAGCATAATGTTAAAGTATCTGCTTGAAAAAGAATTTAAACACTTCTTCCGCAATCCGTTCCTGCCACGATTGGTGGTTATATTTCCAATCATGATCATGTTGGTGATGCCCTGGGTTACTACGCTGGATATCAAAAACATCAACATCATCATAGTAGACAACGACCACAGCCGCCTGTCCGAACGCCTTATTCGCGACATTGATGTGTCGGGTTATTTCAGGCTTGTAAACGTAACCGGTGATTATGAAACGGCAATAAGTGGCATCGAATACGGAACTGCCGATGTCATATTGGAAATCCCGTCTCATTTCGAGAAAGACTTAACAAATACGCTGAATGCCCCCGTACAAATATCCATCAATACGGTGAACGGAACAAAAAGTGCGCTTGGAGGAAGTTATCTGGGACAGATTCTGCATAACTTCTCAATGAATCTCACCCAAATCAACGGAAACGATAACCCTGCATTAAATTTTGCACCCAGACTGGAAATAGTGACTCAAAACCGCTACAATCCGTATCTTGACTACAAGATATTTATGATTCCCGCATTAATGGTTATTTTGTTGATTGTGTTATG
>Ga0099364_10011823_pt1 | contig 11852 bp, 7 predicted proteins | sample TergutTh196P3_FD_73070 | JGI IMG/M metagenome (GOLD analysis project Ga0099364, IMG submission 73070) | Microcerotermes parvus P3 segment gut microbial communities from Pointe-Noire, Republic of the Congo - Th196 P3 | ecosystem: Host-associated > Arthropoda: Insects > Digestive system > Gut ...
AGTAAATATTACCGGCGGCACATTTCAATCAAATCCTGGACCGGCAATTCGTGTTAATTTTTCAACTCTATATATTTCGGGAGGTATTATTACATCGAGCCCTACTGGTGGCGTAGGAACTATTAATATAGGTGTGAATGCAAAATTGAATATGACCGGAGGTACAGTACGCACCACAAGTACTTTTAGCGGTGCTTCTGCGATCAGAAATAGTTTTTCACCGGATAGCGATGCGATAGTAATTTCCGGCGGCACCGTTGGCGCGATGGATTCAAATAGTGTCCACGGCGGAAACATCAACACAACAGCTGCCATGGCAATTGATAATAATAATACAGGCGGCATCACTATTTCCGGTGCGAACACGCTTATCACATCAGCGAACACCGACAGCGACGGTGGTACCATTAGACTCGGTAATTCTAGCGGTGGAACACTAACAGTGAACAGCGGCACAGTAAGAACCACGGGTACCAATGCACAAAGGAGGTCCATCACCGGAGCCGGCGATGATCTTGCCAGCAGGGTAACGCTTGTTATACCCCCTGCAGTGATACAGCCGGCCTTTGTGCCATAAGAAGAGTAAAGGCGGAACAGTGTTCACAAAATCTGCGAACACTGTTCACAATTTTTTTACTGATGTGTAAACACTGTTCACAAATCTGCGAACACTGTTTACATTTTTTCTGGCGAATTAAAATTTCCAGTAAATCTCTGGAAAAATTTCTCACATAGAAACGTCAAAACTTCAAGAAATAGAATTTTTATGTAAAATTTTTAAAATTTTTTCAAAAAACCCAAGTAAAACTCATCCCCATGCCGTTATATAGCAAGGATTTCTTGCTTTAAAATTAAAGCTTGAAAATTAATTTTTTAACTTATATCATGGAGGGTATTATGGGAACAGTTTACACAGATATAACTTTAAGAAATGTGAATGACATTGCATTATCTCAGAGTGGTCATATCAAAGAAGAAGACATAAGAGAAGTCACAGTTAATGCCGTTGTCGATACTGGGGCAGAGACCCTGTGTATTACAGAAGACATCTTTAAGAAACTGGGTTTGGGTATTGAAGGGCAAAGAAATGCCACTGTAGCAGACGGCAGACGTGCTGACTGCTTGGTTTCTGCTCCTGTAAAGATCCATTGGGAAAACCGTGATTCTGTAGTCAGGGCTATTGTATTATCCGGATCACAGGAAATTCTTTTGGGTGCTATTCCCCTTGAAGAAATGGACCTTATAGTAGATCCCAAAAATCTTAAACTAATTGGTGCTCACGGAGACACACCTGTCTTACGAATTTGAAATCTACTCAGTAATTATATTTGAGATTGCATATAAAGGATATATTAATACATTCTCCATCTCTCCAAAATTTTCCAGGGATGCTCGGATTCCCATTTTACTGTTTTTTTCCTGCATGAAAATTCGAAGGCTTGTCATTGATCCCTTTGTTCCGGATTTGACTTCGATTGGGATAATATAGTTATTTTTTTGGATTATATAATCAACCTGAGCGTTGCTTTGTTTTTTTTCTCTATGCCAGAAGTATAAACGGTGCGGTGAATAGCATGAGGCTGCTTTTAATATTTCCAGACCTGCGAACATTTCTGCTATGACTCCCATATTAATAGTTTTGAAATCATCGGCAATAATAATTTGCGAGGATTCAAAATCCAGCATTCTTAAAAATATACCTGTATCAAAAAGCAACATATTTCTCCGTTTATTATTTGCTTCTGCTCCAAGAGGAATACCATTTGCGGAACTGTGGATAACAGGAATAACAAGACCAGCCATTATAAGGAGCTCTAAAGACTGTTTCACTTGGATGTTGTTTAAATGTGCAACCTTCTCATAAATAAATTTCCCGCCTGCCTGACTTGCTATAGAGTCAAATACATTCTCAATATGCACAGATTGTATTCTTTTTTTGTATTTTGCAAAATCGCTCTTCAGTGCTGTAATTAAATCATCTAAAACCATACGGCTTTTTAAAAAACTTTTTGTTTTTATATATTCAGCTACGGCTTCTGGCATTCCCCCAATAATAAGAAAGATTTTCAATAGTTTAAGCAGCTCATTGTGTATTGGCAGAGACAGAGGATTTTTTGGTTTCGCCCGCTTATAGGCTTTTATAAGCATATCTTCTTTTCCTGCTGAAAGGAATTCTTCAAATGAAAATGGATAAAGGAAGATTGAGCGTATTCTGCCTACAGCAAAAGAAGCCATTTCTTCAATGGCAAATTCAAGAAGCGAACCTGCCGCGATTAAATGTAAGTCCTGATACTTTTCATAAAAAAATCTCATTCTGGAAAAAGCAGCCGGACAGCTCTGTATCTCATCAAAAAAAACCAGTGTCCGCCCTGCAATAATTTCAATATTGTAAAACAAAGACAATTGTTCGCAAATTTCCTGAGGTGAATTATATTTCTCAAAAATTACATGGATTTCTTTTTCATTTTCAAAATTGACTTCTACATAGTTCTCAAACATTTTTGCTAAATTTCGTACTGCTGAGGATTTACCAACCTGTCTTGCTCCGCGCAGAAGCAGAGGTTTTCTGTCACTCTCCTTTGCCCAATCTTGTAGTACTGAGTCGATTTTCCTTTTATAATAGACATTATTTTCCATTACTGGACAATATATGGTCGTTTTTACAAAAAGTCAAGGTAAAATTCATATTGTTTTTGCAAAAAGTCAGGGTGAATTCTACGAGATCAACCTGTTCAACCGCTTAATAAAGTCTGCCGGGTCTTTGAGTTTTAGACCTTCCACTAAAAGTGCCTGATCCAGAAGCACACCGGCTATGTCGGCAATTGTTTCTTCATCTTCTGTGTCCCTGAGTTTGGCCAGGATTGGGTGGTCGCCGTTTACTTCGAGGATGGGTTTTATGTCGGGGATTTCTCCCTGTCCCATTGCACCGCCCATTGCCTTCATCATCTGAGCCATCTGCATGGTGGGGTCGTTTTCATCTGCAACTATGCAGGAGGGGGAATCGTGGAGGCGGCGGGAGAGTTTTACATCCTTAACCCTGTCTCCCAGGACCTTCTTTATTTTTTCGATTACCGGCTTAATTTCCTTCTCGGCTTTTTTATCGGCCTTCTCCCCCAGTTCCTCATCTGCACCTGAGCGGTTCACTGCCTTTAGTTCCCAGGAAGTTACCTCGGAAGCATCTTTCTTGTCTTCGCCTGCATCGGAACTGCCCGGCTTGCTGTACCTGTAAAGTGTGGGGATTACAATTTCATCAATCTCATCGTCCATTACCAGGACTTCGATCTCCTTTGCCCTGTATGCTTCCAGCAAGGGAGATGCTTTCAGGGTTTTTTCATCGCCGCCTGTGATATAGTAGATATTCTTCTGATCGCTTTTCATTCTGGAAACATAATCTGCAAAGCCGGTGCGGCCTTCCACAGCAGAACTCTTAAACCTCACCAGCTCCTGTATTGTCTCCCTGTTGGAGTAATCCTGGTAAAGGCCCTCTTTCAGCGGCTTATTGAATTGGCTGATAAAGGTTTCCCATTTTTCCTTCGCCTCTTCATCTCCCACGGCAGCCTTGTCCGCCAGGGTTTTGAATTCCGAAAGGAGTTTTTTTATCGAGGCATTCTTGATGTTCATTAGTATTTTATTCTGCTGGAGAATTTCGCGGCTTACGTTCAGGGGGAGATCCTCGGAATCTATTATTCCCCTCACAAAGCGGAGCCAGGGCGGCATTAATTCCTTGTCGTCATCGGTGATAAAGACCCGCTTCACATAGAGCTTAACTCCCGGCTTATAATCCACCTGGAATAAATCAAAGGGTGCCTTTTTGGGAATATAAAAAATCGTGGAGTACTCCAGGGTTCCCTCTGCATTTGTGTGGATGTAAAACAATGGATCATCAGAATCGTGGCTAATCTGTTTATAGAATTCCTTATAGTCATCATCTTTGAGCTCCGCCTTTGAGCGCCGCCAGAGTGCTGTGCCGGAATTTATCTGATCGGTTTTTGACTTTGAGCTTTTTTCTTTACCCTTATCGTCATATTCTTTCTCGTCATAGGTCAGGAAAATAGGGAAGGCGACATGGTTGGAATACCTTTTAATTATGTCTTCTATAGACCAGCGGTTTGTGTACTCAGTTCCTTCCTCGTTAAGGTGAAGGATCACTGTGGTACCCTGGCTCTCCCTTGTCGTACTTTCAATTTCGTAGCTGTCCCTGCCGTCACTGGTCCACTTCCAGGCAGTATCTTCGGCGGCCTTGCGGCTTATAACTTCTATTTTTTCCGATACCATAAAGGCCGAGTAAAAACCCACCCCAAACTGACCAATCAGATTGGAGTCCTTCTTTGCATCTTCGGTGAGTTTTTCCAGAAATGCCTTTGTCCCCGACCTTGCGATAGTTCCCAAAGACTCTGTGAGGTCTGCCTCGTTCATCCCAATCCCATTGTCAGAAATGGTAAATGTCTTTCCTTCCTTGTCGAAGGAGATATCGACTCTGGGGTCAAAACTAATTGACTTATATGCCTCATCCGCTATTGTAAGATACTTTAATTTATCCAGGGCATCGGAAGCATTGGAAACGAGCTCCCTTAAAAAGATCTCCTTATTGGAATAAAGGGAGTGAATTATGAGGTGCAGAAGTTGACTTACCTCGGTCTGAAACTGATGTTTCGCCATGACAGAGCTCCTTTGTGTTTATTTGTGTAGGAATATCATAACAGAAATCGGAGGGATATGTCAAATATTTGTATTCTGTTAAAAGGCTCTTGTTTTTTTTTTGTTACCATGTATTAATTTCTTATGGAAAGTAAGTTGGATCAGTATGCCCTTAATTGGTATTCTGAATTTTGTGATAAAAAAATAGAAGATGAATACAGAGAATCAGAAAAAACCACAAGCCTGAAAACTGTAAGGGTTTTGGTGCTGCTTTTGGGATCTTTGTTTACCCTTTTTATTTTTTCCGACTTTATATTTTACAGAGACGTAGATTCGCTTTTCGCCATTGCCAGCCTTAGGGTACTTGTTCTCCTTGCTGTGCTTTTTGCTTTTTACCTGACTGGACGAATTAAAAAATACTGCAATGTCCTTTTAATGATCACCATAGTGCAGGTATTTATCTTTGCTGTTTTTCTGTTAATTTCAGTTTTAAACAGGGGGCGGGAGCCTGCCATTCAGCTAGCTTCAATACTGCTCCTCATAGTAGCAATGTTTTCTATCCCAAATCTTTGGAAAAACAGTCTCATTGCTTCCATTATAATCATGGTTTCCTATATGATCTTTGGCAGGGCTTTCATTCAGTCTTCTCCCTATCTCACCATGGCAAGGCAGGGGCTCTATCTCGGTGTTGGCCTTATTTTTTGTGCGGTCTGTATTTACGGCAGGGAAAGGTCGCAGCGGCGGCATTATTCTGCAGAAAAGCAGATGGAGCTGATGATTATTACTGACAAGCTCACCGGAATCTATAACCGCGGCCGCTTTGAGTATATCCTGGATCGCTGGATTAAGAACCGCCGGCACAATCCCTTCTGCCTTGTACTTTTTGACATTGATAATTTTAAGAGGGTCAACGATCAGTTTGGTCATGGGGTAGGGGATCAGGTTTTAATTGCTGTTTCAAATGTCATTAATTCCAGTATCAGGGACACAGATATTTTTGCACGCTGGGGAGGAGAGGAATTTGTCATTCTCTTCAGCAATGTTCATATTGACATGGCAATGATCCTTGCCGAGAGGCTCAGAATCGCAGTGGAAAATTATAACTTTGATAAAGTGGGCAGGGTAACAATTAGTCTGGGAGTTGCCGAACACAGAGCGGAAGAGTCCATCATTGACTTTGTTGAAAGGGCGGACGGAAAAATGTACGAGGCAAAAAGGGCCGGCAGAAATAAGGTGATGGGCGATCTGAACAACCCGCCGGAAGGCTATCCCAGCGACTATGTTTGAACTTCCTGCACATAAACCCGCGGGACTCTTTTGTTTATATTACAGGTAATCTCGTAGGGAATAGTATTTATTTTTTTTGCCATATCATCTGCATTAATAAAACCAGGGCCAAAAATAACAGCCTCGTCCCAGCGCTCTGCTTCCGGTTCCTTTCCCAGGTCAATCATACACTGATCCATGCATATCCTTCCTGCGAGGGGATAGGCCTTGCCGCGGATTTTTATCGAGTGATTGTTGGAAAGCCCCCGCGGAAAGCCGTCGGCATATCCCGTCGGGATCACCCCAATGTAGGTATCTTCCGGGGCAAGCCAGATGCGTCCATAGGAAACAGGCTCGCCTTTTTTTATTTTTTTAATGGAAACCAAAACAGATTTTAGTTCCATAATTGGCAGGGTTTCTTCTCCAGCCAAAGGTGAATAACCGTAGAGGTAAAGCCCCGGCCTAATCATATCAAAGTATGAGTCTGCATGATGAACCAGAGCTCCTGTATTTGCAGCGTGAACTATACCGGGATCTATTCCCGCTTTTTTTATTCTGTCCGCAGTTTCCCTGAAGACTTTTATCTGCTCCTTTGTAAAGGCAATGTCTTTTTCTTCGCCGGAATCTGAAGAAGGAAAATGCGTGGCAATCCCGCCCAGGCAGAGGTGCTTTGAAGATGTAATTTTTTTTGCAAGGGATACTGCGTCTTCCGGGAAGCAGCCCAGGCGCCCCATACCTGTATCAATTTTTAAGTGAACTGTTAATTTTTTATCTGCTCTCTGTGCTCTACTTTCAGCTTCGCCGATAAATTCTTCATCGGAGACAAGGGGAATAAATTTTTCGTGGATCACTTCATCGAGTTCTTCGGGGAGGATCTGTGAGAGGAGGAGTATGGGAGCGTTGATTCCGCCCCGCCTGATTTCAGAACCCTCCAGCACTCCAGCAACCGCAAGGTATTCTACCCCTGCTTCCAGAGCGCAGTTTGAAACTGGAATTACACCATGGCCGTAGGCATCAGCTTTTACCGGGAGGCAAATTTTTACGCCGGCTCCTATTTTTTTTCTCGCCGCGGCAATATTTTTTTCTAAATTATCCAGATGTATTACAGCCTGAGTTGCCAATGCTACTTACTCCTGGCTAAATAATACGTTATACTAATGCGGCATACAAGACATTATTAATGAAGAATCTATTAGCTGTATATCTTTGCGTTTATGTGTTTCTCTTTTTTTCCTGCACAAGTGAGCCGGATGTCCTTGGTTTAATCAGACCCGATCCTACTCAGATGCCTGTGAGGCAGCCTATTTATGTGATTGACAATTATAAGGGAATGGATCTGGGGGAAGAGATCCCTGAATGGCTGCTTTTATATTTGGAAAACGGAGTATATGGCATAGAAAGTATGGAGATATATCAATTTGATTATGTTTTTGTCAGCAGTAATGAGGGCAGTAACTTTAATGCCTTAAATCACTGGCTGACTAATTTTTCCATAGAGCAGGATTTTCCCCGCCTGGCTGCAAGGCGCATTGAAAACCGTTTCCTTCTTGCATCTCCCCTGCCGGACACCGAGTTTGGCTCTTTTTTTATTGAACTCATAAGATCTGTATCAGATGCCGAATGGACAAATGCTGCAATGGAGGATTATTTTTGGATTCATAAAAGAGTCAATATTGACTCCCCTCCTGTCTATGAATTTTTTATTCTTACTGCTATGTCCAGGACTTCTTTTATATTTCAATATAATATTCTTTATGATAATGTAAACCCCAGAATGCCAATTACATGGGAGCAGACCAGGGCGCTTAACCGCCTTAGAGATAACTTTTTTGAGGATTTTTAACATGGAAGAATTTGAGAAACGCTACGAAGGACAAAAAATTGAGGGGGAGATGCAGAAATTCTGGGCAGAGCATAAGATCTATGACTTTAACCCCTCAGATCCCCGCCCTGTTTATTCAATTGACACACCTCCCCCGACAGTGAGCGGAAGTCTTCACATAGGGCATATATTCAGCTATACACAGGCGGAGATGATTGCCCGTTACCGCCGCATGAGGGGTTACAATGTTTTTTACCCCTTCGGTTTTGATGATAACGGCCTGCCGTCTGAGCGGCTTGTAGAGAAAGAAATGAATGTAAAAGCCGGCAATATGAAGAGGAGCGAGTTCTGGGAAAAATGTATGGCGACTGTCGGGCGCTATGAGGAAGAGTTTATGTCGCTCTGGAAGTCCATGGGTTTTTCCTGTGATTGGAACCTTTTATATACCACAATCAGCACAAACACCCAGAAACTTTCCCAGGAGTCTTTTCTGCGCCTTGCAGAAGCAGGCAATGCCTATATTAAAGAATCCCCTGTGCTCTGGTGCACTGAATGCAAGACCTCCATTGCCCAGGCGGAACTGGAATCAAAAGAGCTGGATTCCCAGTTTCACCATATAAATTTCAGCATAAACGGTAAACCGCTCGAAATTGCCACCACCAGGCCGGAACTCCTCTACGCTGTGGTTGCTGTTTTTGTTAATCCCAATGACAGCCGTTATGCCTCATACAAGGGCAAAGGGGAAAATTTTTCCCTCGTAAAAGTGCCGCTCTACGATTTTGAAGTCCCGCTTTTATTTGACGAAAAAGTTGCCATAGACAAGGGAACGGGAGCAGTAATGTGTGCCACCTTCGGCGACTCCACCGATGCTGAATGGATGGAGCAGTACGGGCTGCCCTATAAAAAAGCCCTGCTCCCTGATGGTTTAATTGCGCCTGATGTTCCCTTTGCAGCGGGTTTAACTGTAAAAGCAGCCCGTAAGGAGATAGTACGTCTGTTAGGCGAAAAAGGCCTCCTGGTAAAGTCGGAAAATATAAGCCATACAGTTTCCACCCACGAAAGATGCGGAACCGAGGTGGAAATTATCCCCTCCCGCCAATGGTATATAAATGTCCTGGACAAGAAAGCTGAACTACTTGAAGCAGGGGATAAAATAAAATGGTACCCCGAATACATGAAGAACCGTTATGTGAACTGGGTGGAGAATCTTAAATGGGACTGGTGTATTTCCCGCCAGAGGTACTTTGGTGTTCCCATACCTGTCTGGTACTGCAAGAACTGTGAAAAAGCCGTCTTTGCCTCTCCCGAAGATCTCCCTGTAAACCCCCTGGAAAAAACCTATACCGGTACCTGCTCCTGCGGTGGGAAGGAATTCATTCCCGACAGTGCCGTTTTTGACACCTGGGCAACTTCTTCCATTACGCCGCTTGTGAACCAGGACACCGTTAGGCGCATGCAAGGCGGGGAGGGTTTTCTCCCCATGGGCATGAGAACCCAGGCGCACGAGATAATCCGCACCTGGGCTTTTTACACCATTGTGATGAGCCTGTACCATACAAAAAACATTCCCTGGCAGGATATAATGATCTGCGGCTTTGTGCTTGCAAAGCCCGGCGAGAAGATCAGCAAGAGCAAGTCCAATTCAAACCTGTCGCCGCCTGAACTAATAAGCCAGTACTCCGCCGATGCAATCCGCTACTGGGCGGCAAATGCCAGGCTGGGGACGGACATGTACTTTGACCTGCAGGGCATGGAGGAAATATCCAGGCGTTTTATGACCAAGCTCTGGAACTCCTCAAAGTTCGTCCTCTCCCACCTAAAAGACTTTGATCCCTCATATAAGCCTTCCTATATACTTCCTGTTGATAGATGGATAATAGAGAAAACAAATGAAGTATTGCTTGAAGTAATAGGTTATCTGGAAGAGTACGAACTTGGACTTGCCAGAAAAACAGCGGACGAACTTTTCTGGAATGACCTCTGCGACAATTATATCGAAATTGCAAAGGACAGGCTTTACAGGCCGGAAGTTCACGGTGAAGAAGAGCGGAAATCCGCCCAGTATGCCATACATTATGCGCTATTTACCATACTTAAAATCTATGCGATCTATGTGCCGCATGAAACTGAGTACATCTATCAAAAAGGTTTAAAGGATTTCTCCGGAGCAGTTTCCATTCACCTTACAGAATGGTCGAAACCTACAGAGCCCGACAGGGAAATTCTTGCATTCGGTGAATGCCTAAAAGACGCCATTGCCGAAGTGCGCAGATACAAAACCGAAAACAAACTCTCCATCAGTGCCGAGCTGGAAAGTGCTGTCATCAGCACAAAGGGTATGAAAAAGGACTGGTTCACTGAAACAGAGGCTGACTTTAAGGCCTGCACGAGGGTTAAGAGCGTGAGTTATGGCTAAAACCCCAAAAATTGTATTATTTTAAGATTATATAAAAGCTAAATATTGTTCCCTCACCCGGATAAACGTATCTTTGTAATAGAAAAACTTATGTTTTAAAAAAGATATGATTTAATCGGGGTGTATTATGTGTTTTCAGGATTTATTAATTAATTTTTTGACTTCGGGGAGGTCTTTTTCCTACAGAACTTTTAAAGATGAAAGAATGCAGGAAAATGAGCATTCTGGTTATTTAATTAAATATGTGGTAATGAATTTTATCCACATTTTCGGGTCTATAGTCCTGGCTGTATTTATCTTTCAAAATATTTCCAAGGGATCTTACTTTGATGCCTTGGCCTGTCTTTTTATGGCTCTTGTTGCTATTTCCGGCTTTTTCATTTCCAGAACAAAAGCACCTCAGATTATACCTGCTGTCATTTCCATGATCTGCTTTGGTCTTTTCTGCATACTTCTGGTGTGGAACGGGGATGCGCACGGGGCAGGTTTTCTTTTTATTTATATTTACCCCATGCTGTCTGTAATGCTGCTTGGTATTGCAAAAGGGCTGATTTTTTCCGGTATATTATTAATGATTGTTACCGTAGAATTTATTGTTCCCGGTGCCTCGCGTTTTTTTTATCATCTTGATATTTCAATCCGAATGGTGGCAGTTTACTTTCTTATTTTTGGCATAACGCTTGTATATGAAACCAGCAGAAAAACAAAAGATAAAATTAATGAAAAGCTGACCCGGAAAATAATGGGTTTAAAGGAAAAGGCAGAAGCCGCTTCCAAATCTAAAAGTGATTTTCTTGCCAATATGAGCCATGAAATCCGCACTCCCATGAATGCCATTACCGGAATGTCAGAACTTATTTTACGGAAGGAACTGCCGGACGATGTCCGTAATTATGCGCAGGATATTAAAACTGCTGCTACAAGTCTTATTTCAATAATAAATGACATTCTGGATTTCTCTAAAATTGAAGCCGGCAGACTTGAAATAATTCCTGTTAAATATACTCTGCAGTCTCTTGTTAATGATACTGTGAATATTATTCTGACTCGCCTTATGGAGAAACGCATTCGTTTTTACACAAATATAGACAGCACAATTCCCAATAATCTTTTCGGCGATGTTGTGAGGATCCGTCAGATTGTGCTTAACCTTCTTTCAAATGCTGCAAAGTTTACTGATACAGGCCATATTAGTTTAACAATTACAAAACTAGATGCTGTGCAGCTGTCTTCTTCAGGGCAGTTTATGGGAGATGCGAGAAATGATTCTGAGAAAATATGGTTAAAAATTACGGTGGAAGATACGGGAAATGGGATCAAGCCGGAAGATATGGAAAAACTTTTTTCTGAATTTATGCAGGTAGATACAAAGAGGAACCGCAATATTGAAGGTACAGGGCTAGGGCTTGCCATCACCAAGCAGCTCTGCCTTACCATGGGCGGTGACATAACTGTAAAGAGTGAATATGGAAAGGGAAGTGAGTTCTCTGTAATTATTCCGCAGGGTTTTACTTCCAATGAACCTTTTGCCGCTGTGAAAGATCCGGAGCAGAAAAAAGTGCTGGTTTATGAACGCCGCCTGGTTTATGCAAATTCCCTGGGCTGGACGCTTGGAAACCTTGGAATCCCAAATACCGTTGTTACAAATCCTGATGACTTTCGTGAGGCATTGGGTAAAGATGACTGGTATTTTTTATTCTCCGGTTATGG
>Ga0099364_10011824_pt1 | contig 11852 bp, 6 predicted proteins | sample TergutTh196P3_FD_73070 | JGI IMG/M metagenome (GOLD analysis project Ga0099364, IMG submission 73070) | Microcerotermes parvus P3 segment gut microbial communities from Pointe-Noire, Republic of the Congo - Th196 P3 | ecosystem: Host-associated > Arthropoda: Insects > Digestive system > Gut ...
CGAGATGACCCAGCAGCTGGCTGACGCCAGGGAACAGACAGAAAAAAGCCGCATCGCCCTGGAAGCTGCCAAAGTCTACCTTGAATCCGTCCTGGCCAATATGTCTGCAGGCGTCATTGTTCTGGATCACGCATTCCGGCTGGTCAGCTGCAACGAGTCTGTCGAACGAATTCTTTTGCAGGATTTTGAGCCTTATACTGGCAAGGCCCTGCAGGACATTGAAGGCCTGGGCACCTTCTCTGCAGAAGTCATTGATGCTTTTTCCGAGCTGGGCATTAAAACTGCCGCTCACGGCAGTGTGAACTGGCAGTGCCAGATCGTCATTCCACACCAGGTGTCTGGTGAAGAAGAAGCAGACGGCATCACGCTGCTTGCCCGCGGATCAAGACTGCCAGTTGAAGGCCAGGACGGCTATATTGTTGTTTTTGATGACGTAACTGACATCATCTCTGCCCAGCGCTCTCTGGCCTGGAGTGAAGTCGCCCATCGCCTGGCGCATGAAATCAAAAATCCGCTCACGCCCATTCAGCTGTCCGCCGAGCGTCTTCAGATGAAACTTAAAAACAAGCTGGAACAGAGTGATACAAAATTTCTGGACAAAAGCGTCTCCACCATCGTTGACCAGGTTGACGCCATGAAGCGCATGGTTGATGATTTCCGCAATTATGCACAGACCCCGACAGCCCAGCTGGCTCCACTGGACCTCAACAGCCTGGTCGATGATATCGTTCATCTGTACATCGGCGACAATACTCGCGATATAATCCGTAAAGATCTTTATTCCGGTTTGCCGGCAGTACTGGGAGACGCAGCCCAATTGCGACAGGTCATACACAACCTGCTCCAGAATGCGCTTGATGCGGTTGCCGAAGCCAGTGCTGAAAAACAAAATGATCCTTTTATTGATGTCATAACGGAAAAAGTCACGTATCATAATGCTGCAAACGAAATCTGCATTGCAGTGCGCCTTTCAGTCGTGGATAATGGACAGGGTTTCCAGCAAAAAATGCTTTCGCGGGTTTTTGAACCTTATGCGACAACCAAGGAACGGGGAACCGGACTTGGCATGGCAGTGGTCAAAAAAATCGTTGACGAGCATCAGGGGCGCATTGATGTAAGAAACCGACCAGACACAAATGGTGCCATCGTATCGATTTTGCTGTTACAGTTGGCATCTGGGACCGATTTAACCAAATCTTCACAGACTGTTTAAGAAAAGAAGCAACCCGGGCAGTTCACTATGGCAAATATACTGGTAGTTGATGATGAAATAGGTATACGGGAATTACTCTCTGAAATCCTCTCGGACGAGGGTCATGTCGTTCACCTGGCCGAAAACGCACAGCAGGCGCGGGAATTCCGCCGCAACGCAATCCCTGACCTTGTGCTCCTGGATATCTGGATGCCTGATACGGATGGCATATCGCTCCTGAAAGAATGGCGGCGCGAAGAGCTTTTAAGCATGCCAATCATCATCATGTCAGGGCACGCATCCATTGATACGGCTGTTGAAGCAACACGTCACGGCGCACTGGGCTTTCTCGAAAAACCGATTGCACTTCAAAAGCTTCTTAAAGCGGTTGAACACGGTCTGAGCACTTCCGCAAACAAAGTCCGGAGTGCAGCGGGTTCACTGGCAGAAGTGGCTGCGCGCGCTCCTGAAGCAGCTTCTGCCACAGCGAATATTTCAGCATCTGAAAAAGCGGTTGCCCAGGCGCGCGCCGATTTAATAGCGAACCCTGAAGCCCAGCTCAATTTCAACCTGCCCTTAAGGGAAGCGCGTGACAATTTTGAGCGCACTTACTTTGAATATCACCTGATCCTTGAAGGGGGTTCCATGACGCGTGTTGCTGAAAAAGCGGGGCTTGAGCGCACACACCTGTACAGAAAGCTAAAGCAGCTCAATGTTGAACCCCAAAAACTTCTGAAGAAAAACAGCTGAACTGGCGACAAAACAGCAGTCAGAATACGTTCTGCAGACTTTGTCCAGCCAGTCTGCTGCCAGTATTAACCGGACCCTGGCCGAAGCAGGGTTCCGCCCAAAAAACGCCATGCCTGACTGCGTGACAGCTCGCATGGAGTCGTTTATTAACAAAAATAAGGATGTCCAATGCGTTATGTAAATCTTGGAACAACAGGACTTCGCGTTTCTCCCATTTGTCTTGGCATGATGACTTATGGTTCACCCGAATGGCGCCCCTGGGTGCTCGACGAAGATGCGTCCAGGCCGTTTATACGCCGTGCAATCGAAGCTGGCATCAACTTCTTTGATACAGCAGACATGTATTCCAACGGCCTGTGTGAGGTTCTAACCGGAAAACTCGTCCTGGAGTTCGCCCGCCGTGAGGAAGTTGTTATTGCAACCAAGGGATTTTTTCATGTCTCTGAATCCGACATGACTTATGATGCCGCCTCGGCAAAGCGGGTGCGTTTGCCGCCGAACACCACTGGTCTTTCCAGAAAGCATCTCTTTCATGCTGTTGACGCATCATTAAAACGCCTTGGCACAGACTACATTGATCTGTACCAGATTCATCGCTGGGACCGTTCTACGCCGATTGAGGAAACCATGGAAGCACTGCATGATATCGTCAAATCCGGCAAGGTCCGCTATATCGGAGCTTCAAGCATGTGGGCCTGGCAATTTGCCAAGGCACAGCAGGTTGCGAAAGAAAACAACTGGACGCGTTTTGTTTCCATGCAGAATCACTATAACCTGATGTATCGTGAAGAAGAGCGTGAAATGATCCCTCTGTGCAAGGATCAGGGTGTTGCCCTGATTCCCTGGAGTCCGCTTGCGCGGGGTTTTCTTGCCGGAAACAGAAAGCCCGAGGACAAGGATGACAGTTCGACCAGTTCAGCAACAGTAAGAGCCAAAACGGACGAAATGGCACTGCGTCATTTCTACAATGACACTGCATTCAAAATTGTTGAAACGCTTTCCGGTGTTGCAAAAGCCAAGGGTCTTTCCAATGCGCAGGTTGCCTACGCCTGGCTTTTACACAAAGGGGTGACAGCCCCGATTGTCGGGACATCAAAAATGGAACAGCTCGAAGAAGCCATCTCTTCTGTTGGCGTCACACTCTCCAGAGAGGAAATGGCCGAGCTTGAGCGCCCGTATATTCCGGTCCCCATTCTGGGTCACACCTGACCTGATATTTCAGGCCTTTTTGCTCGCACCTCTTTTGGTGCTCCCCTTTTTGGCAGTGGCTGTCTTTTTAGCCACTGCCTTTTTTGTGGCTGTACGGGGTGCCGTTTTTTTTGCCGCTGCTTGAGCTTTTGCAGCTGGGGCTTCTGTCTTTGTTTTTCCGGCAGCAGCCTTCTTTTCCTCAAACATGAACTCAAGCCGGCCTTCTTTCCCCAGAACGAGGCTGGCTTTGAACGGACGCTTTGTCCGCTGCGAAACAAAACCTGCCAAAAGATCGGTCGTACCCTGGCTTAAGAGCTTTTTGATCTGTTCCGGCAGGATTTCCCGCTGGAGAATAATGCGTGCACTGCGAAAATCACAGGTCTTTGGCCTGGAAACCGCTTTTTCGCAGACGTAAGCCAGTGGCATCTCGAAGACGCCGTGTGAACATTTGGGGCAGGAACCCAGGGACTCCTTGCCTGAGAAATCGGCTTCGGCACCATCGGCTTCATCCTCTTTTGGCTGTCCGAAGTCAAATTCGAGTCTGTAGCCTGCCTTTTCCTCGTCGCGGACAATCCTGAGAATGGCATTGAAGGGCCGCCCTGTTTTTGAACGGAATCCCTGTAATGGGCCAATTTCTCCTTTTTCAAGGAGTTCTTCGACCTCTTCAATCGCGAAAGCCCGGCTGCCTGGCGTTTTTGAAATCGAAAAGTCGCAGGCCGTACAGGCAAAGCGGCGATAGTTTTCGCGTATGACTTTTTTACACTTGGGGCAGGGCGTTTTGAGTGTTGCATAGTCTCCCGGGATGGTTTCCTCGTCATATTCCTTGGCCCGCCTGACGATCGCCTGCGTCATTTGCGCAATTTCTTTCATGAACGATTCGCGACTGATTTCGCCTTTTTCCATCTGCGAGAGCTTGTACTCCCATTCGCCGGTCAGTTCGGGCCTGGTCAGTTCGTTTATGCCAAGCCCGTGCAAAAGCGTCATCAGCTGAAACGCCTTCGGTGTTGGCTGCAGGTCCCGCCCTTCCCTGATGAGATATTTTTCCGACAGGAGTCCTTCAATAGTGGCCGCACGCGTGGCCGGCGTACCCAGGCCTTTTCCGGTCATTGCCTCGCGCAGTTCGTCGTCGAGCAGCCTGCCGGCTCCTTCCATGGCCGAGAGCAGTGTCGCTTCCGTATAACGGGCGGGAGCTCTTGTTGCGTGCGCCTGAAGTTCGACCTGTTTTGTCTGAATGGTCTCGCCAGCTGATACAGGGACCAAAATCCTGTCTTTTTCGTTACTGGCATCGACTGCGGCATCTTTGCCGTAAACTGCAAGCCAGCCCGGCTTTGTCATCACTCTGCCTTCGCTGCGAAAACGATGTCCGGCAACATCTGTAAAGCGCGTTGTAACGAGAAATTCGGCTGCCGGGAAAAATATCGCCAGAAAGCGCCGTACGACCAGGTCATACAGGCGCTGCTCGGCTTCGGACAGATTTGCCGGCAGTTGTGTGGTGGGTACAATAGCAAAGTGATCCGAGATTTTACGGTTGTCAAAAACACGCTTGTTGGGGCGAATCCATTTGTTTTCCAGAATCTGTTTTGCAAAGGGCGAGACAGGGCCGTAGCTGACCAGGCTGCCTGCAGCCTGCTTTGCCATTTCCAGGTAGTCTTCGGGCAGGTGTCTCGAATCGGTTCTTGGATAGGTCAGAACTTTGTGCCGTTCATACAGTGCCTGCGCGAGCGCGAGCGTATTTTTTGCAGAAAATCCGAAGCGTGCATTGGCTTCTCTTTGCAGGCTGGTCAGATCAAAAAGTGCCGGAGAGTTCGATGTCGTCGGCCGGGAGTCTTCGGTAACAGTTCCGGGTTTGCCTTTGCAGTCATTCACAATGGCTGCCGCTGCTGCCTCGCTCCAGATGCGCTCGGCTCTGAGTTCGTTATCTGCTTCATTCTTTCTGAATTTTGGGTCGAACCAGCGTCCTTCATAGATGCCTTGCGCACAGGTGAACTGTGCGTGTACTTCCCAGTATTCCCGCGAGACAAAACGTCTGATGCTTTCTTCACGTGCGACAACGATCGACAGTGTTGGCGTCTGCACTCTTCCGACTGTCGTCAGGAAGAATCCGCCTTCCTGGGAGTTGAAGGCTGTCATCGCCCGTGTACCGTTAATGCCTATCAGCCAGTCTGCTTCCGAGCGTGAGCGTGCAGCATCGGCCAGTGGCTGCATTTCTTCGTCGCTGCGCAGGTTTTTGAATGCGGTAACAATAGCTGTCGGCGTCATGGACTGCAGCCAGAGGCGCCTGACTGGCTGCTTTGCTTTCGTATACTGTGTGATCAGCCGGAATATCAGTTCGCCTTCGCGACCTGCATCGCAGGCATTGATGATGCCGGTAATATCTTTTCTTCTGATTAGCCGGCTGAGAAGTTTAAGGCGTGCTTCAGTGCGGGAAATGGGATGCAGATCAAACTGCGGCGGGATAACCGGCAGGTTTGCAAAGCTCCATTTCCCGCGCTTGACCTCATATTCGTCAGGTGCAGCAAGTTCAACCAGATGGCCGACCGCTGAGGTCAGCACATATTCGTCCGATTCAAAATAATCAGCGTGCCTGGTAAAGCCTCCCAGGGTTTTTGCAATATCGTTTGCAACTGACGGCTTTTCTGCAATGATCAGTGTCTTTCCCATAAAACTTGAAATCTGCAACTGTTGGTTATTTTCCGAATAATAGCACTTCCCATTAATTACGGGTGTTTTCTGTACAAAATCCCGTCGCGCTGCTTTTATTTACTGCATAACATGGGCATTTGCGCTTCAGACATTTTGCAATATTTATAACGGGAAACAATTTAACAGGATGCGACTGCTCTACATCCGTTTGAAGTTAAAAGTTCTCACGCGCACCAGCGGGTTGCTGCCATAGACCGGGGGGATGCTTCCAGTCTGTTTACCTTGAGTAACGCACGAGGGTGAAGTGGCATCACTTTGTCAGGCCGAATTTTAAATGAAGTGCTGATTCTGTTGCCGCGAAATGTATCCGATATCTGGTTCGGCTGAATTTTATACGAAATTCTGTTTCTTTTGCAAAATTTCCGGGGTTGCGACCTGGATGAGGGTCAAACCTGTACCGCTATATCGGATTTTGCTGGCTGTGTGTCCAGCTTGTGGCAATCAAAACCGCACTTTCAGAAGTTCCGCACAGCGACTTTGCCATTGCCGGCAATCTTTGACGGCAATGGCAGTAACCGGCAGGAGGATTCTGTGCTTTTAATGGAATCTGCCCGAGAAACAAACACCAGTATTGAACCAGTACAGCCTGGTGGTGCAGGGGCAGGAAGATTTGCCAAAGTTATCGTCAGTTCTGAGGGATTTATTGTACAGTTCGGGTTAAAAAAAACTTTGCTACCACTGATAAAAGTGGCTCACGGTGCCTTGTGTTTTCGCTGTTGCTCAGGCTTCAGGTAGCGAAGCTGAAATAACCCCAATTGCTTCCAGGAATTATTTTCAGGAAGGGCCGGCTGACTTTTGAAAAGTGTTATAATGGGCAAGAATTATCGTTTGTAAAACCTGGCAGTAAAAGGAAGTAAAAATGAGTAACAAAACAGAAAAGTGCGCTTTTGAGAATCTGACACCCATAAGCAGTACGGCATTTCAACAGGAAAAACCAGACAGTAAACCCATGACTGAAGCAAGACCTGTAACTCACTACGAACTGGATGCCCGGCTTTCTGCAACGGAAGCCCGGATGGATGCCCGTATTGACCGCATTGAGGCTACTGTTGAGGTGATCAGAAAAGGCTCTGAAAAAATTCTTCGCGACAATGAAAATATGCGAAAAGAAATTCGTGAAGAAATGAAGGCAATTCGAACTGACGTAAGAGCTGAAACAAACAGCGCAAAACGGGAATTTCGCGCCATTTCCTTCGGCCTTCTGCTCGCAATGCTGACAACAGTGTTTGCAGTAATGCAAATTAATTCATCCCTTATATCCGGTACAATATCTGCCGTGCAGCACGGTATTGCCACATCCGAGCAGGCTCAGGATATGAGGAAAATGATGGAAGTCACAATATCCGAAGTCCAGGATATAAGAAAAGAGCTTGCAGCGGCACGAAGCCTGAAAAACCAGGCTGCCAGAAATAACTGACGCTGTTTGAGTTCGCTCTCTCAAATGCAAAAAACCGGCTTGAAGTTTTGAGTCGGTTTTCCTGTTTTACAGGCTTGCCATCAAAACCTCCACACAAGCTTCAATGCCGTTTGTGCGCCGCAGTTCATTACCGGACAAAAATCTTTTTTCTCGCATATCAGCTGGTCTGCCCCTTTGTATTTTCGGTGCCTGCGTAGACTTCAGGCAACGAAGATGAAAGAATCCCGTTTCTTCCAGGAAGCGCCGGGTGTTTTTTGCAAAGTTTTTTGCCTTTTGCAAAAAGATGGCGAATTCTTTTCCGGATGCAAGACATACCCCATCCGGATGAGCCTGAAACCTCAGGCAAAGACATGTTTCTGCGTGAAATTTCCCCTCAATATTTTGCGCACATTACCTGCTCTTCCGAAAAAAACCGGCCTGCCTGTAAAACCCAATAAAAACCCCGGCATATATCCAGGGTCATGACTGGCCTGGTGCAGACCTGTCAGGCTTTTGCACTTATGAAGTGTCCGGCCAGACTGTTCAGTGTTTTCGTTATTTCCAGTGCAGTCTCCGAAGGAAACTGTCTGATTACTTCTCCCGTCTGGCGGTTTATCATTTTTACAACCAGCTCTCCAATATCGTCGTCAACTTCAAAACGCAGATCTGACGGACTTTTTTCCAGTACATCGCTGATATGTTTTACCGCTTTCGCGACATCTTCGACATTCGGTTTCATTTGCAGCACTGACGCCATTTCATCAGGTTGATATCTTGCACGACTGATATAACCTGCCACAGCCTCAGGTGCTGCTTTTTGAGGTGTAGCTGACACGCCCGCCGCCGGACTCAACTGGAGTAGCGTACTGCCTATTGTTCTGAGTTCCATATTTTCTCTCCCGTCCTTGTGACAACTCCCCAGGTAACTTTCGCTATCCGGGGTTGCCCTGTTTCGCCGATGACTGCGTCACTCGTCTTTTTTTAAGGCGGACAAGTCTGCCTCTTCTGCCTGCTCCTGTTTCGCTTTTGACAATGTCTTGCCTTCTGCCTTACAAAGAAGTTTCGCTCGCTTTTACCTTGCACTCTTTTTTAAAGTGTCTCATTGTCATTTAGCTCAACCAGAGCCTCTTCCTAGCAGATGCCGGGGACCGCTGATTCAGCAGATCCCCTTTATTGCCTTATCTGATCAGTGACAATACATTCTGCGGCATCTGGTTGGCCTGCGCGAGCATAGCGATACCCGCCTGCTGCAGGATGGTTGCTCTGGAAAGATTCGCTGTTTCCTGCGCAAAATCTGCATCTTCAATACGGCTTCTTGCGTTGGTGGTATTCTCTGAATTCACCTCAAGGTTTCTGATGGTGGATTCAAAGCGTGACTGCAGTGCACCGTAACGAGCCATTTCCTTGTTGATGAGATTGATACCTGCATCTGCAATCGCAATCGCCAGCTGGGCATTTTTGAAAGTTGTCACATCAATGGATGCAACTTCATGCAAGATCGATGAACCTGTTAACACAGTTGTTGCCTGCTGGTGTGCAACACCGAATGCACCAGCAACATCTGAGGCGAGTGCGTAGGACGCGCTGGAGTCATAAGTCACCACTCCTTTGACATAAACTGTCGCAATATCGCCGCCAGCGGTAACTGCAGCCATGGTGACTGGAGTTTGCAGCGTTCCTGCTGCTGCGTACGTTGTTAATGATCCTGCACCAGCACCAGCACCTGTTTCCAGTGCACTAGCCATGTTGATATCGTTTCCATTTGCATTAACCAGTTTGATTCCCTGGTTAACAGCATCCCATTCAGCAGTCACGCCTGTTTTGGAAGACTGTGCATTGAATGCGTTGATTGCCGCAGCATAGCCATCCGAAGTGGTAAGGTCAGATACAGTAAAAGATACAGTTACCGCATTGTCATCACCGTTTTCTGAAGCAAGCGTATAGGAATGTGCCTCGCCAACTGCAGTTGTTTTAAACAGCACTTCTGTTCGGGCTGTCGCAGTCACGCCTGTCTTGTCGGAAACCACGTTGACCAGTGCAGCCAGTTGCTGTGCAGTTGTTCCTCTTGATTTTCCAACACCAGCAGCTGATGCTGTGGTTGTTACGGATTCTGTACCCAAGTAACCACTGATGGTGATTTCCTGCTCTACGACTGAAGCATTTATCCCTCCGGCAAATTTTGCATCTGCTTTAGATGTTGATGCTGCCTGGGCATTCGCCTGAACGCGATGCGTACCATAGACGCTGGTCTTGAAATTCATGCCGTTGGCAGTTATCAGTTCGCCTGCATTTGCGCCTACCTGGAAGTTTTGCGCACCCATCGTGCCATCAAGCAGGTTCTGCCCGTTAAACGAAGTCGTCATCGCAATACGGTTCAGTTCAGCAGCCAGCTGACCGACTTCATCCTGGATTGCCTGGCGATCCAAAGATGCATTGGTTGCGTTGGAGGCCTGAACAGCCAGAGTACGAATACGCTGGAGCATGTCAGCTGAAGTTGACAGTGCGCCTTCGGCAGTCTGACCAAGAGAGATACCGTCACGTGCATTCCTGATCGCCTGGTTCATACCATTGACCTGTGTGGTCATGCGCGATGAAATACCCAGACCTGCAGCATCATCTTTTGCGCTGTTGATGCGCTTACCCGATGCAAGACGCTCCAAAGAAGTTGCCAGGGCATTCTGAGAAGTATTCAGATGGCGCTGCGAATTCAGTGACGGGATATTAGTGTTAATAATTTGAGGCATGACGCTCTCCTTTCCATTTATCACTTTGTTTTGAAATTGCCCGCCTGCTGAAAAAACTAGGTAAGCAATTGAATTTAAAGACTTTTTTGCATTTGCTCTTCACATCGCTATAGCAGGAAGGTGGTGCAATGTTGTCTCTCTGTTTAAGCACTTAACGGAATTTGGAGGGAAAAATTTAGGGTCGGGCCTAACACATTTTTCAAAATAGTCAAAGAAAGAGTACAGGGGCAAACACCCTTCTATTCATCGCTTTGAAAAAACACCCATATATTTCAGCAGCTTACAAAATGAGGCTGTTGAAAAAAATATTGCAAAAATAAACGAAAAAAATTTGATTTTTTTTTGATTTTTTTTCTGATGCTGCCTAAAAAAGTAGCAATTGGAAGAAAAGGAGGTGGGAGAAGGCCGATTTTTCGGGTATACCCGGGTGCGGTTGTTGATAAAAAAACAATGCCGTCCGGCCTGCAGTGTTCAAATCCGGAAAACCTGGCTCTACCCATGCGTCGTCATTTGCGCATTCGGATTTGCAATTTGAGGAATGCAACGCAGCAGGGAAAGTGACAGTAATGATTGATAGGGCAAGAGAAGAAGGAAGTGATTCGGCAGATTCGACCGGAAATAGCGCTCAACATGGCAGCACCGCTCAAACAGTCCGGCAGGAAAATGCTTTTTGCGTCTGGGGCTGACGTGTGTGAACTGCAATAGTGCAGTCCTGAAGCTTTCAAAATGACGTATAATTTCCCGACTTGGGCATTTTTTCAGAAACTCTTTTATCGCGACTTCCCAGCATGAGCAAGCACGACTTTGCCGTACTCTTTCAGCCGCATCTTTTTCCTTCCCGCCTGACTCCAGAGTTTATCCGCTTTGCTCTTCTGCTAAACGGAGCTGACTTTGCGATGCATAACCCGGACGAGCCTCTGCGCTACCTGGAACTGGGATCTGGGCAACAGGATCGCATCAATTTACACGCTGCTGCCATGCCGGACTGGCAGTTCTACGGCTTGTGCGATCACCCGGCAGCTGCGCAACAGGCAAAAAAGACTGCAGTTGCTGCAGGACTTGAAGCCACCATTATGGATATCAGCATTGAAAGTTTTGCAGAACAGGGTATCCAGAACAACCTTCCGCTTTTTGACGTCATCGCCATTGACCGGGCATGGAGTACAGTCAGTGAAGAAGAGCGGCAGCATCTGCTGGCCATTACAGGACGACACATCAAACCGGGGGGTATTATTTGCCTGGGCTATCACGCCATGCCAGGCTGCGTGCCTCTCGTGCCGTTACGTGATCTCATGCTCCAGCAGACAGCAGCATCCGCCAGCGATGGCAAGGCAGACCCCTTTGTGACTTTACAGGCACTCTATTTTACTGATACCTACGCTGAAGAAGCCGACTCCGGTTTTTTTGCCCAGGTGCCCACATCCAGACAGTACCTTGAAAGCATCAAGCTAACGCCGTTTGAACAGCTGCAAAGAGACTGGCTCAATCCTGACTGGAAGCCTTTTTATTTTGCTGACATCTCACAGCAAATGGAAACGGTTCGCTGTCGCTTTGCCGCTTCGCTCAATCTTTCCTCGCAGCTTGATATGTGCCTGCCCGAAGGCACCGTACCGCTTTTACATCAGGAGGAAGACCCCGTCCTGCGTGAAACGATCCGGGACTTCGGACTCAATCAGCATACACGACTGGACCTTTTTGCCCGCGGGATTTCCCTTGTCGACCCGGCATCTGTTACAGAGCGGCTCGAAGCAGTGCCATTTGGCCTGACGCTCCCACTTGAGGCTATTGATTCAGTTGTTCTGCCATCTCCTTTGGGTGATTTGCATTTTGACGATGAAATCTATACTCTTTTTCTCAAAGCGCTTTCTGAAGACAGTTA
>Ga0099364_10011825_pt1 | contig 11851 bp, 8 predicted proteins | sample TergutTh196P3_FD_73070 | JGI IMG/M metagenome (GOLD analysis project Ga0099364, IMG submission 73070) | Microcerotermes parvus P3 segment gut microbial communities from Pointe-Noire, Republic of the Congo - Th196 P3 | ecosystem: Host-associated > Arthropoda: Insects > Digestive system > Gut ...
CCTCCAAAATAAAAAATAAATTATAAAAAACAAATAAAAAATTAAAGATGCATTATTTTTTTATCAGTTCATCTATCTCCGCTATTGTGCCTGCCGCATAACAGAGAATTTCGGCTGTATTTACAGCACCGGCTGTATCTGCTGCTGTAAAATCTTTCCAGAGCCCCTGTAAAACTTTTCCAGGCCCTGCTTCAAGCAATGTCTTCGGCTCATGCATGGTTATGGCCGCTTCCACGTCAGTCCACCTGACGCTCTCTGTAATCTGCCTGAGCGCCAGAGCTTTTGCTTCAACACCGCTTTGTACCTGCTTTCCTGTAACATTGGAGAAAACCGGAATCACCGGATCATGGAAATTAACTTTTTCCAGCGCCGGAACAAAAGCGTCAGCCGCAGCTTTCATCAGCGGTGAATGGAAGGGGCCGCCCACCTGCAGCCTGATAACACGCCTGGCCCCTGCTTCAAGGAAAAGTTTTTCTGCCTTATCCAGTGCGGCGCTGCTGCCTGACACGACAGTCTGTTTGGGCGAATTAAAATTAGCCGCATAAAGATCATTTAAACCTTCATCAGCCCATTTGGTGATGAGTGTCTCTACCTGAGAAGGAGCCAGTCCAATAACCGCCGCCATGCCAGGTGCATCTTTTCCTGTGGAATTAATTTTTTCCACCGCCATCTGCATGGCCTTGCCCCTCTCTGTAACAAGGGAAAGACAATCTTCTTCGCTTATGACTTTAGCAGCTGTCAGAGCTGCATATTCGCCCAGGCTGAAACCGGCAGAGCCATGGACATTGATCCCCTTCAGTTCCAGATACTTTGCCGCGGCCAGGTTGGCCAGTGTAATTGCCGGTTGGGAAATATCTGTCCTTTTTAGCTCTTCCGGACTTGAATTACGAAGCAGATCAGCCATGTCCTTTCCGGTAATATCCGAAGCCATGGAAAATAGCTGTTTCAGTTCCGGCATTGCCTCCAGTAAATCCAGAGCCATCCCGGGATACTGTGCACCCTGACCGGGAAATATATAAAAAGTTTTTCCGATTGGTTTTACCATACTATCAGATTACCGCCATAAGTTAGTCCGCTTCCAAACCCCACTGTGAGAATCAGATCGCCCCGCTTTATCCTTCCGCTCCGGTTTAGTTCATCAAGAGCAATGGGGATGGAAGCAGCCGAAGTATTTGCAAATTCTTCTATATTAAGAAAGCATTTTTCCTCAGGGATTTTCAGGCGTTTTGCCGCAGCCTGTATAATTCTGGCATTTGCCTGATGGGGCACAATCCAGGTTACATCGTCAACAGAAATTTCTTCCATAAACAGTATTTCGCTTATAGTGTCAGTTATTGCCTTAACCGCAAAGTTATAAACCGCCTGACCGTTTATATCTACATGAATAGGTATGTCTATTGTTTCTCCTTCCATATAAGGATACCGTGAACCGCCCCTCAAAAAAACAATATGCTCTGCCCCCGACCCATCAGACCTAAGAATAGTTCTGATCAACCCCCTCTTACCTGACCCTTCGCAAGGAGCCGATGTTTTCTCCAGAATTGCCGCCCCCGCACCGTCCCCGAAAAGAATGCAGCTTGAACGGTCTTGCCAGTCAACAAATTTACTAAGCACCTCCGAACCAATAACCAATATACGCTTCCTGTCCCCCGTCGAAAGCAGTCCTGCCGCTATTTCCAGACTGTAAATAAAACCCGTACATGCGGCGCTTACATCAAAAGCCCCCGCCCTGGCAGCCCCCAGTTTTTCCTGAACAATGCAGGCTGTAGAGGGAGACCCGAAATAATCGGATGTTGCCGTTGCAACAATGATCATGTCCAGAGTAAGAGGGTCGGGATTCTCCAGTTGAGCCATGGCATCCCGTGCCGCTTCCAGAGCCAAGTCGCTCGCCGCAACATCCTCTCCAGCTATGTATCTTGAACCAATACCCGTATGAGAGCGAATCCACTCATCACTTGTGTCAATATCTTTTGCCAGTTCATCATTTGTCACACGCCGGGGTGGTACAGCCCTCCCAGTGGCAACTATCTCATAAGCCATCTTACCTCACATATCACAAAAATGACAAAAAATAACTATTTGTCATATTAGCGATTATTTCAGGATTTGTCAATTATCAGATTTGACATTGTCAACGACATTGCAGAACTTACTTTTACTTAGACAAGGAAATCAAAAAAAGGTTGATAAGATAAATAGTTTTTTCAATGAATACAAAAACCCGCCCCCAAAGGCGGTAATTAGATCAAAAAACTATGGGTGTTTGCGACACTCGAAGAGTGTCCGCAAACACCTTCGATCGGCGGCGTTTCAATGCCGCTGATCGGGAATGTAAACGCCGTTTTAATGGCGTTTACATTAGTAATCCATTCCTCCCATGCCGCCCATTCCGCCGCCGGGCATCGGCATCGGATCTTTCTTCTCGGGGACATCGGTGATGGCACATTCGGTTAAAAGAAGCAGGCTCGCTACGGAAGCGGCATTCTGCAGGGCGGAGCGGGTAACCTTGGCCGGGTCAATAATGCCGGCTTTGATCATGTCAGTCCATTCCATCTTTGCGGCGTCAAAGCCAATGCCTTTCTTTTCGGCTCTGGCTTTTTCTGCGATAACCGCGCCGTCTCTTCCTGCGTTTTCAGCAATCTGGCGGAGGGGTTCTTCGAGGGCACGCCTTACAATCTTAAAGCCCACTTTTTCATCATCGGAGAGGGTTGAGGTGTCAGCCTTGTCCAGAGCAAGTTCCGCCTGGATAAGGGCAATAGCGCCGCCTGCAACAATGCCTTCGTCAATGGCCGCGCGGGTTGCTGACAGGGCATCTTCGACACGGTGTTTCTTTTCCTTGAGTTCCACTTCAGTGGCGGCACCCACGTTGATTACCGCTACGCCGCCGGCGAGTTTTGCAAGCCTCTCGTGAAGTTTTTCCTTGTCGTAGTCGCTGGTTGTTTCTTCTATCTGGGCCTTGATCTGGGCAATCCTGTCCTGGATGTCCTTGTTCTTACCCGCACCGTTAATGATTGTAGTATTGTCTTTGTCGATCTTGATGGTCTTAGCCTTACCGAGCTGGGAAAGATCGGTGTTTTCCAGTTTAAGCCCAAGCTCATCAGAAATGACTTCGCCTCCGGTGAGGATGGCAATGTCTTCCAGCATGGCCTTGCGGCGGTCGCCGAAACCGGGAGCTTTTACCACGCAGGTACGAAGCGTGCCGCGGAGGCTGTTCACTACCAGGGTGGAGAGTGCTTCGCCGTCACAGTCTTCGGCAATGATCAGAAGAGCCTTGCCGCTCTGGGCGACTTTTTCCAGCAGGGGAAGGATATCTTTCATGCTGGAGATTTTCTTGTCATGAATAAGAATGTACATGTCTTCGTAGACGCAGGTCATAGTGTCCCTGTCGGTAACGAAATAGGCGGAAATATAACCGCGGTCAAACTGCATGCCTTCCACGAAGTCTATGCTGGTGTCCATGGTCTTGGATTCTTCAACTGTGATGACCCCGTCCTTCCCGACTTTCTCCATGGCATCTGCAATGGTATTGCCGATTTCCTTGTCGTTGTTGGCGGAAACTGACGCAACATGAGAAATTTCTTCCTTATCATTGATTTTCTTCGAATTTTTCCTGATTTCATCGACGGCTATTGCTACAGCTTTGTCAATGCCGCGTTTCATCTCCAGGGGAGTTATACCTGCCGCAACGGCTTTAAGGCCTTCTTTTACCATAGAGTAGGCCAGGACAGTGGCAGTGGTGGTGCCGTCTCCGGCTACATCATTTGTTTTTGTGGCTACTTCTTTAAGAAGCTGGGCACCCATGTTTTCATAAGCATCGGCCAGTTCAATTTCTTTCGCTACCGAAACCCCGTCCTTGGTTACTGTGGGGGCGCCAAACTTCTTGTCCAATAGGACATTCCGCCCCTTGGGGCCCAGAGTTACCTTTACAGCCTGGGAAATCTGCTCAACCCCGGCCAGTAGTTTCCGGCGGGCATCTTCGTTGAACAATAACTGTTTTGCCATTTCTTATTCTCCTCTTCTTGTTTCCCGTCTACCGGCACATTTTCTGACTGTGCCTGTGAAACCGGTTTAATATGATTATTTTGCCTCTGCCACAGGAAGTTAAACTTCCCAACGGGAGGTCGTCTATAAAGTATCAAATTGAGGGATTTTAGGCAAGAGGATTCATCTGAATTTTTTTTTGTTTTTTTATGGGGGGCTATTGCATCATAATAAATATACTGGTATAATGGCCTTCCAGTACTAAAAGATTTTAGTTTATATTACCATTAGGGAGTAATTCAATGAAAAGAGCGTATGTCGGATGGATTTTATTGGTTTTATTTGCAATATTCGGAATGTCTGCCACATGTATCACATTTCCGGATGGGTATGAGGGAACAGTTCCTCCCGGAACTCAGGCTTCTACAGCACGTACACCAGCACGGGCAACCGGGCCGGCACCCAGTCAGGAAGAGATGACTGCATATAATGCAGAAGTGCATAGGGCTGCCATCGCAAGGAACATGATCATAGAGTTTGAAGGATATGCCTTATTACCTTCAGAATGGCAAGCAGCCGAGAATCTGTTCAATCAGGCTTCTGATCAGAGTGATATTTCAACTTCTCAGAGCACCAGAGATTCTACTTCCCGGTATGCAAGATCTGCGGATGCTTTTGAGAATCTTGAAAGAGCTACCCTGACCAGGTATTACGAGAACATGGAAGCGGAGCTGTTAAGGGCTCGCAATGCAGCCATAGCAGCCGGAGCCATGCAATATGCACCCGATCTTCTTGCCCAGTCGGATTTTGTTCTTAACAGTGCAGGCTGGAAATATGGATACGGCGACTATAGCGGCGCCCAGGATGATGCAAGGACAGCTCTGGCAATGTATAATGCATTAACAGTCTGGCTTGGTGCCTATACTGCAAGACAGGAAGTAGTCCATTTGGCAGAAGATCTGGCTCCCGAAGTATTCTTCAGAGCAGACATTGTATTTGCCAGCTCCATGAACAGTTGGAATGCCGGGAACTATGCCGCCGCTCAGGACAACGCCCGTTTTGCACATTCGATGTATTATGCAATTGGAGTCGGGATAGACGCCTATATATCAAGGGAATATTAATCAATCAAAGCGGCTTAAGGAACACCTGGTCTTTAAACACCTTGTGTTTTTAAGCCGCAATGGTTTCCTTCCAGATTGACACAGACATTTTTCATTATAGAATTTCAATATCCAATCCATAATTTTCGAGGGGTAGAGTAGTATTGCTTCATATATACTCTGATGGAAGCTGTTCAGGTAATCCTGGAGCCGGCGGCTGGGCCTATGTAATGGTTATAAAGACCTTCCAGGGTGATTCAATTATCTCCAGAGACAGCGGCGGTGTGCCGGATACTACAAATAACAGGATGGAACTCCTGGCAGTCATAAACGCTCTTGAAGCATTAAACGAGATGTCTAATTTGCCCCGGGCTATTTCCCTTTATACAGATTCCCAATATGTTCAGAAAGGCATTACCGAATGGATAAACCAATGGAAGCGGAACCAGTGGCGTACCAGTGATAAAAAACAAGTAAAGAATCAGGATCTGTGGCAGAAGCTGGACGCCCTCTCTACGGACTTACAGTCAGGAGAGTTTACCATTTCCTATAAATGGGTAAAAGGCCATGAAGGTAATGTTTATAATGAACTCTGTGATAAAATGGCCAGGCAAGCTATTGCATCATTATTGTGATAATGGTATAATTTACCCTGTTAATGTTGATGTAATTTAACATAAAATGGAGTTTTTTCGGATCTTCACCGTTTTACTTAAAACTCAATAAAAAGAAGGAAGCTATTCTATGAAAAGAAAGTATGTCGGATGGATTCTGGTAATCTTGTTGGCTATATTTGGCGTATCTGCCACTTGTATAACATTCCCGTATGAGGAGGAGGCTCCGGTTACCCTGGTTCCCGATGAGCCTGTCCCGGTACCGACTCCGGTACCCACTCCCACGCCGGCTCCAACGCCTACACCTACACCGGTGCCCAGGCCTACACCTACACCGGTGCCCAGGCCTACACCTACACCGGTGCCCACCCCGACCCCAACTCCGGTTCCGAGGCCCACACCCACACCAGTGCCCACACCCACGCCTACACCGACTCCTACGCCAACACCCGCACCTGCACCCACACCTGCTCCTACACCAGCACCGACTCCTGTACCAGAACCGACACCTGCTCCCACACCAGCGCCTGCACCTACTCCGGCACCAGAACCGACACCTGCTCCCGCGCCAACTCCGACACCAGCGCCTGCTCCGGCACCCACCCCAGCCCCAGCCCCAGCACCTACTCATGCTGAGATGATCACCCTGGAAGATGCAAGAATCAGAGCTTTTTCAGCCAGGGACATGGCCGCAATCAATAATAGTCAGGAGAATTTTCCTAACGAATGGCAATCTGCCAATTCTTTATTAAATCTGGCAGAAGCCCGGAGAGATATTTCCAGTTCTGAAAGACTTCACGAATCCGCCGCCCGTTATATAACAGCGGCAGAGGTATTTGAGGAGCTTTCCTATGATTCTTACATGGTTGAGGAAGCCCGCCGGGAAGCCTCAAGAAGAAAGGCACTTGCAGAAACCCAGCGGCAAAGGGCAATAGATGCCAATGCCGATACAGTAGCTCCGGATGTTTTCAACCCTGCAAATGACAGGTATGTCGAGGCAAACACTGCATACGATGAATCCAAATACGATGATGCTACCAGACTGTATTCTGAAAGCGAATCCATGTTCTCTTCGGCAGCTCAAACCTCTCAGGACAGACAGCGTGCGGATGCAGAGAGACGTGCGGAGGCTGAAAGGCAGGCTGCTGCTGATAGGCTTGCTGCAGAACAGCGAGCCGCTGCAGAAAGGCAGGCCGAGGCCGAAAGGCAAGCTGCCGCTGATAGGCTTGCTGCCGAACAGCGAGCAGCCGCAGAAAGGCAAGCCGCTGAACAACAAGCCGCCGCCGAAAGGCTTGCTGCAGAACAGCGAGCTGCCACTGAGCGGCGAACTGCTGCAGAAACCCAGCGGCAGAGAGCCATCAGTAGTGGAGCCAATGTGGCTGCCCGTGATGATTTTAACTCCGCAGAAGAAAAATTTAATCAGGCAAATACTGCCTTCAATCAGTCCAGATATCAGGAATCGATTCCCCTCTTTACAGAGAGTGAATCCATGTATGCTTCGGCCAGTTCACAGGCAGAAGCCCAGAGGCAGATCGCTGAAGCAAGGCGAACCGCTGCCAATGCAGAGCGTCAAAGAGCAAGGGATGTGGGGGCAGAAACTGCCGCCAGAGATGAGTTCAATGCCGCGGAATCAAGGCTGAATCAGGGAAATACAGCTTTCCAGGAATTTAGGTATCAGGAAGCTGCTTCACTCTTTGCGGAAAGCGAGAATATGTTTGCTGCAGCAGGTTCCAGCGCTCAGAGTCAAAGACAGATAGCTGAGGGACGACAGGCTTCGGCCAATACCCAACGACAGAGAGCAATGGATGCAGGAGCCAACATAGCGGCAAGGGAAGAGTTCAATGCCGCTGATGCAAGACTGGCTCAGGCTAACACGGCTTTTGAAAATACCAGATATGGGGATGCAGCCGCCTTATATTCAGAAAGCGAAAACATGTTCGTTTCCGCCGCTTCATTGACCCAGGATAGGCGTCAAACAGCTTTACAGAGGCAGGCTTCGGCCAACGCCCAGAGGCAGAGGGCTCTTGATTCCAGAGCGAATATTGCAGCTCCCGAAGAATTCAATCCCGCTGATACAAGATTAAATCAGGCTAATACTACCTTTGGTGAGAGTAGGTATCAGGAATCAGTCCCTCTTTATACAGAAAGTGAAAATATGTTTGGTAATGCCATTTCCCGGACTCAGGAGAGACAGCAGGCCGCAACTCAGAGGCAGACTGCTGCTAACACTCAAAGGCAAAATGCACTGGATAACCGGGCCAATATAGCTGCCAGAGACGACTTTAACTCCGCAGAAACCAGGTTTAATCAGGCCGGTACTGCTTTTAATGAGTACAGGTACCAGGACGCTTCCTCCCTTTACTCGGAGAGCGAAAGAATGTATGTCGCTGCCGACTTACTTGCCAGGCAGTTACGTGATATCGCCGAAGAAGCTCTGAACAGAGCCAATCAGAGAATGGCGGAAAGTGAAGAAACCGCCAGAAATGCAGAAGCAATTATTAGAGGAGGTACTCCATGAGCCGGAAATTAATTATCTTATTGGCAGTATTTTTTATGCTGGGTGGACTGGCAATTTTTATCAGTGCAGAAGATCCAGGAGTATCCACAATCATAAGAAACAACGAATTTTTTCTTGAGAGTGTGCGTTTAACCAATTTGGCCAACCTGGCTTTTGAAGAAGGTGATTACGAAGCTTCTTACGAGTACTCAATGGAGGCAATTCGTAATGCAAATCTTTCGGACGAGTATGTCTTTTTGCAACTCAAAATCAGGGAATGTAATACCGCGATAGCCGCAGCACAGAGAAGACTGGATTTTGCCGATTCAATTGATGCTTCCGAGAGGTATCCTTTTGAGTATGCCAGAGCGAGGAATTCATTTGATGCCGCAATCAACTATCGTAATGCAGGAGAATGGGATAATGCCATCTACTCTGCAAACCAGGTGGTTTTGGCCCTTGTAGGAATTTTACCTGAAGACGATGATCCTCCCGCAATTGCAGTCGCACCTGAACCAGCGCCCGCTCCCGCACCGGCACCTGCTCCCGCACCCGCGCCAGCTCCTGCTCCTGCTCCTGCGCCAGCACCCGCACCCGCACCTGCTCCTGAGCCAGCACCCGCACCCGCACCCGCACCTGCTCCCGCCCCAGCACCTGAGCCTGCTCCTGCACCTGCTCCTACCCCAGCACCTGCTCCCGCGCCCGCTCCTACCCCGGCACCTGAGCCAGCACCTGCGCCAGCACCTGCGCCTACGCCTGAACCTGCACCAGCGCCAGCACCGGCACCCACTCCTGCACCAGCACCTGCGCCAGCACCAGCGCCTGCTCCTGCGCCCGCTCCTGTTGTTGCCAGACCTGTTATTAATATACCGTTATACTATTTAAACCCTGATTATTTCCCTGCTGAAGGATCGCCTTCTGTTCCACTTTCCGCAATGTTACCAATGCTTCCAGGGCAGTACACAGTAAGACCGTGGAGTCAGACCGGAGATAGTTTCTGGACCATAGCAGGCAGACCCTGGGTATACAACGATCCCTGGAGATGGAGGGTCTTGTACGAGGCAAACAGAAATAGAATTCCACAGCCGGACAATCCGGATCTGATTCTTCCCGGCACAGTGTTGATCATTCCCAGTTTGAGGGGAGAAACCCGCCAGGGTGAATGGAACGCAAATACGAATTATCCGGATTTTTAAAAGGACAATTTCTACCTTGATGTGTTCTTCAAGGTAATGTTTTTCCAATCGAAGGCAGCACAAATACCTGTGCTGCCTTTTTTATTGCATGAAAGATTTTTAATTAAATTTCAAAGGTCTTTTGCAAATAGAGACTCATTGCAGTTCCTGTCAGCGCGTGGGTGTATGGGGCTTTCCCCAGATTATGGAAGACTTCTTGCCAAGGTACGATTTCTACTTCTACAAACTCATCAGGGTCAAGCTCCTGATTAACCGGCTCTTTGAGATCCAGTGCAAGGAAAAAATGTACTCTGTTGGACATTATTGCTGAGTTCGGGTTAAAAGCCCCAAGTTTTTCAATTCTTCCGGCAACATATCCAGTCTCTTCTTTTAGTTCTCTTGCGGCTGTAATTTCCGGTTCTTCATCTTTTTCTGAAACACCCCCGGGAAACTCCAGGCTGATTTCACCGGCTCCATGCCGCCACTGTTTTACCATCACGAATTTTCTGCCCTGTTCTGATTCCAGTACCGGTATAACCATGACCCAGTCCGGGGCATCAAGCACACTAAAGGTTTTTAATTTTCCTTGAGGCGAACGGCAGTAATGTTCTTCCACAGTGAAAACGGGGCATGTTAGAATCGCTTTACGGCCTTCTTCTTTCCAGATCAGCTTATCATTCATGGACTGCACTATACTTCCAAATAGCTGAAAATTCAAGTATTATAAAAACGATGACCCTGATCCAGGAAGATATGCTGTACAGTTTCCTCGAAATTACCGCCAGGGAATTTGGAATTGATGAGATTGTTTCATATATAAAAGAAGCTGACTCTACCAGATCATTCCGCCTGGCTTCAGAGGTTGAGTTGTTTATTGGATTTAGGAAGCTTGCATTTCCTTGTGGCACCAGACGCTGGCTAACACGGCGGGCTTTTTTTGAGTCCCTTTCATTTGTTATATGTCCGTCCCGGCTGGAACTGGTTAATGGTATTTTAATTCCCGGGCATCGTTGTGTACCTTTTGCTAACGACAATCTTTTCCCTAATGAATATACTTTTTTTTGGGAGAAAAATCGTATTCCTTTTACTACTACCGAGGGGCCGCCGGAAGAATTTTATCCCTATTATAATATTTTTGGAGAGGAGTATTCTCCCCAATATGTGGCACGAGACAACACAGCTAATGAGGAAGCTTTCTTAAATGATCCTTACGAAGATCCTCCTGAGGTTTCCATTAAAACTCTGGATATGAGGGAAATCTACATGGAAGCTTCTTTTGTACCCGGTGATTTTTTTATTGTCTCCACCCTGGATTGGGAGGCCGGTAAATTTCACCTAACAAAAGCAAAAAACGACAACTGGACTCAGCGTGATATGAATGACTGGCTTGATGCCGCGGAGGAGGGGTTTGAAAAATCTTTTGAAATGTTGGGGCCGGGTTCCTGTACGGAAGAGCAGATAGCCTACGCCTACTGGTACGGTAGCTCCCGAATGAGGGAAACACCGGCTTATGCCCTTGAAGAGTTCCTCTATGAAAAAAGTAACAGGGTAGAGGCAGTCCCTTATGGCATAGAAACCCGTTTCTGGTATGCCGGCAGGGAAATCCCTGATAAGAATGAACTGGATCAGAGCAATATACGTCCCGATGCGACTCCTCTTGAATTGATCTTTTTCAAGTTAAACATTCCAGTTTCTGAATTCGTTGTACAGGCATATGTTCGGGATTCTTTATACAGGGAAGATGACAGTGTAGATCATTTACGAAACAGGCTGATTCCAGCCAGTATAGGACTGGAACATAAAGACAGAAAAACTGTTTCCGGATATATCGAAACTCTGCTGGAAGATTTTAAGAGCTTATATAATCCTTTTACAGATAAGCAAACAGGACCGATCAGATCCAGGGCGGGTGAGCTTCACACCGCGGTAATCGACCTTGCGGCTCGTCTTAAAAAAAGGGATATTGATTCATCCTGGCTGCCGCCTCACACCTTCATCATTCTTTCGCAGATTCAGTTACATACGGCAGGAGTACTGGAAGATTTAAGTGCAGGTGATTCGCCTGTGCAAGAGGAACTTGAAGCTCTGGACAGCTCTCTTGACAGTATGATTGATACATACGAAGACCTTAAAGAACTAATTGAAAATTCCATGAACAATTTCAGAAGGAGTAATTTTACCCTAATCCGACCCGGAGCCGATAACGGGACTGTTAACGAAAGGATTATTCAGATAAGCATTGGCGGTATTGATGTGTGGCGCAGGCTGATAGTTCCTGAAAATTTTACACTGAAAGATCTTCATGAAATAATCCAGACAGTTTTTAGCTGGCATAAAACGCAGCCTTTCCGTTTTATTTCCGGAAACATTTCTGATTCTTCTAATGTACAGAGTACTCCATCTCCTGACCTGAAGCTGGTAAAAATAGAACAGAACAGCGAAGTTCAATATGAACTGTCTGTAGTGGTTAAAGATATTTCA
>Ga0099364_10011826_pt1 | contig 11851 bp, 10 predicted proteins | sample TergutTh196P3_FD_73070 | JGI IMG/M metagenome (GOLD analysis project Ga0099364, IMG submission 73070) | Microcerotermes parvus P3 segment gut microbial communities from Pointe-Noire, Republic of the Congo - Th196 P3 | ecosystem: Host-associated > Arthropoda: Insects > Digestive system > Gut ...
CGTTTAATCTTTACATGAGAAGCGCCCATGAATTTGCTCATGGGCGCTTCTACTTTGGATTATTTGTATGAAATGCTTTTGCTAATTGATCATTTCGAGGACGATTTCTGGAACGTAGAACTTTCCGGTCTGATTCACGATAACGCTATCAATCATCACTTTGTCGCCGTTGAAGAAAACATAGTTCTTGAAGTCCGGAATTACGAGGACGTCACCGCCCTTTGTTACGGTCATTTCGCCTTTTTCAAGGTCTGTGTTTACGTCGGCGCCTTTGGTTTTGAAAGCGGCTTCGGCGTCGTTGAATAGCTGCTTGGTCACTGCTTCAAGATCGATACCCCATACGCCTGCGGAGATAAGCGCGATATCGGTGTTGTCAAGGGTTCCTGTTATGCGCTCGTCGCCGGGCAAGTAGGTAAACAAGTTAACATCCACTCCGGTGTGACCGTGGGTCGTCCAGCCCAGATAGGCGCGTTCGGAAATCATCAGACCTACGGCGTAATTCATTTCATTTGCCGGTTTATTTTTGATTATCGCTACTTCTCTTGGAGAAAGGTCGCTTATGCCATACCATTCTTCCATAACTTCCCTGATATTGGCGCGGCCTTCGTCAAATTTGGAGGCGACGCCTTCACCGGTCAGTTTAGCGCCCTTCAACGGAACGATATAATTTGAAAGCGCTGAGCTGTCATAAGGGAGAGCCGCCCCGGCGTCCTGGGTGTCGCGGTTGCCGATTGTAACTCCTCCGGTACCGTGATCGGTCATAATCAGAATCATTGTGTCCTGGTTTGCCTTGGCGAACTCAAGGGCCACCGCCACGGCGTCGTCAAAGGCAAGAATATCCGAAATCAAACCGATGGGATCGTTCGCGTGGGCCGTCCAGTCAATCTTGGAACCTTCAACCATCAGGAAGAAGCCATCGTCGTCCTGCGACAGAAGCTCAATAGCCTTGGCTGTCATTTCGGCTAAAGAGGGCTCGTCGGGAACTATTTCAACACGGTCAAATTCGTAAGCCATGGCGTCGGGCGCGAACATTCCCCATACCTTGCCGGATTTAACGGCTTCCATTTCTTTGTTAGTGGTTATGTATTGGTAATCCATGTCTTTGAGGGCTTGGATAATATCGCGGCCGTTGTAATTCAAATACTGCGAACCGCCGCCGAATACCACGTCCATGTTATTGTGCGCCTGCTGTTCGCCGATAATACCGTACTGGCTACGGGCGTTATAATGCGACGAAAAGGCAGCTAAGGTGGCGTGCTGGATGTTAGACGTACCAATAATGCCTGTGGCTTTGCCGAGCAAATTTGCCGCTTCCACCATGTTAGCCACGGGAACGGACTGATCAGTCACACCGACGAACTTATCGTTGGTCTTTACGCCGGTTGCCATCGCTGTGCCGGCTGGAGCCGAGTCAGTGATACCTCCGATGATAGAATCCTTCCGCCACCAGGTGCGAACAAGGCCGCTCGCCAATTCGTCAAGGGCCATTGACGCGGAGGTGTCGAAAATTCCGGTTTCGGCGTCATATGATTTGTACCATCTGGCAAGTGTTACTCCGTCAATATTCATTCCGTCCGGAATCATCACGATGATGTTTTTAATCTCGGGGTTGAATTGCTTTGCGGCTTCCTTGTCGATAGCCGACGCGCCTGTAAAACTAGCGAATACCAACACGGTCATAAGGAACAGTGACAGGGTAAAACGTGATTTCTTATTCATGATTTTCCTCCCGATATTCTCGATAAATTTTTTTTAACATTACTAATGGTTCTTTCAACAAATTCCAACAAAATCGCCGCTGTTGCAATGCTCAAAATCAACAAAGCTCTTTAACCCGAGACTCCCCCCTCCATCAGCATCTCACGTCAGATTACCAATAAAGCGTTACGAAAATCTTGCGAAAGTGTTACATCTGTGTTAAAGCGTTTAAGCCGGACGGAAGTGTCGGTGAAATTTTCGTCAGTTAGGCGGCATGAACGGCGGTAAGTAAAATTCTCGCTTTGTCGAGCGTAAAATTACCTTCACAAGTTTTTGTTTTATGTGTAAAATAATAAAATACATAAAACTAATTACATGGGAGAGATAAAAATGGCGGATCTGAAAGGCACAAAAACGGAGAAGAACTTGTTAGAAGCATTTGCCGGGGAAAGTCAGGCCAGGAACAAATATACATTTTTCGCTTCCAAAGCCAAAAAAGAAGGCTACGAGCAAATTGCGGCTATTTTTGAAGAAACCGCCGGCAATGAGAAGGAACACGCAAAACTTTGGTTCAAGCTTCTTTGCGGCGGCGAAGTTCCCACGACTCCTGAAAACCTCAAAGCCGCCGCAAGCGGCGAAAATTTCGAGTGGACGGAAATGTATAAACGCATGGCGGCCGAAGCGAAGGAGGAAGGTTTTAACGACATAGCTTTTCTTTTTGAAGAAGCAGGCAAGATCGAGAAAGAACATGAGGAACGCTATCTCAAACTTCTTAAAAACATCGAGGACGGTTCCGTATTTGCAAAAAAAGAAAAGTCCGTCTGGATATGCCGCAATTGCGGCTACATTGCCGACAACAAAAGCGCGCCGCAAAAATGCCCGTTATGCGCTCATCCGCAATCATACTTTGAACTGCGCTCAGTTAACTATTGAGACGCCGCACCGGGGGTAATCAGAAAATTCTCATTTGAAAACAATTATAATATGGCTGTTCAGATTGAGAACGGCCATATTAAGGCGGATGATACTTTGAAAACCGAATCCGGCAAAATGAAATTCGAAAAACCACGATTTTCCGGCTTGATTCTGATCTGTGAGGATAACGTTATGAGTCAGCAGCTTACCTGCGACCTTCTGCAGCGTGCTGGAATCCGGACTGTGGTGGCCGAGAACGGAAAAATCGGCGTGGATATGGTTCGTGAACGTATACAAAAAAAAGAAAAGCCGTTCGACTTGATTTTCATGGATATTATGATGCCGGTTATGGATGGAATGGAAGCGGCGTCAAAAATAATCGAACTGGATACCGGAACTCCCTTGGTAGTGATGACGTCGAATTCAACTGAAGAAGATATGAAAAAGTACAGAGCGCACGGAATTCAGGACTGTTTGTGCAAGCCGTTTTCAACAAAAGAGCTATCGCGTGTCTTGTCAAAATACCTGACGCCTGTAAGCAGTTCCGTCGTAAATCAAAATGAAGAAAATCAAAAAATAGACAAATTACAAAAGAAGCTGCGGATTAATTTTTTTAAAGGCAATCGAACCAAATATAAAGAAATCACTGAGGCGATTGCGGCAAATGATATAAAACTCGCTCTCAGGCTTGCGCATTCATTGAAAGGAAGCGCGGGAATCATCATTAAAACCGGATTGCAAAGCGCGGCGGCGGAGATCGAAGCTCTGTTAAAACACGGGAACATATCGATTCCACAAGATAAAATGCAGCGTCTTGAAACCGAATTAACATTGGTTCTCGAAGAACTAAGGCCAATGTATGATATTATTATGGCACGTGAAGTCGAGCCCCTGAACGCCGAACAGGTACGGTCATTGTTTGAGAAACTTGAGCCAATGATCGAAAATATCAACCCCGAGTGCGTAAATATACTCGATGATATCAACGCTGTTCCCGGGGGCGATGAACTAGCGCGTCAGATCGAAGATTACGATTTTGAATCCGCTGCTTTGACGTTAGACGAACTAAAGAAGAAATGGGTGTGAAAAATGAGTGAAAGTGAAGATAAGAGGAACAGCGTTCTAATTGTTGACGACGAAAATATGGGCATTATGGCGCTTACCGATATTCTGAATCCTGAATATACTGTTCACGTGTCAAAAAACGGACAGAACGCCATTAAGATTGCGGAAAAATATTTACCCGACGTCATTTTGCTTGATATCGTTATGCCGGAAATGGACGGATATGCCGTAATTTCCGAACTAAAAAAATCTGAAAAAACACGGAACATTCCCGTTATTTTTATCACAGGGCTTAACGAAGCCGGCGACGAGGAAAAGGGATTGGCTTTGGGAGCTTCGGATTACATAACCAAGCCCTTCAGCCCATCCATTGTAAAATTACGGGTGCGGAACCAAATTATGATAATAAATCAAATGCACCTGTTCTTTGAGAAAAAGCTTGCCGAAACAATCGGACGCATCAGAATTGACTTTCTTTCACGCATGAGTCATGAGATGCTTACTCCCATGAACGCCATAATGGGTATGACGCAGATGGCTAAAATGTTGGGACAATCACAGGAAATGAGACAATTCCTTGAAGAAATTGAAACAGCTTCCAACCAATTATTGGGACTTATAAACGACTTGCTTGATATTTCGGGCAGTCAACCCAGCGCATTCTCGCTTGCCAATTCGGTTTTTTCCTTCGAAGAGATGATTCGTAACGTGTGGAAAGAATTACGTTCGAATTTTGAGGAAAGACAACAGGCATTTACATTCGAAATCGACCCGTCAATACCGGAGTTGCTCATAGGCGACGAAAAACGATTAGCGCAAATAATTTCAAATCTTTTGACGAACGCGATAAAATTTTCGCCCGAAAAGGGCAAAATACATATTTTTGCCCACAAACTTAATGAAGAAAACGAGACGATTACTTTACAGATTGAAATTATTGACAACGGCAAAGGTATACCGAAAGATCAGCAAAGAGATTTATTCAATATTTTCGATAAGTTGGACGAAAGCTCGTCAGGCGAACAAGGCGCCGGATTGGGCCTTCCCATATCAAAACGCCTTATTGAAAAGATGGGCGGCAGGATATGGATTGAATCCGAACTTGGAAAAGGCTCAAAATTTGCGTTTACCTCCAAGATGAAAAAAGGATAAACCCACCGCAAACTGTTGAATAAATAAGCCTCGAAGACGGCAAAACAGCGAGAGCTCGATTCTTTAATGGTTTTTCTATATTAAAAAAATTGCGTTTCCCTTATTTGCCCGCCGGTTAAGCGCGCCTCTTCAAAAGACTTCTCCATGCGTTATCCTATATTATGAATTTCAGCCACGGTCTAACGCAGCGAATCGTATCGTCGTAGCCCTGTTTCATCCATGAACGGATTTTTTTCGGCTGGAATGAAATAACGTCGAATATCTCCGGAAGTACCGGAGAACGGTTGATTTTTTCCTCGCGTTTTATCTCAATTATCGCGGCGTCAGGGTGCTTTTGCCTGTTCCACGCCGAACGCTCGCTCAGGTGCGTCACAATAATGGGATTACATCCTGCGTCCAGCAGGGGCGATATAGGTGTGTTGCCCGAGGAGGTGAGAACGTCGCCGAGTCCCCCATCCACATAGCTCTCTCCGTCAATCTCCTGCGCCGCAAGCAGAAACGGTATCGCTGCGGAAGCAAGCAGCGCGGTATGCTGATCCTCCGGCTGGAGTGACTGCACGTGAAGAAATTCCGCCCCGCGGTTTTTCCTGATATTAAGTTTGGCAAGCCCCGGGCCTATCAGGGTGGCAAGGGTTTTCCTGTTTTTGTGATAAACGCTGATATAAAGCGGCGTGCCGTCCGCCATTTGCTCCACCGAAACGTATTCGGCCAGCAGATTCCTTATGCGCGAATTATCAACCAGCGCGCCGGTTTCGGGAGACAGAATCGTTGGCAGAAGGTTGTGAGCTATCTCGTTTGCTATTCTTGTCGTGTATCGGAAGTCGTCGCTCAATTTGAGTCCGGCTGCTTCCAAAAGCCGGATTGACGTCGGTATTGTCTCGCCGAGCGGCGGATCTTCGGCTATGACGCGCCATATTTCCTCAAGCCTCCCGGCCGCGCTGCCAAGAGAATCGGACGAAGCAACGACAGCGCCGTTCAAAGCGCCGATACTCGCACCGGATATTGCGGCGAGCGGAACTTTCATCTCGGCAAGCGCCTTGATTATTCCGACCTGATACGCGCCTTTCGCGCCTCCCCCGGAGAGCACCAGACCTATTGACGATCTTCCCCTTTCTCCGCTCATTCTATATTTATCCTCCGCAGTACGGGCCGATAGTCGTTTACTTCACTTCTGCCGGAAATTAAAACTGGAATTTTTTCGTAGGTCATATCCATGTTCGCGTCAATTTTTACCTGGAGAATAATGGATCTCTTATCGCCAGGATTGGCATTCCCCCCAAAGCAGAAATTCCCCAATGAATATGCTATCAGTTTATTTTCGCTATGCCATGTGACGTCCTGAATTACGTGTGGATGATGTTGAATAACAATATCAGTGCCCAGAAGTACGGCCTGATTTGCCGTATATTTTTGAAAATCCGTTGGAGTATACTGATTTTCGTTTCCGGAATGAAAAGTTCCAACGATTATCTCCGCTCCCAATTCCTGAAGGCGTTGTATCCTGTTTTTTATCGCACTAACGGTTATATTTCCAAAGTATAAACCGTAAAAACCAATCTTTTTCCCTTTTATTTCTTTTATTAAAATTTCTTCGTTGCCAAAATAAGCTATTCCGTAACGTTTCAGATTCGTTTTTGTATCCAAATATCCCTTTTGTCCGTAATCAAAAGTATGGTTGTTTGCCAGATTGACAATCTCCACGCTGCCTTTCTGAAATATTTCCGCATATTCCGGTTTGCCTTTAAACCAGAAATTCCTCTCCCCTGCCTTGTCAATCATTTTTGTTTCTGAAGTAAAAGGCCCTTCGCAATTTGCTATAGTCAGATCATCTCCTGACAGTACGCTCTTAACGCCGGAAAAGAAATAATCAGGTCCGTATGTATCGTAATAAGAAGCAAAACGCGAAGAATAATAATTATCGCCCAGAACACAATCGCCAATAAAACTTAAAATAATTTCCGAGGCATTGTGCTCGGGAACAACTTCGGAAGCCGGTTTTCGTTCTTTCGTTACAGCATCGTTTCGAGCCGCGGCCGCGGCCGCCTCAGCCGCGTGATATCGTGCAAGCTGTTCGGCCGCCCCGATAAGCAAATCATCCCGTAGCAAATCATCCCGCGCCTTTTCAGACGCGCCTGCAAGATTGCGTTCGATTTGTATTGAAAAACCAAATCCTATACCAAGTCCCAATAAAAAGAGAAAAATTACCGCGAATGAAAAAGCCGCCGTCATCTTTACGCGGAAATTTTGGCGGGTTTCGCCATTATGAGACAGAGACAATCGTGGCGACGAACCGGAGATTGTTTCAAAACCCGGCGTCGCGCCGCATAAAGTGCATTGCTGCGAAGGATTGTCTGCCACAAATCCGCATGATGAACAAACCGCAACCGGCATTTAAAAAACACTCCCCGACCTCAGTTTTCTCCGGAGTATACTAATCCTCATTGTTGTTTATTATCCAAAATAAGATTAACGCAAAGACCGATAGTTACCAGTATACCGCCTATCAGGTTTCGAAGCGGGAACATTTGCGAAATAACGACGTCAATTAAAACGCCGGAGAAAATCTGTCCGACAAAAATCAGCAGAGTCAGGTAAAACGCCGATATTTTTACAACAGTTATGTTGCCCAGTAAAACAACGCATACCCCTAATATACCTCCAAAATATATATTCAATTCGCTGGAAAAAACAAATTCCGTGAAAATCGATTCATTGCTCCCGAGAAGAAAAAAAACGGGAATAGAGATAATAAGTCCGATTAAATAATTATAAAATGTACTTGTCCGCACGCTCGTCAGGTCGGCGAGTTTCGCGTTTAACGTGCGTGAGACGACTATACAAATTCCGGCGGCAAAAGATACTGTTACAGCCAAAATTTCGAAATTATTTATCATCGCGGCAATGCCGCATAAAATTAAAAACAAACCCGCAAGTTTTCGTTTGCTTAATGGATGTTTAGGCATACCCAAAAGTCCATATTGGTCAATGAGCAGACCCGCTATACTTTGCCCAAATAATCCTAACGCAAGTATTGCGGATACGCTGATGCGGCCAAAAGCAAGATTGTTAAACGCTGTGGTCAAAACGCCGATCGCGCCGCCAAGATACAAAAACCATTCGTATTTTTTTGAAAACGGCCGCTCGCGTTTTGCAAACACCAAAATGGAAATAAGAATCAAACCTGTGAAATGTACAATGACCGTAGCCGAATACACTCCGTATTGTTCGGTAAGCCGGCCGTTAAAGGCAACCATGAGGGAAATCAGGATTCCAGTTACCAAAGAAAGAACATAATACATTCGGCAGCACCTGACCGTTTTTCGAGAATTTTACTCCTTAATTCTTAAAGAAAATCAACCGGCTGCATCGTGCGCGCGTCGCCTCTAAAAAAGTACTCGAATCAGACGGAGCGCAAGAGAAAAAATTTAAATATTTTTCGTCATGCGTCGGAACGGCTAATGATACGATTCGGAATTTTTTTTGATATACAGTAACCCAAAGCCGTGCCTAATGTATTAAGAATTAAATCATCCAGTTCCGCAACGCCTTTGTACAATACAAATTGCAGCGTTTCAATTATCAGTGAAAATATCATTCCCGCAATGATTGTTTTAACAAACTTTTCTTCTTTATCCAATACGGGCAGCAAAAATCCAAAAGGTATAAACCAACCGATATTCCCTAAAAACAACCTCATGAACGCGCTAATTCCCACATTCTTATATACGTTGATTAAATCGACGAATGGAGTCAGATTCAGTTGTCTTTCATCATAATGAACATTAAATCTGAAAACTGTCAGTTTTAACACAATAAGTATGTAAATCACAAACGCCGTTAAGAAAAGCAACTTATTCTTTTTCATTTAGTCAGCTACTTCCACCAAAGTTCCGCAGGCGTTTCTGTCGAACAAATGACGGCTCGAAAAATGAACCGCTTCCACGGCCGTTATCGAAAGGTTTTATTATATCCGTTTCGTTCGCGCCTGTAAAATAATAACGGTTTCAATTCGCGGCCGCTCTTTATATTCCGCTATGAATGAATCGCACGGCTTTATGTTAGAATAAAGATGTTGTGCAGTAATAAACCATTCTGGAAGGATGATTTCTATCGTGAGAAAAAAGTTTTTGGCGGTTGTTTTTTTGTTCCTTTTCGTATTGAGCGCGGCTACCGCTTCGGCAGCCGACTCCGAGAACGTTTCCTCAGAGAGGGATCCTGAAAAAGTGGTGGCAAAGGTCGAAGACCTTGAAATTAAAGAAAAAGACATTGACCAGCTTATTCTTGCCGCGGGCGGCCCTCAAGCGGCGGTGATGTTCGACAACGAGCAAGTAAGAGGAATGGTTCTGGACGAACTTATTACCATACGCCTTTTCGCGCTTTACGGCAAAGATCAGGAGCTTGACCAGACGCCCGAATTCAAGAGCAGTCTTGACAGCTTCGTAACTCAATCTCTGGCCATGTCGGCCATGGATAGTATCATGAAAGATATTTCGGTATCGGACGAGGATTGCAAAAATTTTTATGATCAAAACCCGGAGCAATTTTTAACCCCGGAAGAAGTAAACGCAAGCCATATATTGATTGCTGATGACGAAGCCGGCGCTGAGAAAATATTCCTGATTTTGGATGAACTTGAAAAAGGAGTTTCTTTCGACGTTCTGGCGGTTGAGCACTCCATCGATCCGTCCGCTCAGCAAAACGGCGGCAATCTGGGCTTTTTCGGCAGAGGACAAATGGTTCCGGAATTCGAGGAAGCAGCCTTCGCGCTGAGCGAACCCGGCGAAATATCGGAGCCCGTACAGAGCAACTTTGGCTGGCACATTATAAAACTCGAAGGGAAAAGGCCGCCTTCCGTAATATCTTATGACGAAGTCAAACCCCAGATTGAGCAACGCCTATCAAACGAAAAAATGACCGAGAAGTATCAGGAAGTTCTGGAAACTCTCAGGGGAGAGTATACGGTTGAGATGCTGACGGAATAAGTCCGGAACACAGCGATCCGGTTGCTTTTTTCAATTTGATTTACCGTTTATTTATGGGCATTTACGCGATTACCGTGAATGCCCATAATAATTTGCCGATTGCTCTGCAGATGAGCTCAAATCCCGCCTCTGATTGAGGTAAAGCGGCTCTCTGAACTTGTCGGCCGTTACCAGCTTTTTACCCTGTTTGCGCGGGGATTCAGCAGCGTCAACAGAGCGGCAAGGATTAAAACAATACCCATTATCAAATTTTGAGCGTAAGGGGAAATATTCAACAAAGCAACTATATTGCTGAGTAAAACGATAACGAGAGCGCCGCCGAACGAACAAATGATCGCAAAAAAATCGCGGTCTTCGCCGCTGCGAAGCGATGTTCCTCCGATTACGACCGCCGCGATGGCGTACATTTCATAGCCTATCCCCAACGACGGAATGGCGGCGGACATCCGAGACACCATTAAAACACCCGCGATAGCGGCAAACACTCCGCAACTCATATACGCGAGCATCTTCGAAGAGCTGCTTACGTCAGCGTCGGGCGGTTTTGCCGCGTTCACATCACCCTCGGCGGCAAATAGATACCTGTCGTAACGTTTTTGAGGCGACGACAAGGCAAAAACCAGGCCAAAAGCCAGGGCGTACACAAAAGCAGTCACTATTAGCGAATACGGAATAATATACAGCAGCGATCCTTGCCCGAGGGCACGTAACGCTCTGGAATGGATCGGTATATTCCTGCCATCTAAGAGGAGAAATGAAGCCCCTCGGAAAATGAATTGCGTGCCAAGCGTAATTATTACCGGGTGAAGTTTGCATTGCGACACCAGAACGCCGTTTATCGCGCCGATTATTACACCTATTATGACGGCCGCGGGCAGGATAAAGATAATACTTATGTTTCCATTGGCCATGATCGCGGTGACCGCCCCGACAAAACCCATCACGGCGCCGACGGAGAGGTCGACGCCTCCCGTTAGCATGACCACGCATAAACCCGCCGCCGGAATCGCATACATGGGAATCTGCCTGATCAGATTTCCAATATTACGGAAGGTCAGGAAGTACCGGGCGAAAATGGAACCAAAAATAATTAACGCCGCGACAATCAGAAAAACTCTGAATTTTAACAGGAGGTCAATCGGTTGATCATTTCGTAAATTTTTGAACATCGCGTCAAATCCCTGCATCGTCCCCGATTCGCCGGATTCTTTAAAATCCGCGTTTTTTATTTCCGTTGCTTTGCTGCCGCACGAGGGACAAAATTTTTCACCTGACTTTAGTTGCTTGCCGCATTGTTCGCATTCGACTCCTTTTCGCGAAAAGCTATTACTATTTTTAAAATTTTCCTCCATTGTCGTTTTGCTCCTTCTTATTGTTTAATTTATGATTATAATAACAACTATACAAGAAACTCGATAAATTCACAAGAAAACCAGCCCTCAACAGGAGGTACCGCATTGAGCGCTGGTTGTATGATAAGATTATATTCGGTGACAGGCAAAAAGCGGCGTGATTGGAGACAATTAATGGGTGATAAATTTGTATATCTGGACAATGCCGCAACCTCTTTTCCAAAACCGGAAAACGTCTATGCCGCTGTGGACAAAGCCATGCGCGAAGCGTGCGGAAACCCGGGCCGTTCCGGCCACAGGATGTCCCTGTCCGCCGGCAGAATCATTGATGAAGCCCGTATGCTTTGCGCGCAGCTCATTAACGCGCAATCACCGGAAAATATTATTTTTACAAATAACGCGACGACCGCGTTGAATCTGGCAATTAAAGGGATAATAAAACCCGGGGATCATGTGATAACAAGCTCGCTTGAGCATAATTCAGTGGCGCGTCCCTTAAAAGACCTGGAACAAGACGGAGTTGAGGTTACAAAGATACCCGCTGACCTGCATACGGGACTTGACGCGTTCAGTATGGAGAAAGCCATAAAACCCTCCACAAAACTGGTGGTATGCACCCATATATCCAATGTGACCGGCACGGTAAACGATATATCCGCGATTGGGGCGATTTGCAGGAAAAACGGC